>JAEEGL015988006.1_pt1 | contig 43965 bp, 44 predicted proteins | sample 9134231 | NCBI WGS metagenome assembly JAEEGL01 (sample SAMN16246548, study PRJNA631951) | gut metagenome | biome: gut microbiome; feature: rumen; material: fiber-attached | host: Bos | place: Iran: Karaj | collected 2018-10
AAGCAGGGGTGCGCGATGCACGGGGCGGGCCCGGCCGCCCGTTCTTCGCCTTCACGACCATTCACCGGATGGTCGTGATCGCTCCGCGACCGTCTGCGAACCTCCCGCGAGACATATCCAAGAAATTTCAGCAAAAAACTCTTTGCCGTGACCGAAACCACATGCAAAGAGTTTTTTGTTTTTTCAATGAAGCTATTCAGATGAATAATCCAATACAGCCTTATGACGGTAAAGCTTAAACCCTGCGCCTTTTAATACCGGCTGTACACAGCCTTTATCATGTCTTTTTTATAAACGTCCCGCCGCACTTCGGGCAGGTGATCCTTATCTTTCCCTTGCCGCGCGGCACGCGGACCTTCTGGCCGCATTCGGGGCATTTGAAAAACCTGTATTTCGCCCTCTGCGCGCGCTTTGCCTTCGCCTTCCCGCGGAGCTTTGAGATCGGCCCCGAGATATGGCAGCGATACCATTCGTGCTCGCGCCGCCTCGCCTTCACGTTGCAGCTCAGGCTCCTGAATATCGAAAAGCCCAGCGCGGCAAACGCGAGAAAATAAAACGCGACGCCGATAATGTTGCCGGCAAGGTTTCCGTTGCCTATGGTCGTCGCCAGCACTCCCGCGACGATAAACGCTATCGAAGCGCCGTTCAGCGCGGTATTGAGCGAGTCGCTCCCGTATCTTCCGCGGAGGAACCCGACGAGTTTTTCCATGAATCTCAAGCTATCATCTCCAGTCGACTTCTGATTCGCCTGCTAATATTATACCTGCCGGGGAGGCATTTCAATACCGCGCGCGGAAACATTACACAGATTTTACATTCGTCTTCTTCGGGATTGACAGCCCGGACGCCGGATTCTATAATATGAGCATGAAAAAGGGCTATCAAAAGATACCTCGCTTTTTGAGGGCGATATTCTTTCATCTGCTGCAATGGACCTGGTGCCTCCCCCAGAATCTTGCGGGGCTTTTGCTGCTGCCGTTTCTTCGCGGAAAGCGCTATCGCTACCACGGGGCCCTTGTGACGATATTCAAAATAGTCCGCTTCATCCCGGAGGACAGCGGCTTTTCGCTCGGCTCCTTCATATTCATGCCCGAGTCATGGTCGGAGTATAACAGGAAGCATCTCGTTGTGCATGAATACGGCCATACCGTGCAGTCGATGATGGTCGGCCCGTTCTATCTGCTCGCGGTCGGCCTGCCATCCGTCATCTGGGTAAGGCGCTTCTGGCGGAAAAGGAGCAAATACCGCACCCGCGGGATAGGCTACACCGATCGCTACCCCGAAAAGAGCGCGGACAGGCTCGGCGAATACGTGACCGGCGAAAAGCCTTACTGATATTGTTATAAAGCGCAAAAAACCGCCTTTGGGCAAACTTGCCCAAAGGCGGTTTTTTCATATCAATCCGCGTTCACGTAACGCGCTGCGCAGAGGGCGCTCAACTGCTCATCCGTATAATCCCACGGAGCGTACCAGGTGAAGAGCTGGCCGTTTTCGGTCCACATCACCTCGCGCGGGCTGCGGCTGCCGTCTTCGGCGTATTCGGGCAGTATTATGAAGTACAGCTCCCCGTGCTTCTCATAGCTCATGTGGCTTCCCGCGATCCATGATTCGATATCGCCCGTCCAGGATCTTCTCCATTCGAATATGAGCATACCCTCGCCCCAGGCGGATCCGCCGCCGGCGCAGGCATACCGGAACGAGATCTGATAGGGCGTTGCGTATATGCTGTCCAGCCGCGCGGTCGGGGGGAGCGGATCCGGCGCGTAATACCCGTGAACGCCGCCCAGCACGTTGGGATAGCTTCCCGAGGCGATGGCCCCGCGCAGCTCCTCCTCGCTGTAAAAAGTCGCCTCATCTATCCACGGGCCGGGCTCTATGCCCGTCGGCTGCGGAACGGCCGTCGGCTTGGGGGAGCCGGTCGGCTTGGCGGTCGGCTTGGGAGTCGGCGTCGGATCGGGATCCGAGATCTGAGTGGGCTGCGGCGGGTCCGTTGAAGAAGGCTCCGTCGGCAGGGGCGTTTCCTCGGGCGGATGAGTGGGCGAAGGCTCATCGGTCGGGGCCGCCGTGGGAGAAGGCTCCGGCGGGAATACCGGATCGGTGGCGGAGGGCAGCGTTTCATAAGGCTGCGGGCTGCTTTCGGCCGCAGAAGGCGAGCCGGTATCCGTCATGGCGGAAACGGGCGCCTTTTTCGGCCTCGTCAATATGAGCGCCGTCCCGACCGCGGCGAAGACCGCGCAGGCGGCCGCGGCGATAAATAACGCGCGCGGTATGCGCGGCCGGACGCTTCCGGCGGCCTCCGATATCAGCTCGTCGTCGATATCCGTTATCGCAGCCGATCTTGCCACGGCTTCATCCGATGCAAACAGCGCCGCGGAGGGCTTTTTATTCTTATCCTTCATATAAGCTCCTCCTGTTCCAACCTCGTTTTCAATTCGTTCCTCATCCTGAAAAGCATAGAAGTTATCCTGCTTTCCGTCATGCCCGTTTCACGCGATATCTGCTTTATAGGCTCAAAGAACCAGTATCTCTTAACGAACGCGATCCTCTTTTCGCGGGGCTGCCCGTTAAGGTATTCGGAGATCTTTCGGGTCAGCTCGTTCGCCTCCGCCCTCTCCTCTATGCCGGCGGAGGAAGGAAGCACGTTTTCGATCTCGCTTATCGGGACGCAGGCCGCGGAGTTTCGTTTCGCGCTGTTGCTGCGGCAGACCATGAGCGCCTCGTTGCGCGCGGCCTTGGCTACGTAAGCCGTTAGGTTCTCCGGCGAAGCGGGCGGTATGCTCGACCACAGGCGCATCACCACGCTGTTAAGCGCCTCCTCGACGTCGCGCTCGTCCGAAAGGATGCGGGAAATAAGGCTGCGGCAAAGCCCGCCGTACTTTTCCAAAAGTGCGGCTGCGCCGTTCTCATCCCTTTTATTCAGCAAAGCGAGTATTTCCGAGTCTTCCATCAAAAGCTCTCCGCGGTCAGCTTGCTCTCAAATATTAAGATGCGGTTTTTCGCCCTTCGTTGCGCCGTCAGGGGAAAAAAAGAAAAACGCCCCCCGTTTTTTCGGGAAGCGTAAAACCCTTTATCGCATTTCGCCTTCCTGTATCTCGTCGGTCACGGCTCTCTTCTTCTTCGGAAAGATCAGCGAAGCGAGCAGTATAACGACAGCGCACGCGGCCATCGCCGTGACTATCAGCAGCACGTGACGCCACAGCGCGATCTCCATGCCGTTCTGAAGGGGCTTCATCACGAATACCAGCACGGCGGCGACCACCGCAAGTATGGGTATCTCAAGCAGGAGCTCCGTTGAAAAGGGCTTCCCGGCTATGCAAACAGTGGGGCGCGCGTCGACTATCCTCGAAGCAATGCTTCCGAGAACGCCCATCGCCGCTCCGAACAGCGCATAGAATAAAAACAGTTTTCCCATATCTATCCCGCTCCGTTATTTCAGAAGTTTATAGGTCTGGATGTAAACGTCTCCGCTGCCGAGAGTGACGACTATATCGCCCTCGCCCGCGTTTTCCCTGAGCCAGTCGGATATCTCCTCGAAGGTCGCCATGTATTCGGCGTTGCCCGTCGCCTCGTTTATGGCCTTTGCCATATCGCGCGCATGGACGGTGCCGTCGTCCTTTTCACGGCCGGGGTAGATATCGGGCACGAGCACCTTTTTGACGCCCTTGAAGCAGTCGCCCTGATGCCCGCAGAAGAGCGTCTTCGCCCTCGTGTAGCTGTTGCATTGGAATACGCAGTAAACGTCCCTGTGGGGGGTGCGCAGCGCGGAATCGACCGCCGCCCTTATCTCCGCGGGATGATGCGCGTAATCGTGGAACACCCTTACGCCGTTCCTCTCGCCGTAATACTCGAACCTGCGGCGGGTGTTTTTGAACTCCGCAAGCGCGTTCGCGGCGGTTGTAAAATCGGTGCCGTGTGAAAGCGCGACGGCCATCGCCGCGATGGAATTGAGCATATTGTGCCTCCCGGGAACGTGCAGCGCTACCCTTCCGCACTCAGCTCCCCTGAACATAAGATCGTAGGAGGGGCAGCCGTAATCGTCGTAAACGACGTTTTCGGGATAATAATCGGGCTCGTTTTCGGTTTCAAGACCGTACCTGAGCTCGTTCACGCGGCCGCGGAACTCTTCGAGCAGCCCGCAAACGCGCATATCGTCGGCGCAGCCGATGAACATTCCGTTTTCCGGCACGAGCCTTATGAATTTGCGGAACGCGTCGGTGATGTGATCGATATCCTTGAAATAATCGAGATGATCGTCGTCGATATTGTTGATCAGCGCGACGGTCGGACGGAGCGTCAAAAAGCTCTCAACGTATTCGCAGGCCTCGGTTATGAACAGATCGTGCGAGCCGATCCTCGTGCCGCCGTTGAGAAAATCAACGAAACCGCCCACGTGCACGGTCGCGTCGAGACCGCCCTTTTCTGCGATGAGCGCCAGCATCGAGGTGATGGTGGTCTTGCCGTGGCATCCGGCTATGCCGACCACGTTCTTATATCCCTCGCTCAGCCAGCCCAGCGCGACGGAGCGCTCCATCTCGGGTATGCCGAGCTCTCTCGCGCGAGCCCTTTCGGGGTTGTCGGGCTTGATCGCCGCCGAATAGATAACAAGGTCGCTGCCTTCCACGTTCTCCGCCTTCTGGCCTATCGCAACGGGTATATCGAGCTCATCGAGCCTCCTCGTAAAGGGAGAGACCGCAGAGTCGCTGCCCTTGACCTCATACCCCCTTGCGCGGAGTATCTGCGCCAGACCGTTCATGGAGCATCCGCCGATGCCTATCAGGTGTATCTTCTTTACTTTATCGAGTTTATAATCCATAGCTGCCTTCGTACCGCAAGCGCGGCCTTTCCCGGCGGATCCCGCCGATCGAATTTATGCGTGAGCGTCTTTCGCTCTCAACTTCTTATTATATGATATTTTCGGCGGAAAGGCAATATTTTTCGGTCAATTCGATCCCCGTGGGAATAACGGGCCGTTCATAAAAATATATTATTTAAATATTGGAACCTTTTGGCAGACTTTTGCGTTATATAAGTGAAAAGCGAAAACACAGACTATTCGCTTCCCGAGGGAGACTGGTCAACTCCCGAGGAGATCATTGGTTTTCTTCCTTTCTGAAAAAAACGGCGGCCCCTTTTAAAACGAGGGGCCGCCGTTCTCTTTTGTTTAAAAAGCGCGATCGAAGCGGGGCGTGAAAACGGATGGGGCTTCAACCTTCGGCGGGCGTTGCTTCATCCTGCGATACCGGGCCGTCGTTTTCGGCGCGCTGCGCGTTGCGCTTATCCACCCAGTCGTTGAACACCTTGCGTATGACCGCCGCGGTGGGGACGGCAATGAGGAGCCCGGGAATGCCGAAGAGGCCTCCGGCAACGATCACGGCCGCCAGCACGAGCAGGCCGGGCACGCCTATCGCGCCGCCGAGTATCCTCGGGTAGACCACGTTATCGTCAAAGAGCTGTATCACTATCATCATTATTATGAACCAGAGCGCCTTCCACGGGTTGCTGAAGCTTGCCATCAGGATTATCAGCGCGGAGAGCCCTATGCTCACCCACGGGCCGATGATGGGTATCAGCGCCGCTACGCAGATGAATACCGATATCAGCTCGGGATAAGGCATACCGAATATCCTCATGCCGATATAGCAGAGTATGCCTATTACTATGCAGCTTGAAAGCTGACCGACGATGTACTTTTTAAAAGTGGCGTTGGCATACGAGCAGTATCCGAGGAAGCCGTCGATATGCCCTTCCGGCACCGTGGCGGTGGCTATCCTGCGCGCAAAGCTCATGAGCCTTTCCTTATGTATGAGCGAATGTATGCTGATAACGAGCGTTACGAGCAGATTGTAAAGAAGGCCGATGATGCTGAACGTGAGCTTGGGTATCTGCGGAACGGCGTTCACCGCGAACGCATTGAGCTTTTGCAGAAGATTCGATATGACCTTTTCGAGTATCGCGTAGGCCTCGGGGGACTGGGCTATGTTATCGGTCATCTCCTGAAGGAATTTGGAGACCACCCCGACGTAAACGTCCGCATGGGAAACGAGGCCGATTATGCTCTCTATCACCTTGGGAACGACGAGCGCGATCAGCAGGCCGATCAGCCCGAGCACGAGCACGTATGAAATGATGATGGAGAACCATCTTGCCAGCCTCGGGCGCTTCCGGCGGAGCTTATCGAAGAGCTTTCTTTCAAAGAAGCTCATCGGAAGATTGACTATAAAGGCGAAGCAGAGGCCGTAGAGTATCGGCGCGGTGACCTTGCGCACCTTGGAGAGAGCGCTCCTTACCGCGGGGAACCTTAACAGCAGCACGTAAAAGAGTATCGCCGCGAACACTATGGCGGCGACGGCGATCATCAGCCTTCTCTTTTCGCCTGACAGAAGCTTTTTCAATCCTCTACTCCGAATACAGATGGTATTAGAATGCGCTTTCGTGAGCGGCTTTATCCGCTTCGGCAAGCGAGCGGGCTTTCTGCGCCCAGAGCGCAACGGTTATGTAAGCGCTGATGGCGTCTATCGCGCCGCGGTTCCTGCCGCCGTGCATGACGGCGAAATCCGCGCGGCGGATGTATTTGGATATGACCTCGTCATACCAGGGCTTGACCTGCTTCTGATACTGGGCGGCTACGCCCTCTATCTCGCGGCCGCGCTCCTTCGTATCGCGCAGCATGCGGCGCAAAAGGCACATATCGGGATCGACGTGCATATAGACCTTAAGGCTCATGCGCTCGAGCAGGCGCGGATCGTGGAATATGTGTATGCCCTCGAGTATCACAACGTCCGGCGGCTGGATGAGATCGTCGCTGTCGGCCCTGACGTGGTTGGCGTAATCATAGCCCTTTTTCGTGACGGGCTTTCCGGCGGCAAGCGCGTCCATATCGCGGAGCAGCTCATCGTGATCGAATATCGCCGGATCGTCGTAATCGGTCACAGCTCTCTGCTCGAACGGCTTATAGCTCTGATCGATATAGTAGCAGTCCTGCCCTATTATTTCGGTGTCGCAGTCGAGCGAAGCCTTTATCTCCTCCGCAAGGGTGGACTTGCCGCTTCCCGAAGCGCCGCAGATGCCTATGATGATCATGCTCTTTACTTCCTTTCAGTCTGTCGATCCTGCCGTTATCGGCGCCGGAACAGCCTGCGCCAAAGCGAATAGATGCGTTCCTGCACCTTCATTGAAAACCTTCTTATCCCGCTGGTGTGCACCATCCAGAACGAGTAGAACCTGTACCAGGGTTCGTTGACGCCGCGCTTCTTCCCGCGGGAAACGTATTCCGAAACGCAGCCTATGATATCCTCCCGCCTGACGGGCGGATCGCATTCGGGGCAGCGGTCGCCGCAGAAATAGTACTCGCCGTTTTTGATCCTTACGAGGCGATGGAGCGTGAAGCTCCTGCCTTCATCCTGTTTTGATACGAAAAGCGCAACCGTGCCCTTTTTTATGCGGGCAGGAGGAGGCGCCAGAGTAACGCTGTCGCCCGCGGTACGGAGCATGGGCAGCATGCTCGTCCCCTTCGGGGAAAAGGAAACGCTGCCTCCCGAAGCCAGCCTCTCCCTGATGAGCTCCTCCATATCGGAGAGCCCGGTATTGATTTTACGGACCGGTCCTTCCATTTAAGCGGCCGTCACTCGAGCAGGCCCGCGTCCTTCAGTTTTCCCATGAATTTCGCGACGCCGGCCTTTGCTGTGGCCTCGTCCACGTCGTACTCCCTGAGCATGGCCTCGAGCACCTGCTCGGGAGTGGTCTCGTTCTCCATCTGCTTCCAAAGGAAAGCGCCGGTATCGTTCAGCGTGATCATACCGTTGAAATCGATCGCCGCCTTTCCGGAGGGAACGACTATCGTCGCATCCGCGACCTGCCTCAATACAAAGCCCTGTTTTATGCGCATTTTTCGATTCTCTTTCCCGGCTTTTTGCCGTAAATGGTGTTTCGCCCGTTACCTTTCGGGAGCGTTCGCGGTCATAACGCTCATCGAGAGCGCCGCCGCCGAAACGTCCGGAGTGCATCCGAGCCTGTAAACGGGGATATCCGTGAGGAGCCTGTCGATCAAGCCGAGAAGCTTTTTCATATCCTCCTCGCCGATGTATCTTTCCGTTTGCGGTATGAGCTTTACCGCGGCCGCCGCCGCAGGCATGAGCTCAATAAAATTATCGTTCGCCCTTTCGATAAAAGCTATCCCGGCGAGCTTCGCGCGCTCGTTCCTGCTGATATCGTGCTTGCCGCTCCACGGAGTTCCGTAGGCGTAAAAGCCTTCCTCCGTGAGCTTTATGGCGGGCTTATCATCGTTGAGTATGAAGGCTTCGCCGTCCAGCCCGGGCCAGAAGCCCGTATGGGTGGATTTGCCTATCCCGCTCGGCCCGGAGAAGAGATACGCCCTCCCGTGGAGCGAGACCGCCGAAGCGTGCAGCATCATGCCGCCCCTTTTTATGAGGGCGGTGTAGAATTTAGAGCCGGAGCGCATATAGCGCAGCCACTCGTCGGTAAGCCGGGGGAATTTCGTACGGCCCGCGCGCACTTCGCCGTCGGTCACGGTAAGGGTGAATTCGGGTTCTCCCCCGCTTATGAGGTACTTTTCGGCGCGCCGAACGAAGACTTCGCCGCAGCCCTGCGCTTCAAATACCGTGTCCGCAACTTTATACAAGCCGTATTCCTCCGTTTACTCCATATACCAAACCATATTATAACAGTTATTTTCCGTTTGCACAATAGTTTTATTGAGCGGCCCCGGCAGGAAGGGGCCGGGAAGGTTTGATATGCCGGGGGGTTTGTATTTTTGAGCGTTATCTGGTATAATGATCCAAAACCATCCGGAGGCGCTCCCATGATCCTCTTATTCAGGCGCGGAACGAACCGCGAAAAACGGAATACCATAAGGCTCTTCGCCGCGGCTGCAGCGCTGCTTTTCGCCGCGTTCGGGCTTTCGGGCTGCGCAAAAAGGCGCGCCGATCCGGGCGAAGTCAAAGTGGTGGAGGTCTCCGACGGCACTCCCGCCCCAACGGCGGCCGATCCGGGCGGTCATACCGTTACCGATACGCTTGAAGAGAAGATCCTTTCGGGATACGTCCACCCGCTGAACGGCGGCTCTCCCCTCGGCGCCGGCTGGGCCGGTGAGAGCGTGGATATCGATTCCGACGGAACGCCCGAGCTCATAGACGTCCGGGATATCGACGGCTGCCCGACCGTCTGCATCGACGGCACGGCCTTTATGGCGGACGGGAACAGGGTCTACCTCGCCTCCCCCGACGGGAAGCGCATAATGTTCCTTGAGGAAAAGACCGGCTCCGAAGGCGGCTACACGGTATTCTATCCCGATGAGAGCGGCGGCACCTACTGCAGGGTATTCGCCGTCGCGCGCGAAGGGCGCGCAGCCGATCTCACCCCCCGTTCCTCTCTGGAGGAGCTTATCGCGAACGGCCTCGATCTGATGCTCTACAACCCCGCGGTCTATTCCTCCTCCTTCGGCGCAGAGCGCGAGATCGATATCGATATGGACGGCGACGGCGTGAGCGAGCGCGTCGTTTTCGGCGCTGTATCGTTGAGCGTCAACGGCATTTCCAATTCCGAGATACTTTCCACCGCCATGCCCCGATTCGTTTACGAGGCCGAGACCGGGGCGATACTGCTCTGCGGCTCCTCGGGCGACTGCACCCTCGCCCTCAGATACACGGGCGGCGAGCTGAAAGCCGAGATCAGCTACACCTCCCTGCTTTAACGCCCTCATACCCGTCCCGAAGCCGGTATTTCCCGCCGGCCCGGATGCGTCTTTCGTCATAAAGAGTCGTTCATCGGCTCTTTTTTTCGCTTTTTATGCGCTTCATCCTTTCCGTCCGCATAAAGGATGAACGAACGAAGAGAGTGCATCCTTTTATTTATAATATTATTATTTATTATGGTGCGTCACTGTGACACCCACCCCCCGTCACCGTGACACCCCTCTATATAGTATTATAGCACATTTGTTCGTTTATTGTCAACGCCGCGGGTTTTATTGCGCGATCTTCACTCTTTTCTTTTTGCTTCGGGCGTTGTATAATGTAATATCCGAAATCGTGTGCAAAAGGATGGACGTCTGATGAAAAAACGAACGAAGATACTTTTGATCTGCGCGGCGGCGCTCGTCGTCGTCGGCGCCGTGATCGCGGCCATATTCATTATCAGGGCGAAAAAGAAGGCCGGGGTAAAGCCCTATCAGAACAGCATCGCCTATTTCTACTGCCCCACCGAGGGCGCCACCCGCTTTGCCGCGGATTCGAAGCTGATCGACGATAAGCTCGGCGGCACCGTCGACGCGTTCCTTTCCTGCGACGGGACGGTCGGCATAGCAAGGGCCGGCACGGGGCTCTTCCGCGTGGACGGCGAACGCATACTTAAGATCCATCCCGCCGGGGTGGAGCGCGCCGCCCTCTCGCTGGACAACAACATCATCATATTCACCACCGCGACCGAGGTGCATATCTACGATCACCGCACGGGCAAGGTGGAGGATATCAAGCCCGAAAAGATCACGGGCGTCGCTTCCATCTGCATCTCCCCCTCCGGCAATACCGTGGGATACTCCGTCAAGAGCACGGACGGGCATTTCTACGCCTACGCTCACGAGAACGGCTCGAGCCGCCTGCTCGCCTCCGACGCCTATATAATGGCCGTTTCCGACGGCGCGGAGTTCTGCTATTTCATCAGGCCGGAAAACGTCGAGCTTTACTACCTTTCCAACAGGAAGGAGAAAAAGATAGGCACGGGCGTTTCGAGTCTGCTGGAGTTCAACCGCGATCTGACCGAGGTCGCATTCGATATGAACGGCGTGACCTATTACAGCGTTAAGGGCTCCGCCGCCAAGAAGCTGATCGACGGCGCTTCCGTCTATACCACCGCCGCGGAGTGCACCTCGCGCCAGGGAGGCGATGACTGCCAGAGCGAAGTGAAGGACTGCCCCACCCTCTTCAACTGCGTATTCTTCGGATACAGGCACTCGTCCTCAAGCTCCGATTCGCGCAGCGTTTACGATCTCTGGTTCGTCGATTCCAAAAAGAAGGTCACCGAGCTCGTCGCCGGAGCCTACCAGTTCAGCATCTCGGAGGACGGCTCGAAGCTCTCCTGCCTCGTGGACAACGATCTTTACGTTATGGATTCGAACGATCCCGGCTCCCGCCGCCGCCTCTGCACCAATATTTACAGCTTCTGCGCTATTGAAGACGCCTCCGGCTTCTATTGCCTCAGCGGCGATCTGCGCCTCTATTACGTCAAGGCGGACGGCGTCGCCAAGGCGCTGGACAACAACGTCGTTTACTGCGTGCTCGCCCCGGGCGGCCGCTGCCTCTATATCGGCAACTACAACAAGACCGGCGATCTGAAGATCGTTGACCGCGACGGCGATCCGGCGCAAGTCGCGGAGGGCGTCGCGCATCTCGAGGTGATGCCGGCGGCGTGCTATTACTACAGCGATATCTACACCGACGAGCTCGGCAACAAGGTCTATGACGTCTATTCCTCCCCCACGGGCGAGCATTTCGAGCTCATAGTCAAGGCCGCGCTTATGAAAACCGACAGCGAGGAGGACGAGTGAAACCATGAAGTCAAAAAGGATAATGCTTATTCTGCTTGCGGCTGTTATGCTGCTTCCGCTTTCCGCCTGCAAAAAAAAGTCCGCGGGCGCGGCGGAGCTCGGGCCCAAGCTCTCTCACAACGTGGCGAGGGTTTATGAAAAGACCGCCCGCAGATCGCGCTTCGTTATCGACGGCAAGCCCGTCGAGGGCGAAGTCACGGGCGAGGCGTTCATGGATCCCGCGGCCTCCGGCAGCACGGCGCTCGCGTGGGTGGATACGACGGTCTACTTCGTTTCCGAAAAAGGCATAGACAAGCTTGCTTCGAACGTCGGCTCGGCCGAGATCTCCTTCGACGGCAGATACGCGCTCTATCTCGTCGGCACGGATCTGATGCTTTACAGCGTTGAAACGCGCTCCTCCGAGATCGTCGATTCCGCCGTTTCCGCGGTGCTGCAGTTCGCCTTCTCTCCCGGAGGCAGCAGCATAATGTTCACCGCCAACTATCCCTCCTCCGGCACGGAAAGGGTGACGAAGCTCTATAAGGACGGCAAGCTCACCACCATGCTCGAAGGCATGAACGCCATGGTGCTCGCCGTAAGCGACGACGCCGATATCATCTATTATTTCTCCTTCCGCGACAACTCCTTCTGCGTGGATCAGAACGGCGAGAGATACGTTATTACCCGCGAATGCGGCGCGGCGACCAATTACAATTTCACCTCCGATCTTTCCGAGGCGACTTATAACACGAGGGATACGGAGAATCATTGGTTCCGCCTTTCCGATAAGATGACGGCCGATCTCGGTCAGGGCTTCCAGTACACTTTGAAGACCGATATTTACAGCAGCGCCTCCGTTTCGCAGCCGGTCTATATCAACGACGTCACGTCCTATACCGGCGGCTTCTGGCTGAAGCGCACGCGGCTTGAAAGCCTCTACATTTACGACGTGGGCGTTATGAACGAGAACGGCGCGGTCAACTGGCTCTGCAAAAACACCAAGCAGTACGCCCTTTTACCCGACGGCACGGGCGTTGTCTGGATGGATAATAACCACGTTTATAAGACGGGGCTCGACGGAAAAGCCGTCGATTACGGCGCCGACGTTATCGATTTTGCCGTATCGGGCGATTCGCAGTACGTCTATTATCTCAACCGCGGCGGTCAGCTTTACGCGGTAAAGAACCCCAAAAAGCCCTCCTTGATCGATTCGAAAGTTTCCGATATCACCGTGGCGGGGAATAACTGCCTCTATATCAGGAACAAGCTTGACGACGCCGGCGAGCTGATGCGCGTATGCGGCAAGGATCCCGCAAAGCTTCTTGACGGAGTATCCGGCTTTGAGAGGCGCGCAGGGCATACGCTGATATACGCCGAGCCCTCCGTTCACGGCGATACGACGCTCTATAAGATCTATTTCACGGTCGACGGCGAGAGCGCAGAGTACTTCGCCGAGGGCGTTGAAAAGTAGCGGGATAAAGCCCGAAAAGGCGCGGTACATCGAATAACAAAAAGCATGATGCATTTCATACGCATCATGCTTTTATTATGCCTTTTATCGGGCTTATTCCTTTCGCTTTTCGGGGAGCTGCGAAATTATCACCGCGGCGAAAACCAGCGCGCAGCCCGCGTACTCGCGCGCGGTCATCCGCTGATGCAGGAACACGGCCCCGGCTATCACCGAGAACACGGCCTCCATGCTGAAAAGCAGCGAAACCACCGCGGGATCCCCGTCGCGCTGGGCGACTATCTGGAAGAGATAGGCGACGCCGCTCGAGAAAACGGCGACGTATAAGAGCGGCAGTATCGCGGAAACGATACCCGAGATCTCCGGTTTTTCAAATACCGCCATACCGACGGCGGAAAGCAGCCCCGCCGCGATGAATTCGGCTATGCAGAACGAGATCGGCTCGAGATCGCGGGCGAAGCGGTCGATGAGCAGTATCTGCGCGGTGAACGCCACGGCGCAAACGAGCGTGAGCGCGTCGCCCGGGGTGAGCGTGAAGCTCGAGCTGACGCAGAGCAGATAAAGCCCCGCCACCGCCAGAGCGAGCCCGGCCCAGAATATGCCGGGAACGCGCTTTTTGAGGAATAGCCCCGCCACCGGCACGAGCACAACGTAAAGCGCGGTGATAAAGCCCGATTTGCCCGAATCGGTGCCGGCCTCCATGCCCGCCTGCTGCAGGTTGGAGGCTATGCCGAGGGCTATCCCGCAGAGCGCTCCGGCGACTATGAGCGTGCGAAGGCGCCTGCGTCTTTGCTCCCGGTCGGGAGGTACGGCGGAGCCTTTTTTCCGGGCGGCTTTGATAACGATACGGACGAGCGCAAGAAACACGACCGCGATGAAAAAGCGCAGCGTATTGAACGTGAACGCGGGTATGCTGTCCGCGCAGACGTCCTGCGCGGCAAACGCCGTGCCCCATATGAGCGCCGTTACGAGCGGCAGCACCGTGGTTTTGAATCTCGATCTCATGCTCACGATTATATAGTAATATCGCCGCGCGCGCAACGGGTATCATAAAAAAACATCGCCCCGCGCCCTTTATAAACGCCTCTTCGCGCGCGTTCCCCGCCAAATTTTACAACCTTTTTACTTGCATTGAGGGCGCGTTCCTGCTATAATGATATACAGGCTTAAATGGGCGCATATGGGCGCTTGACGGCCCGACTGCGAAAGCAGTACTTCAACGAAGGGAATTTACAAAAATGCCCACTATTATAGAGCGAATAGCCGCCGCCGAGGCTGACGCCGAAGCGCTGCGCCACAACGCGCAGGAGGCGGCGAGGACTGCGGAAACGGCCGCCGAAGAAGAGGCCGCCGCCGCTCTCAAGAACGCGCGCGAAGAGGCCAAGGCCGGCCTCGCGCTTTCCGCCGCCATGGCCGAAAAGGAGGCCGAGGCGCTTTCCTCCATGCTGCTTGAAAAGAGCAGCGCCGAAGCGGAGGCCCGCATGAACGAGGCGAAGCGCAAGCTCCCCGAAGCGGCGGATATCATACTCGATTACGTTATCAATAAACTTTAATCCGGAGAAAAGCAATGATAGTACCTATGAAGCACATATCGCTGTTCGGGCGCAAGGCCGACGAACGGCGCATAATGAAAGCGCTTCAGGAGAACGGCGTGGTTCAGATCGAATGTGCCCGGGAGGACGCCCCGGACGCTTCCGAAGGCTCTGCGATCAGCACCGCTGCGGGGCTTTTTTCCGCTGAAAGCGAGACCGAGCTTTCCGAAAAAAACAATACCGTTTCAAGGATAAAGACGGCTTTGGGCCGTCTGAATCCATATTTGCCCAAGGCGGGTCTGCTTTCCGCCCCGCAGGAACGCACCGAGGAGGAGCTGACAGCCGCCGTCCCGGGGGCGCTGGAGGTTTGCGATAAGCTTGAGGAGCTGCAAAAAAACCAGCTTTCCGTTAAGAACGAGCGCGATAAAAAGAACTCCGTCATACAGAGCCTGCGCCCCTTTGAAGGCGTGACCATACCCATGGAGGATATCCGCCCGACGAAGACCGTCGGCTTCGTGCTCGGCCTCATGCGAGAGGATAAGCTCCCCCTGCTGGACGAGGCGGGCGTCATGTACGAGGCCTATCCCGGCCAGGGCAACAAGGCGCCGGTGCTTGCCGCCGTTCCCAATTCCGCAAGGGAGGAGACCATGGCGGCGCTTCGCGAAGCCGGCTTTACGGAGAGCTCCATACCCGATATCGAGGGACTGCCCGCCGACAACACCGAAAGGCTCCGGAGCGAGGTCGCCTCGCTGGAGCTGAAGGCTTCGGAGCTGACTGAAGCGATAAAGGCTCTCGGCGAAGAGGCCGATATTCTGAAGCAGGGCCTTGACGGCGCGATGATAGAGCAGCGCCGCGCTCAGGCGCGATGCGAGCTTTTCGCCACCCGCGAGACCTTCATGCTCACCGGCTGGGTCAGGAGCGACGAGGCGGAAAAGCTCGAAAAGCTCATCGAGGAGACCGCGCCGGTAAGCTTCCTCGAAATGCGCGATCCGTATGACGATGAGCAGCCTCCCACCTACTGCAGGAACAGCAAGTTCTTCGCCCCGTTCGAATTCATCACCAACATGTACTCGCCGCCCGATCCGAGGGGCTACGACCCCACGGTGGTAATGACCCCGTTCTACCTCGTCTTCTTCGGCCTGATGATGGGCGATACCGGTTACGGGCTGCTGATGAGCATCTTCGCCGCGCTGTTCATAAAGCTCAAAAAACCCGAGCGCGGCGCGGGGCAGGTCGCGAGGATACTCTTCTGGGGCGGCCTTTCCACAATGGTGTTCGGGCTTCTTGCCGGTACCTGCTTCGGAATGAACTGGTACGATATGTTCGGCGAAAGCTTCCCCTTCCCCCTGCTCGATCCGATGAAGGATCAGCTCACGGCGATAATCGTCTACTGCGCGCTGGGCTTCGGTCAGATAATCGTCGGCATGATAGTTTCGATCGTGCTGCACGTAAAGCGCGGCGATTGGCAGACGGCGCTGTTCGATATCGGCTCATGGCTGATGATATTCGCCGGAGCGGGGCTCATATTCCTGCTTAAAGGGCCCATGAAGTATTTGGCCTACGGCCTGCTCGGGCTCGGCCTCATACTCCTCGTCGGGTTCGGCGGCAGAGCGAAGAAGGGCTTCGGCCGCGTGATCGGCGGGGTTGGCAAGCTCTACGATATCACCTCCTTCCTTTCCGACGTATTGAGCTACTCCCGCGTGTTCGCGCTGGGCCTCGCGACCGGCGCAATGGGCTCGGCGTTCAACCTCGTCGCCGGGATAGCGAGGGATATGTTAAAGGGCATACCCGTCGTCGGCGGAGTCGTCAGCTTCATCGTTGCGGCGATACTTCTTGCGGTGCTGCACGTGTTCTGCGTTGCGATAAACGCTCTCGGCGCGTTCATCCATTGCGCCAGGCTGCAGTTCATCGAGTATTACAACCGTTTTTATACTCCGGGCGGCAAGCTCTTCGCTCCCCTCGGTATAAATACAAAATACAACAAGGTCAAATAATTTTTCATCAAAAGGAGTTTGTTATGAAAAAGTTCAGGTCGTTTGCGGTCATCGCTCTCATAGTCATGCTTGCGCTCTTTGTCAGCGCTCATGCCTTTGCCGAATCTCAGCCCCCCATGCCCCCCGAAGGCGGCGCGCCCGGTTTCACTTCCGTGGTTGAATCCGAAGAGGTCAAGGAAGCAAAGGGCCCGATGGGCTATATGTGGGCGGCGCTGGCAGTTTGCGTTGCCATGATCCTTCCCGGCGTCGGTTCGGCTCTGGGCGTCGGCATGGCCGGCCGCGCGGCGGCGGGCGTTGCCGCCGAGGATCCCGAAAAGAGCGGAAGCTGCCTCGTATTCGAGCTTCTTCCCGCGACTCAGGGCCTTTACGGATTCGTTATCGCCATGTTCATAGCGGTATTCAGCGGCATACTGAGCGGCGACGTGATCAATCTTTCCACCGAGCTCGGCCGCAGCTTCTTCTATGCGAGCCTTCCCATCGGCGTTGTCGGTCTTATCTCCGCGTACTTCCAGTCCAGGGTATGCTGCGCCGGCATCGGCATCGTAGCCAAGCAGGGCAACGGCGGTATGGGTATCACCTTCGCCATCATGGTCGAGCTGTACGCGATACTCGCCCTCATCATCTCCATCCTGATGGTCGTCGGCATCAAGGTGCAATAAGCTGCTATGGAAAAGGAAAACGGAGCAGACAAGCTCATAACCGGCATATTGGAGGAGGCGCGCGAACAGGCTTCCGCTATCGAGTGGAAGTCCGGCGAGACCATCTCCGCAATAAAGAAAAAGCTCGAGGATGACCGTGAGGCCGTGCGCGATGAGTTCACCGCGAAGGCCCAGGCCGCAAGGGAGCTCACCCTGAAGACCGCCCGCACCAACGCGGAGCTCACGGGGCGCAAGGAGCTGCTCAGCCGCAAGCGCGGGCTCATCGACGAAGCTTATTCCGCTGCGTATGAGAGAATGTGCGCGTTCGAGGGCGCAAAACGCGAGGAGCTCATAAAAAAGCTCCTTCAGCGCGAATGTGAGCCCTCCGCCGCCGTCCGTCCCTCAAAAAAGGACGCGGAGCTTATCGCCGCGCTCCTTCCCGGGACAGGCATTGAGGGGCTCTCGCTCGGCGAGATCGATCCCGATATCACCGACGGCTTCTCCGTCGCAGGAACCAACTATTATAAGAACTGCTCGTTCGCCGCTCTGATGGAAGAGGTCCGTTCCTTCACCGAAACGGAAGTCACGAAGAGCCTGTTCGATTGATCCAAAGGAAGACCGCTATGGCCGAAAGCCTTATTAACAGTATAGCGAGGCTGCGCGTTATCGAGAAGAAGCTGCTGACGAAGGAACTCGTCGGCAGGCTCGTCGGCGCGCGCGATTACGCGGAGTGCGTCAAGCTCCTCGGCGAATCCGGCTACGGCGCCGGCGCCGACCCGGGCGGGGACGAGATCGATTCGCTCATCACCGCTCAGCTCAACGAAACTTACGCGACCGTTGAAGAGCTCATGCCCAAGCGGTATTCCGCCGTTACCGACGTTTTCCGCATGAGGCACGACGTGATAAACGTCAAGCTCCTGTATAAGCTGCGCCTGCTCGGGGCGGAGCTCGATCACGCAAAGCTCGATCAGGGCGGAGTGTATGACGGCGAAAAACTCCGCGCCGCCATCAAAAAGGGCGATTATTCCATGCTCCCCCGCGAGCTGAAGGAAGCCCTTGAGGAACTCGACGTGATCACCTACAAAACCGCCGATCCGCGCACCGTTTCCTGCCGCGTCGACTGCGCTTTCATCAGTTATGCGCTCGGGCTCAGAAACGCCTTCGTAAAGGAGTATTTCGGCGCTCTCGCCGATTTCACCAACATGCTCTCCGTCATAAGGAGATTCCCGGAAGAGGCGTTCCTTCCCGGCGGGGCGTATAAGGAGGAAGAGCTGAAGGCTGTCTCCGCCGCGCTGGAGGAGGATCCCGAAAGGGCGGCAGGGCTTATCAAGAGCCCGCTCGAAACCGGCGCGCTGAAGGAAAAGATGCGCGAATGCTTTGCGGAATACGTCAAGACCGGGCATACCGCAGTCATTGAGAAGGCGCGCGACGAATACCTTATTGCGCTCGCCTCGGAGCACAGGAGCGATATCGACTCCCCCGCTCCCATAGTGGGCTACCTGCTTGCGCGCGAGCGCGAGGCGGAGGTAGTGAGGCTCATCCTCACCGCCAAGCGCAGCGGCATACCCATGGAAGCCATAGAAGAAAGGAGCCTGACGCTTTATGGCTGATATTGCGATGATCGGCGATAAGGATTCCGTTCTCCTCGGCAGGGCCGCCGGGCTCGACGTTTATTTTGAAACGGACGGCGCGGCCGCGTGCAGGCTGATAGACCGCCTCGCCAAAGAAAACACCAAGGTCATATTCGTGACGGAAGCCGTATTTGAGGCAGCCTCCGCCGCCGTTGAAAAATACCGCTCTCTCCCCTTCCCCGCGATAATACCCATTCCCGACAGCAAGGGAACGACCGGCGTTTCAATGAAGAACGTCAAGTCGAACGTGGAGAAGGCGATAGGCGCCGACATCAATTTCTGACGGCGTCTGCAAACACCGAAAAACTCTTCTGCCATGCGCGATCTGTCCGCAGGCGTTAAGAACGAACACTATCATTGGAGGATACATCCATGACGGAAAAACACGGCACCATAGTAAAGGTAGCCGGCCCGCTTATCACGGCGGACGGTATGGGGGACGTTCAGATGTACGACGTCGTCCACGTTTCCGATAAGGAGCTCGTAGGCGAGGTCATAGAGCTGAGGGGCGAAAGGGCCTCTATCCAGGTATATGAGGAGACCGGCGGCATCGGCCCCGGCGAACCCGTCTATCCCACGGGCGCTCCTCTTTCGGTCGAGCTCGCTCCCGGCCTTATCGAATCCATCTACGACGGCATCCAGAGGCCGCTGACCGTGCTCTTCGAGCAGGCGGGCTCCAGGATCACGAGGGGTATCGCCGCCCCCGCGCTCGACCGTGAAAAGCTTTGGAATTTCCAGCCGACGGCAAAGCCCGGCGATAAGCTCACGGGAGGCGATCCCTTGGGCTTCGTTCAGGAGACCGGCGCCGTCAAGCATATTATAATGGTGCCCCCCGCCGTTTCGGGCGAGCTTACCTGGCTTGCTCCCGAGGGGAACTACACCATAGTGGATACCATAGCAAAGCTTAAGACCGACAAGGGCGAAACGGAGCTGCCCATGATGCAGAAATGGCCCGTAAGGCGCGGCCGTCCGTATCAGGAGAAGCTCCCTCCCAACGAGCCGATGATAACCGGCCAGCGCGTCATAGACACGTTCTTCCCGATCGCAAAGGGCGGCGTGGCGGCCGTTCCCGGCCCCTTCGGCAGCGGCAAGACGGTCGTTCAGCATCAGCTCGCAAAATGGGCGGACGCGGATATTATCGTCTACGTCGGCTGCGGCGAGCGCGGCAACGAAATGACGGACGTTCTTACCGAGTTCCCGGAGCTCGTCGACCCGCGCACGGGGCTCTCGCTGATGAAGCGCACGGTGCTCATCGCCAACACCTCCGATATGCCCGTCGCCGCGCGCGAGGCGTCCATCTACACGGGTATAACGATAGCGGAATACTTCCGCGATATGGGTTATAAAGTCGCTATAATGGCGGATTCCACCTCCCGCTGGGCCGAAGCGCTCCGCGAGATGAGCGGCCGCCTTGAAGAGATGCCCGGCGAGGAAGGCTACCCCGCCTACCTTTCCAGCCGTCTTGCGGAGTTCTATGAGCGCGCAGGTCAGGTGATAACGCTCGGCTCCAAAGGCTTAAAGGGCGCCATCTCCGCCATCGGCGCGGTATCGCCTCCCGGCGGCGATATCTCCGAGCCCGTTTCCCAGGCGACGCTTCGAATCGTCAAGGTCTTCTGGGGGCTTTCCGCCAAGCTCGCCTACGCGAGGCATTTCCCCGCGATAGACTGGCTCTCCAGCTATTCGCTCTATACCGACAGGCTGGAGCCCTGGTTCGATTCCAACATCGCCGAGGACTGGGGAAGCTGCGTGACCCGCGCCATGACCCTCCTTCAGGAGGAATCGGAGCTTTCGGAGATAGTATCCCTCGTCGGTATCGACGCGCTCTCAAAGCGCGACCGCTTGAAGCTCGAGACCGCAAGGAGCATACGCGAGGACTATCTGCATCAGAACGCGTTCGACGCGACCGATACCTACACCTCCCCGGATAAGCAGCACTCGCTTTTAAGGCTGCTGCTCGAGTTCTACGAGAGGGGCTCCGCCGCGCTTGAAGCCGGAGCGGATTTCAACCGTCTTACAAGCCTTCCCGTAAGGGAGAAGCTCGGCAGGTACAAGTACTGCGCCGAGAAGGATCACAAGCAGCTCGCAGCCGAACTGAACGGCGAGCTCGCGGCCGAGATCAGGAAGCTCACAGAGACCGTTAAAGAGTAAAAGGAAAGAAACTTATGCGCAAGGAATACACAACTATTCGTGAAGTCGTCGGCCCCCTTGTAATGGTCGACGGAGTCGACGGCGTAAAGTATGACGAGCTCGTCGAGATCAAGAGGACGGACGGCTCCGATACGAGGCGCGGCAAGGTGCTCGAGGTCAACGGCGACCGGGCGCTCGTTCAGCTTTTCGAGGGCTCGCAGGGCCTTAAGATAGCCGATTCCAGGGCAAAGTTCCTGGGGCACAGCATCGAGCTTGCTGTTAGCCCCGATATGCTCGGCCGAGTATTCGACGGCATGGGCCGCCCCAAGGACGGCGGCGCTCCGCTCATACCCGAAAAGAAGCTCGATATCAACGGTTCGCCCATGAATCCCGCGGCAAGGGATTACCCCAACGAGTTCATTCAGACGGGCGTTTCCGCGATAGACGGCCTTAACACCCTCGTCAGGGGGCAGAAGCTGCCCGTATTCTCCGGCAGCGGTCTTCCCCACGCGCAGTTCGCGGCGCAGATCGCAAGGCAGGCGCGGGTACGCGGCACGGACGATCCCTTTGCGGTAGTGTTCGCCGCGGTCGGCATCACATTTGAAGAGGCCGATTACTTCATAGAGGATTTCAAAAAGACCGGCGCCATCGAAAGAACGGTCACGTTCGTCAACCTTGCGAACGACCCCGCCATCGAGCGTATCGCCACCCCGCGTATGGCCATAACCGCCGCGGAGTATCTGGCGTACGATCTGGGGATGCACGTGCTCGTTATCATCACGGATATAACCAACTATGCTGAAGCGCTGCGCGAGATCTCCGCCGCCCGTAAGGAAGTCCCCGGGCGCCGCGGATATCCCGGCTACCTCTATACCGACCTTGCGACGATGTACGAGCGCGCGGGCAGGATCAAGGGCTGCCCCGGCTCCATCACGATGATACCGATACTCTCCATGCCCGAGGATGATATCACCCATCCCATCCCCGATCTTACCGGCTACATAACCGAGGGGCAGATAATCCTTTCAAGGGAGCTCCACAGGAAGGGCATAACGCCCCCCGTCAACGTGCTTCCCTCGCTCTCGCGCTTGAAGGACAAGGGCATCGGAAATGGCAAGACCCGCGAGGATCACGCCGATACCATGAACCAGCTCTTCGCGGCATACTCCCGCGGCAAGGAAGCGAAAGAGCTTGCCGTTATACTGGGCGACGCCGCGCTTTCCGAGGTGGATAAGCTTTACGCCAAATTCGCCGACGAGTTCGAGGTCAAATACGTTTCGCAGGGCTACTACACCAACCGTTCCGTCGAGGAAACGCTCGACATCGGCTGGGAGCTTTTGAGGATACTCCCGAGATCCGAGCTCAGGCGCATACGCGACGCATATCTTGACAAGTATTACGAAAAGGACGACGATTGATCGGAGGCCATAGCTCATGGCGATTTCCTACAAGCCCACCCGCATGGAGATGAGCCGCCTGAAAAAGAGGCTCGTCACCGCAGCGAGGGGACATAAATTAATGAAAGACAAGCGTGATGAAACGGTGCGCCGGTTCATCACCTTCGTGCGCCGCAACCGCGAATTGAGGGAGCGCGTGGAGGAGCTTATGAGCCAGGCGATGGGCAGTTTCGTCATCGCAAAGGCCACCATGAGCACTCCCGCCATTGAGGAGGCGCTCTCCTACCCCGCCGCCTCCGCCAAGGTGGAGGTCGGGAGCCGCAAGGTGCTTTCCGTCGAGGTGCCCGATCTGACCTACATCCCCTCTGACAGCGGCGGTCTTCCATACGGCGCGCTCTGCACTTCGACCGAGCTCGACAGCGCCGTTGAAAAATTCTCCGAGATAATGCCCCTGCTCATCGAGCTGGCGGAGGTCGAAAAGACCTGCAATCTGCTCGCGGATGAGATCGAAAAGACGCGCAGGCGCGTAAACGCGCTGGAGTACGTCATGATACCGCAGCTGCAGGAGGCGATACACGATATCTCCATGAAGCTCGACGAGAACGAGCGAGGCAATCTCACGAGGCTGATGAAGACCAAGGATATGTTGAAGGCCAAGGAAAGCTGAACCACGCCGGAGCGGGCTTATTCAGTCCGCTCCGTTTTATTATCCCGAAGACCGACTCCATAAAGGTATCCGTATGAAAAGACTATTCGCAGCATTATTATCGTTACTGCTCCTTGCGGCGCCGCCCGCGGTGAAAGCCGACGGCGAGTACGATCCCATAGGGCAGCAGTTTACCGGCGTGCACGCCCCCTGCGTGACGGAGGAGGGCACGCCCAGCGATACCGAATTCTTCACCGACGCGGACTTTGCTTTGAACAGGATAACCGTCGTCAATTTCTGGGACACGGGCTGCATGAACTGCCGCATTGAGATGCCCGATTTCGAGCGGGCGTATATTGAATACCGCGATCACGGAGTCGGGTTCCTCGGCGTCGCCACGCGCTGGATAGGCGGCAGCTACGATATGTGCCGCCCGCTGCTCGACGAACTGGGCATAACCTATCCCAACGTATTCATAGACGACGGCTTCAACGCGCTCACAGCCGAAGTGCATCATTGTCCCCAGACGATGATAGTCGACAGCGAAGGGTACGTCGTCGATTACGTTTCCGGCCGCATCGACCACGATCAGCTTGAGGAGATCATTATCCGGCATATCGCCATAACGGGCGACGCGGACTGCGACGGCACGGTCTCGTTCTCCGACGTGACGAGGCTCTTCTCGTTCCTTATGAACGCCGGCCAGCTCACAGCTCTCGGGCTCGCCTCCTCCGATATAAACGGCGACGGCGTACTTACCATGGACGACGTGAGCGCGCTTGCCTGCAAACTGCTGAACGACTGAACAAAAACGCGCATTTAGTCCGGAAAGAGTTGAAAAACGTCAGAAAAAAAGGTATAATACACGGGTAATAACCTGTGTATTATTTTTTATTCATTCAACGGGGGACTTATATGCAAACCAGAATAATGAACGGCAAACTCTTTGCCCGCATGGTGGAGGGAGGCGCGGTGCGCCTCAACGACAACCGTGTGACGGTGAACGAGCTCAACGTGTTTCCCATTCCCGACGGGGATACGGGCGACAACATGTACATGACTATCGATTCCGGCGTTTGCGCCGCTCACGGCGGCCATGATGAGGCTATCGAACAGACCTCCAAAGTGATCGCCAACGGTATGCTCCTCGGAGCGAGGGGCAATTCCGGCGTCATCCTTTCCCGCATATTCGCGGGCATTTCAAAGGGCTTCGAGGGAGTGAAGACCGCGGACGTAGCCACATTCGCCAAAGCTATGGAAAAGGGCGTGGCGGAAGCATACAGCGCGGTGCAGACCCCCGTTGAAGGCACAATACTGACCGTCTATTCCGACGCCGTGCGCGTTGCCAACGGCGGCATAGACGAAAATACCGATTTCGAAAAATATTTTGAGAGCTTCCTCGACGAGCTGCGCGCTTCGCTTGACCGCACGCCCGAACTGCTTTCCGTACTCCGTGAAGCGGGCGTTGTGGATTCCGGCGGAGCGGGCTTTGTTTATATCGCCGAGGGCATGCACGACGTGCTCTGCGGTATGGAGCTTAAAAACGAGGGCTCCCGCCCCGCGGCAAAGTCCTCCGTCGACACCTCCACGCTGACCGAGGATTCGCCCTTTGATTACGGCTACTGCACGGAGTTCCTTTTGAGGCTCCGCACCGAAAAGGTCGGCCCCGTCGCCGAATTCGATGAAAAGCCCCTCCTTGACTGGCTCAACAACAACGGCGAATCGGTCGTCGCCTTCCGCGACGGAAGCGTTATCAGGGTGCATATCCACACCATGCGCCCCGAAGAGGTGCTGGCTCACTGCCACGGATACGGCGAGTTCCTCACCATGAAGATAGAGAACATGATGCTTCAGCATAACGAAACGACCGTGCGCAACAACTACGTTCCCAAGCGCGGGAAAAAGCCCTTCGGCATAGTCGCGGTCGCCGCCGGCGACGGCATCCGGAGCACCTTCCTGGAGCTTGGCGCGGACGCGGTGGTGGACGGCGGGCAGAGCATGAACCCCTCCGCAGAGAGCTTCCTTACCGCCTTTGAAAAAGTCAACGCCAGAACGATATTCGTCTATCCCAACAACAGCAACATAATCCTCACCGCGCGTCAGGCGGCGGCGCTCTTTTGCGAAGCGGACGTTCGCGTGCTGCCAAGCCGCTCGATCGGCGAATGTTACGCGGCGCTTTCGCTGCTCGATACCTCCTCCGGCGATCCGGACGAGATCGAGAACAGCTCCATCGAGATAATGCAAAGCATCAGGACCGGCACCGTTTCAAAGGCCAGCCGCACCACTCAGCGCGACGGCGTAAACGTCACCGAGGGCGATTACATCGGCTTCTCCGACAGCGTCATCTACTCCGATTCGCCGGATCCGGTCGAGGCCGCGCTCAAGCTCGCCTCGGCGCTTTCGGCGGACGATTTCGGCATACTGATGCTGGTCGCGGGGCGCGATACGGAGATATCCGTTTCGCAGCGCTTGCAGAGCGAGCTGCAAAAGGCCCATCCCCTGACCGAGGTCATCCTTTTGGACGGCGGCCAGCCGATCTACGAATACATAATGATTTTTGAATAATGCGGAATTATAAGGAGAACCGACATGCTTAAACTCTTTACTGACACCGATTGCGACGTCACCCCCGAGATCGCCGCGGAGTACGGGTATTCGCTCATCAGCATGCCCTATTCCATCGACGGCGTGACCACCTACCCCTACGTCGACTTTGACGAATTCGACGCGCACGCTTTTTACGATTTGCTTCGCGCGGGCGCTCTGCCCAACACCAGCGCCATCAGCCGCGAGAAGTACGTCGAGGCGTTCGAGCCCGTTTTCGCCGCAGGCGACGACATACTCTACGTGCATTTTTCAAGGGCGATGACCGCCACCTTCGACGCCATGGATCAGGCCGTCGCGGGGCTGCTCGAAAAGTATCCCGGCCGCAGATTTTATGAGATCGACACCAAGGGCATCACGATCGTCAGCCTCAACATAGTGCTTGAAGTGGGCGATATGGTAAAGGCGGGCAAAACCGTTGAGGAGATACTCGAATGGGCAAAGACCGAGGTCGATAAATTCGCGATCTATTTCTTTGCGGACGATCTCAAATTCTTCAAACATTCCGGCAGGGTAACGGGGCTTAAGGCCACCATGGGCACCATGCTCGGCGTGCGCCCGATAATCTATATGAATTCCGAGGGCAAGATGGACTCCATCGGCACCGAGCGCGGCAGGGCGAGAGCTATCGCCCGTCTGCTCCGGTACGTTGACGAGCTCGGCGAGGACGTAAAAGCCCACCGCGTGATAGTCGGCAACACCGACGCTCCCGAAATAGTCGAGGAGGTAGTCGCCCGCCTTAAAGAAAAATACGGCGACGATCTCAACATCATGAAGGTCGACGTCAACCCCACCACCGGCGGGCATTGCGGCCCGAACGGAGTCGGCATTTGTTTCCACGCAGCTCACAGGTAACAGATATATTTCAGCGTTCCGGAGGAAGACCATGGTCGAGATAAAAGAAGTCAAAACCAAAAAGCAGCAGAGGGAGTTCCTCAACTTCCCTCTTGAAATGTATAAGGACAACCCGTATTTCGTCCCGCCCCTCTGGATGGACGAGAAGAAGATCTTCCGTTCCGATTACGTTTACAACGATACCTGCGACGCCGTGTATTACAACGCCTACCGCGATGGGAATATCGTCGGGCGCATCTCCGGCATACTTCAAAAGGCCGCCAACGAGAAGAACGGCGAAAAGCGCGTCCGCTTCACCCGTTTCGACTCCATCGACGATCAGGAGGTCGCCTCGGCGCTGTTTGACGCCGTTGAGAAATGGGCGCTTGAAAAGGGGATGGACACCGTCTGCGGGCCGCTCGGCTTTTCCGATCTGGAGCGCGAGGGCCTTCTCATAGAGGGCTTCGACCAGCTCTCCACTTTTGAGGAGCAGTACAACGCCGATTATTATCAGCGCCTCATAGAGAACTGCGGTTATCGGAAGGAGGTCGACTGGACGGAGAGCCGTATTTACCCGCCCGAAGCGAACGACGGCGCATTAAAGCGCGTTGCGGATAAGCTCATGCAGCGCTACAAGCTGCATTTCGGCCCCGCGAAGAACGTCAACGATTTTTTGAACCGCTATGCCGACGACATATTCGTGCTCATCGACAAATCCTACGATCAGCTGTACGGCACCGTTCCCTTCACTCCCGGCATGAAAAAGCTGATGATCGATAATTTCAGGCTCATAATCGATCTCGATCACGTCGCGGCGATACTCGACGAGAACGACAACGTGGTCTGCATCGGCATCTGCTTCCCCTCCATCGCCAAGGCCGTGCAGCCTTCGCGCGGGCGCCTGACTCCCGCGGCGCTGGTTCGCGTACTGCGCGCGATCAAGCATCCGGAGATAATCGATCTCGGCCTCATCGGGGTCGATCCCGCATGGGCGATGCGCGGCGTTTCCGTTGCCATCTCCGCCGAGCTTGAACGCATGCTGCGCGCGCCCGGCATCAAATACGCCGAAACGAACCTCAATCTTGAAAACAACCTCATGATCCAAAACCAATGGAAGCGCTTTAAAGAGGTCAAGCACAAGAGGCGCAGATCGTTCGTGAAGAAGATACGCTGATCACGCATTTAAAGGAGAAACCATGATAAAGCTCGCACTCGACTGCTTCGGCGGCGACAACAGTCCCGAAGCGAACATTGGCGGAGCGCTCATAGCGCTTAAGGAATACCCCGATCTGGAGCTTGTTCTGACCGGCGACGAACAGGCGATAAACGCCTGCCTTGCCGATAAAAAATACGACGCCTCACGACTGACGGTCGTTCACGCGCCGGAGGTCATCGGCTGCGATGAAACGCCGACCGCCGCCATCAAGCAGAAGAAGGAAAGCTCTCTTATGAAGGCCGTGGAGATGGTCAGGAGCGACGATACCCTTCACGGGATAGTCACCATCGGCTCGACCGGCGCGCTGATCGCCGCCGCCACACTCAGGATAGGGCGCATACCCGGCGTGAAGCGCCCTGCTTTCTGCCCCCTGCTGCCCACCATGAAGGGCGGTATAGTGGGCGTTTGCGACAGCGGCGCCAACGTGGACGTTTCGGTGCTGATGCTGAAGCAGTTTGCGATAATGGGCAGCCTCTACATGCAGTCCGCGTACGGTATAGAAAGCCCCCGCGCCGCGCTTCTCAATATCGGCGCGGAGGAGACCAAGGGCGACGAGCTGCGAAAAGCCGCCTATCCTGCGCTGCAAAAGATGAAAAACATCGATTTCGTAGGCAATATGGAAGCGCGCGAGCTGCTTTCGGGCAATTACGACCTCGTCGTGACCGACGGCTTTGCCGGGAACGTGCTCATAAAATCCACCGAGGGCGCCTGCCTTGAAATGCTTAAAAAGCTGAAAAGGGATATCTATTCAAGGACCATCAACAAGCTCGGAGCGCTGCTGATGCGCAGGATGTTCAAGGAGGAGGCGCGTTTCATGGATTACCGCAATTACGGCGGAAGCGTGCTGCTCGGCTGCAAAAAGATAGTCGTTAAGGGGCACGGCTCCTCCAACGACGTTGCCGTTTCCAAATGCCTCGGCCAGGCCTACCGTATGCAGGCCGCGGAGCTGATAGAGCATACCGCCCGCGAGATAGCCGCGATGGAACCGGAGGAATGATCGATAGTTTCACCCGCTGAAGCCGGGCTCGTCGGGGATGCGTTCGGCTTCGCTTTCCGGGTAAAAATGTAAAAAAGCATGATGCAGGAGTCGGTTTCCTGTATCATGCTTTTATTATTCGATCACGGGGATCATGATCCGCGTACTGCGGATATCCGCCCCTCCTGCTTTTGTCGGCGCGCAGCTCGCAAGACCGACGCCGCACCGGACTTTTTATCCCCGAGCCGCCCCGCCTTTAAACGGGTTTATTGCTCATCGGCCGGTTTTTACGCCGCGCCCATTATCTCCAGCTTTTTGCCGACCGCCTTTGTTATCCTGTAATACGCGGGCGCGAATTCCGGCGAAGTATTGCCCTGGTTGTAGGGATAGGTTATGGGGAGCAGGGTGTAGTTCCTGCCCTTGTAGCTGACGAGCATACGGCAGGGAACGTAGCCCTCCTTGACGAGCACCACCTTGCCCGTGGGATCCCTCTTCAGGATTATGCGGAGCACGATGGTGTCCTTGGTGATATCCCTCTTCTGATGCGAGAGGAAATTGCCCATCGAATAGATCACGGGCACCTGTCTGCCGTCCTTGGCGGTTATGATATCATAGGGCTGCACGGTATGCGAATGTGAGCCGATGATGTAATCGACGCCCGCGTCCGCGATCTCCTGCGCGTACCTGAGCTGGCGGTTGAGCGGCACGCTGAACGAGTACGTTTCGCCGGAAATGTCAAGCTCCAGCGGGATCTGCACCACGAGGCCGGGATCGGTCATGTACTCAACGCCCCAATGGATATAGACAACGACGTACTCCGCGCCTGCCTCGCGGACTTTTTTGACGTCGGAAGCGACCCTTTCGGGATCGTAAGGATTGAGGAGCGCTTCCCTGCCCGCCTTATTAAGCCGGTCTTCCTTATGATTGAAATAGGTGGTGTAGCCCATGAATCCGACCTTTATGCCCTCAACGTCCATTATGACGTAGCGGCACTCCTCGGGATTCCTGAAGGTACCGGTGTGCGCGAGGCCGTATTTCTCAACGAGATCGAGCGTATCGTAAATGCCCCTGACTCCCGCGTCGCAGGCATGGTTGTTGGCGGTCAGAACGAGATCGTAGCCCGCATAGCGCAATCCGTCGAGGAATGTCGCGGGAGCGTTGAGGTTCGGGCTGCCGTCGACGTAATTCTGCTCGCTCATATAGGGCGCGGTCGGGCAGAAGGTCGATTCGAGATTGCCCACGACCAGATCGGCCTTGCTGAAAAGGCTGCGCATGTATTCGAAACACCCGTTGAAGTTGTAGGTGCTGCCCGTCTTGCAGGCAAGCTGCTGGCGCGCCTGGCACATGATATCGCCCGTGAACATTATCACGGCTTCATTATCGCCCGTGGACGAGGAGGAATGGTACACGCCGTCCTCGCCGAGGGTGTATCTGGGCGGCTCGATGGGCGAAAGAGGCTCGAGCTGGCCCCTGTCTATCGGGGTGTAGCCGAGGCCGTAGCCCTCGTACATCGATATCGCCTCGTCGACGCTCGTCGGGATCCCGGGGACGGGAGTCGGCGTGGGGGTGACGGCCGGAGTTGCCGTCGGTTCGACGGTCGGCGTGACGGCGGGCTCGGTCGAAGGCTCGATAGAAGGCTCGATAGAAGGCGTTGCCGTCGGCGCGACGGGCTCAACGGTGGGAGCGGCCGTGGTCGACGCGGTAGGCTCCGGCGCGGGAGGCATGACCGGTATCACTTCCGGATCCCCCTGCGTACAGGAAACGCCCCCTGCCGACATCAGCAGGACGAGCAACAGACATATTAAGCTCCGGAGGCGTTTCTTCATTCTTGATCTTTATTGACGTTTTTAATAGCGGCAAGCTCGTTTTTGCGGAGCTTGTCCATAAAATAACTGCTTACTGCGAGTGAAATGGATTCGGCTATCAGGAACGCCCACCACACCGCGTCGAGCGAGCGGGTGAAGTAGGCCAGCAGCGCGGCGGCGGGAAGCAGCCCGAAGAGCTGACGCAGCAGCGATACCACCATGCTGTAAAAGCCCTTGCCGGTAGCCTGGAAAAGCGTGCCCATGGTTATGCAGACGGCGGCTATCGGAAAGTGCAGCGATATCGTCCTGAAGGCGCGAATGCCCGCATCCGAAATGCTGCCGTTGGTATCGAATACCGAAACTATCTGCCTTGGGAATATCTGGAACAGCGCGAGCCCCAGGAGCATTATTGAAACGCAGACTACGACCGTCCGCTTCCACGTATCCATGAGGCGCTTATAGTTCTTCGCTCCGTAATTGAAGGCGATTATGGACATGGACGCGTTCGTGATGCCGAACAGCGGCATGAATACCAGCGACTGCATCTTATAGTAGATATTCATTACGGCAACGCCCATGCCGTCGGAAAGCAGCCTCGAAAGCACGAGGTTCATGCCCGTGTTCATAACGGAGCCTATGCCCTGCATTATGATGGAGGGCAGACCCACGCGATAGATCTCTTTTATAGAGCGCCCGCTCGGACGGAACTTTTTGAAGCTGACCTTGATCTCGTGCCTGCCGCAAAGAACGAGCAGCATCGCTATCACCATGCTCACCCATTGGCCGAGCACCGTCGCCGCCGCCGCGCCCGCGATGCCGAGTTTGGGGAAGCCGAGATAGCCGAATATGAGCAGCGGATCGAATATGATGTTCGTGACCGCGCCGGCAAGCTGCGCTGCCATGGAAAGATTGGTCTTGCCCATGGACTGCAGTATGCGGTCAAAGCCCATGTGGATGAACACGCCGAGCCCGAATACCATGCAGATCTCCAGATAGCTGACGCCGAGCCTGCAGACCTCGGGATCGTCCGAGAAGAGGCGGAAGAAGGGTTTGATAACGGTGAAGCCGAGTATCAGGAACACTATCGCCGAAACGAATTCGAGGAAGAGGCCGTTCGACGCGGCGGAGTTGGCTTCGTCAAAGCGCTTCTCGCCGAGGCGTCTGCTCATGAGGGAATTCATGCCGACCGCCGTTCCGATAGCGACGGAGAACATCAAAAACTGTATCGGGTAGGCAAGGCCGACCGCAGTCAATGCGTTATTCACGCCGCCGGAGCCGATCGAATCCTCTATCCTTGCGACGAACAGGCTGTCCACGGCGTTATAAAGCGCCTGAACGAACATCGAAATGACCATCGGCAGCGACATGTTGAACATGAGCCTGCCGATCGGCATCGAACCCATTTTGTTTTCCTTCAAAGTCTTTTCCACAAGGCGTCCTCGAAACAGTCAAATAACTTATTAATGTTATCATAAAAGCCGAGTATGCACAAGTGAAAAGAGGAAAGTATATGATTTATCCGTCCGTTTTTCAGCTGCGTCAGCCGCCGTAAACGAGCTTTGAAAGCGAGGAGCCGGTATAGAAATGCTCAAGTATCTCCTCGAATCCCGCGCCGGATTTCGCCATCTCGTTCGCGCCGAGCTGGCTCATCCCGACTCCGTGCCCGTAGCCCGTGCAGGTGAAAACGATCGCGTCCCCCTTTCTTTCTATCTCGAAAGCGGTGCTTTTAAGGCCGAGCGCCCTTCGAAGCTGCGCGCCGGAGACCACGGTAGCGCCGAGCCTGACTAACTGCACCCGGCCGCTTTTCGTCCTGCCCCAGATATCGAAATCCTGCGTGCCGAAAGGCAGCTTCAGCTCCGCCTCGGGAAAAGCCTCGTTCAGCTTTTTAAAGGCCTCCTCGCAGGTGAATTCCTGCCGCGAGACCATCTCATGCTCCCCCTCGCAGCTGTCAACCGAAACAAGATACGGCAGCGCCATCGCGAATACCTCCTCGCTCGATTCGGTGGAAGGCCCGCTTGAAGCGTGGTAGAACGCGTTTATCAGCTCCCCGTCGTATACCGAAACGATCCCCTCGGTATCCTTTACCGCGGCGCGTATCTTGGCTATATAGGCATCATAGCTGCTCCCCCAGAGCGTTCTGAGCCTTTCTTCATCCGCATATGCCTGGCAGCAGGTCACGTCGTCGCAGACGGTGCATCCGCTCCGGCAGCGTGTCTTTCCCGCCATGTGGAGCGCGGTAAAGGTGCGCGCGGCGACCGCCTGCGCTTTTAAAGCCTCCGGCTCTCCGGAAGCGCTCATCTCACCCGCTACCACGCCTACGAGGTATTCCTCCAGATCCATCTTGACCGGGCTGCCCCCTATACTGACGGTTATCCCGCGCGAGGGCAGGCTTACGACGGCCTCCCCTGTCTCCTCCGGGGAAGGGGAACCCTCCGCGTCCTCCGTCGGGGAGGCGGTATTTGTTATCTGCGGGGTAAGCGGCAGGAGCTTTGCCTCCCGTTCATGGGCGGACTCCTGCTTTTTGGGTATGCTCATGCCGATAACGACGCCGAGCAGCAGCGCGCAAAGAGCGATAACGCCGCCGCGGAGCCCTCCGCGCTCCGTTCTTTCGGCCGCCCGCGCGCCTGTATAAAAGCTTCCCCTCGTTTCTGTTTCACGCCTGTACATGTTTTTAATTATGCGGCCGCGGGGGGCGATTATTCCTCCCGGAGGCTTAAAACGAAAAACCGCCGTGCAAGTATATTGAAGCTCCCTCCCGGGGCATAACGCATAAAAAAGCCCGCGGATCAAAGGAAAAACCGTTTTTCGCGCCGGCAGGCGGCGGTTGGTCTTTCCTATTTACAACCGCGCAAAAAAATGATAAAATTTATTGATAATGTCGAATGATACAAAGATTCGTTCGGATCGGAGGATATTAAAATGAAACTGTTCAAAAATCTTGTCTGCATCGCTCTCGTTTGCATCATGGCCGTATTCTGCTTTGCCGGCTGCAAAAAGCAGGACGAAGCTAAGGAAGACGCCAAAGGATTCGACGCGGAGGCCTCGTTCACGAAGCTCCTCAACGACGTGCAGTATGCGGAAGCCCTTGAGGATCGCAGCTCCAGCTCCGAGTTCTTCTTCCCCGAAGTGCCCTCGGACGTTGAGATAAAATACTTCTGCGCTCCCAGCGGCAGGTACGTCGATTCGCTCATTATGTTCAAGGCCGCCGATAAGGACGAGCTCCCCGCCATCAAGGATTCCATAGACAGCTATATCGGATCCGTCACCGCGGAGTTCCATACCTACAATCCCGCCGAGGAGCCCAAGCTCCAGAACGCCGTTATCTACGAGAACGGGCTTTACGTTTTCGTATGCATCACGGACGACGTTGCCGCAGTCAACAACATTTTGAAGTGATCGGAAGGAATCTATGCGCTTTGAACGCCGCAGAGCCCGCGCCGCGCTGAAAACCGCCGCGCTGATAACGGCTCTATTAACGATGCTTCCCTTTGCGGGATGCGCCAAGCAGGCTCCCGGGCCCCAGGTGGTGCAGGTGCTCACCCCCCTGCCCACGGACATGGGGACGCCCGTGCCTTCAAATACCGGTTCGCCGGACGATACCCCCTTCCCCGGGGATACCTCCGAGCCGACCTCCGCTCCCGCAGAAACGCCCGTCCCCGGCACGGTGCCCGCGATAGTCAGCAAGTCGGGCTCCTTCCAGACCTATTCCGGGACGAACGTCATGCGCGTGGACGACCGCGCCTATGAGATCTGCGTTTTCCTGCCCGATGAAACGAAGCTCTATTCAAAGCTCATCACGGAAACGGCGGACGCCCTTTCCGGCCGCACCAACGTGTATGATCTCATAATCCCCACCGCCTACGGCATAATGATGCCGGACGATATGCGCGCCAAGATCTCCTACTACGTCGATCTCGGCGAGGGTATCCGCGAGGTCTATTCCAACATGGGCGCGGGAGTCAAAACGGTATCCTGCTACGACAGCCTTATGATGCACCGCGATGAGTTCATCTATTTCAGAACGGATCATCATTGGACGGCCCGCGGAGCATACTACGCCTACGAGGCCTTCTGCCGGGTCAAGGGCGTGGAACCCTACCCCCTTGACGCTCACCGCGCGGTGGAATTCCCCGGCTTCCTCGGCTCCCTCTATAAGGACAGCGGCAACGATCCCGAGCTGCTCCCCGCGGAGACGGTATTCGCCTACTATCCCGTTTGCGACAACGTCGAAATGGTCATACACTATTCCGACGGCAAGCAGTCGAAGTGGCCGATAATCACCGACGTCAGCGCTTATAACGCAAACGCCAAATACATGACCTTCGCCGGCGGAGACAATCCTCTCACCGTTTTCACCAACCCCGCAGTTACAGACGGCTCCGTCTGCATAATAATCAAGGAGTCGTTCGGCAACGCGCTCCTGCCCTTCCTCGTGGATCATTACAGCAAGGTGTACGAGGTCGACTACCGCTATTGGAAGGGGAACCTGATAGATCTTGCAGCCGAAGTCGGCGCTTCGGATATGATATTCGCCAACAATTTCATGATGATCAGCTCCCGAAGCAATATCGGCAAGCTCAGCATGATAGCCAAACATTCCTAAAAGGAGAACCCCCGTATTGAGCTTTTTCTCCGGAAAACTTAAAAAACTGACCGCGGCCGCGCTGCTGCTCCCCTTCTTCGCGGGGGCTTCGTTTGCCGCGCCGTCGTTTACCGCCGCGCCCCCCGCCGCCGCTTTCGCTTCCGCCGCCGATACCATTAAGGGCTCCGCCGCGGATGAGATAATCGTCCGCCGCGCGATGCGCCTTGCGTTCCTCGGTCAGGATGAGAGCGGCGCTTCATGGACCCCGCGCTTCACGTTTTACGGCTGCAACTCCGGCAGGAGGTATTTCAAAGACAAGCCCGAGACCTCTCTGCCGTATTCCCGTTCCTCGCTGTTCAACGGAACGGCCTTTGCGGGCAAGCAGCAGTACATTGGCTGGGTGGATCCCGATACGGGCATGACCGCCTCCTACGTCTATTCGGTAGCCAATTTCCTGCGCATGGCGAACACGCCCGGCACGGATTTCGATCTTGCCGCTCAGGCCGCCTCCGAGAACGAGGCCAACTGGGGCGCGCTGTTGGGCTCCGACTGCTCGGCGTTCCTCTCCTACGCGTGGCAGATACCCCACATGACGACTTACACCCTGACGACCGACGCGGTCGATTGGAACCTCTGCCGCGAGATAACCGCGCTTCGCGGGCGCGAAGCCCATTACACGACGGACGATCTTCTGTGCCTCCTCCCGGGGGACGCGATCATCTGCTGCAACAAGAGCGGAGTCGACGAGCACGGCAACCCGATGTACCGCGGGCATTGCATACTGATAACGGCCATTCGCCTCGACTCGTCCGGCAGACCGGTCGGCGTCGATACGATCGAGGAGATCTCCCCGAGAGCGATAGCAAAGAGCCGCACCGCCGAGGAATTCCTCGAATACGCCAACAAGCTCCATTCGAGCGGCGCGTACTACAAGTTCTACCGCCTCGTTTCAAAGTGCCACTTAAAGCTGGAGCTGGAGATCGCTTATGACGTCAACGGCGGCGATCCGCTCCCTGTTGAAAGCCGCGTGGCGTTCGTTTGCGCAATGGACGCTTCCGGAGCGAAGGGTACCTACGATCCGCTCCTCACGCTCACCGCTTCAAGGAGCGGCTTCGAGCTTGCCGGTTGGAGCCTTACCCCCGGCGGCGAGCCGATAGCCCCCGGCACGACCATAGAGCGCCTGACCGATCATACCCTCTACGCGGTATGGAGAAGCAAATAAAAGCGGGGTGGATATCCGCGGTACGCGGATCATGATCCCCGTTATTGCATAATAAAAGCATGATCCGGGAAACTGCCTCCCGGATCATGCTTTTTTTCATATTAACTCGGAAAGTGACGCCGAACGCATCCCTAACGAGCCTTGCTTTTTTACATGGTGCCGAATATGCGGTCGCCGGCGTCGCCGAGGCCGGGAACGATATAGCCGTGCTCGTTAAGGTGATCGTCGATCGCGGCGGTGAATATCTTAACGTCGGGGTGCATCTCGTTGACGGCGCGGATGCCCTCGGGAACGGAAACGAGGCACATTAGGCGAACGGACTTGCAGCCGGTCTCCTTGACCTTCCTGATGCCCTCGCAGGCGGAGCCGCCGGTGGCGAGCATGGGATCGACCACGATAACGTCGCGGTCCTCAACGTCGGCGGGGAGCTTGCAGTAATAGGTGACGGGCTTTAAAGTCTCCGGATCGCGGAAGAGGCCGATATGGCCCATTTTGGCGGTCGGGATGAGGCTCATTATGCCGTCGGTCATGCCGAGGCCCGCGCGGAGGATCGGCACAACGCCAACCTTGCAGCTTATCAGCATATGCGCCTTTGTCTGCGCGATCGGGGTCTCGATGCTGACCTCGTCAAGGGGCAGATCGCGCGTGACTTCATAAGCCATGAGAGTGGAAAGCTCGGAAAGCAGCGTGCGGAAATCCTTGGTACCGGTGTTCTTATCGCGAAGGAGCGCCAGCTTGTGCTGAACGAGGGGGTGATTGATAACGGTCACGTTCTTTAATTCGCTCATTTTTTCCTCCTGAAAGCCTTTTGGTTATTTTGAAAACGGGAGCGGTCAAATAAACCGCCCCTTTTTGGTCATCTGTTTTCGTATTCGGAGATCTTGCTGATCCTGCCCTCGTGGCGGCCGCCGTCGAACCCGGTCTCGAGCCATGTCTTTACAATGGCTTTGGCCGTTTCAACGCCGATGATGCGCCCGCCCAGAGCGCATACGTTGGAATCGTTATGGCGCCTCGTGAGCTCGGCCGAAAGCAAGTCGCCGCAGAGCGCGCAGCGGATCCCCTTTACCTTGTTGCAGCAGATGGAAACGCCTATGCCCGTGCCGCAGACGGCTATGCCGCGCTCGAATTCGCCCGCCGCCACAGCCTCCGCCATGGGGAACGCGAAATCGGGATAATCGACGGAAGCTTCGGAATAACAGCCGAAATCGCTTACCTCATACCCCAAAGTCTCGATAAAGGGGATGAGCTTCATTTTCAATTCAAATCCGCCGTGATCGGAACAAACGGCAATTTTCATAACGGATCTCCTTATTCAATCGCTTATTACCGTGAACCCCGAAGCCCTCAGGAGCCTGTTCATATAGGCAAGGCCCTGATCCGCGGCGGGGATCGCCTCGGCAAATATCACGTCGACCCTGCCGCTCCAGCGCCGGAGAGCCGCGAAGAGCTCGGCGCAGAGCGTTGCGGGATCGTCCCTATCCCCGATTATATCATAATTCATGCCATGATAACAAGAGCGAGTTTGCTCCGTGCCCAAAATAATGCAGCTCCTGCCCATGGCTTCCTCTATCTCATACTCGCGGCAGATGATCGAAGCCGCCTTGCGCCACGAGCCTTCCGCTACTATCACCTCCGCGTCGGGGGCGTAGTGCTTGTGCTTCATGCCGGGGGAAGCCGCGGTCTCGCCTTCCTGCAGCGGACGCAGCACCGCGGGCGAAACCTCGACCGGGCCTATCACCTGCTCCAGCATTTCCCTGGTGATGCCGCCGGGACGGAGTATCGTCGGCCGCCCGACGAGCGTCAGCACGGTGGATTCGACTCCAACCTCGCAGGGGCCGCCGTCAAGTATCACGTCAATGCGGCCGTCCATATCCTCCATGACGTGCTCCGCTGAGGTGGGGCTGGGACGCCCCGAAATATTAGCGGAGGGAGCGGCTATCGGCACTCCCGCCGCGCGGATGAGCGCAAGCGCGGTCTTATGCTCCGGCATACGCACGGCGACCGTATCGAGCCCCGCCGTGACCTCCTCGGGCACGATATCGCTCTTTACGAATATCAGCGTAAGCGGCCCGGGCCAGAACGCGTCCATGAGGCGCTTCGCGTCCTCCGGCACGTGCCGCCAGAGATCCTTAACGTCTGACTTTTTGGCGACGTGCAGAATAAGGGGGTTATCCTGCGGCCTGCCCTTGGCCTCGAATATCCTTGCGACCGCCTCGCCGTCGAGCCCGTTCGCGCCGAGGCCGTAGACCGTTTCCGTGGGGAACGCGACAAGCCCGCCCGAGCGGATCACCCGCCCGGCGTACTGCGTGCCGTTCTCCTTTTGAGTTTTTGCGTTAAATACTTCCGTGTTCATCTTCCCGATCAAAATAATACATCAGATTCAGACAATCGGGCGCGTCCTCGTCAACGTAGCCCGTATCGATGAAGCCGACCTTTTCGTAAACGCGCAGGGCGGCATGATCGTCCTTTTTTACGCAGACCTCCGCGCAGTGGTATTTGCGCTCCCTTTTAAGCGCCGAAAGTATCAGCCGCAGCGCGGCGGTACCGTACCCTCTGCCCTGAAAGCGGGCGTCTATCATGAATTGCTGCAGATCATAGCAGGCGGGCTCGTCGTCGAGATCTTTTATAAGCGCGGCGCCTATCACCTTATCGTCGTCGGCTATCGCATATACCTTCGCGCGGGATGCTCTGTAAACGTATCCCCTTGCGATGATGCCGAGCGCGCTGTCCAGAAAGCCTTTCTGGTCTTCGCTCACGGTCAGCCGCCTCACCTCGAGCCAGTTATCTTCGTTGATTTCAGAAAGCCTGATCATTCGTTTCCTCCGTATATGGGTTCATTCCCCGTCCTCCCCCTTGAGCAGCTTCATCCTCTCGTCGAGTATCAGCGCGTCGATCATCTCGTCCATATCGCCGTCGATGAAGGCTTCGAGCTTATAGAGCGTGAGACCTATGCGGTGATCCGTGACGCGGCTCTGGGGAAAGTTGTACGTCCGTATCTTTGCGGAGCGGTCGCCCGAGCCTACCATCGCCCTGCGCGCCTCGGCCTCCGCGTCGTGCGCCTGAGTCGAATAGAGCTCGTACAGGCGGCTCTTCAGCACGCGCATGGCCTTTTCGCGGTTCTGTATCTGGCTGCGCTCGTCCTGGCTCTGCACGACTATTCCCGTAGGCAAATGCGTTATGCGTATTGCGGACGAGGTCTTGTTGACGTGCTGCCCGCCCGCGCCGCTGGAGCGGTAGGTATCCACGCGGATATCGTTGGGGTCTATTACGACGTCGACGTCCTCCGCCTCGGGAAGCACGGCGACGGTCGCGGCGCTCGTGTGTATCCTTCCCTGCGACTCCGTTTCCGGCACGCGCTGGACTCTGTGCACGCCGCTCTCGAATTTCATGCGGGAATAGGCGTTTTTGCCGCTTATCTGGAACACGGCCTCCTTTATTCCGCCTATCTCGGTATCGTTCATGTCGATCACTTCGAGCTTGAAATTATGGCGCTCCGCGTAGCGGGAGTACATGCGAAAGAGCGTAGCTCCGAAGAGCGCCGCCTCGTCCCCGCCTATGCCCGCGCGGATCTCGATTATGACGTTGCGCTCGTCGTTCGGATCCTTCGGCAGGAGCATGAATTTAAGCTTTTCCTCCAGCTCCGCCGCCTTTTCCTCCGCCCCGCGCAGCTCCTCGTGAGCCATCTCGCGCAGCTCCGCGTCGCTTTCCTCGTTAAGAAGCGCGCGGCATTCCGCGGCGGAATCGAGCGCAGAAGCGTATTCATCGTAAACGGAAACTATCTCTCCCAATGAGGAGTGCTCCTTTGCGAGCTCTCTGAAAAGGCCCTGATCCGCGATGACCGCGGGATCGGAGAGCCTTTCGCCCAGCTCCTCATAGCGTTCCTTCATTTTTGCAAGCTTTTCGAGCATGTTTATCCTTTCAGAGCTTGTGGTTATTTGGGGGAGAACAACCTCTCAGTCGTCCTCCCTTCGGTTCGGCCGACAGCTCCCCTTACACAGGGGAGCCCATTAGTGGCACGATCCCGCCTCCCCTGTGCAAGGGGAGGTTGTTTCCCCTCTCGTTACTTCGCTTCCTTCAGCAAAGCCCGTACCGCGGAGTCGATATAAAGGCAAACGCCTTCGAAGTTCGTATCCACGTCATAGTTTGAAAAGCGCAGAACGGTGAGCCCGTATTCCTCAAGGAACTCGCTGCGCTCCGTATCCTTTCTTTGCCCTTCTTCAGAGTAATGCTGAGAGCCGTCGATCTCGATCACAAGCGCTGCCTTTGCGCAGTAGAAATCGGCAACGTATTTCCCCAACACCTTCTGTTTATAGAAGCTGACAGGGTACGTCCTCAGATAATCGTACCACAAATGCCTCTCCTGCCTTGTCATGTTCTTGCGAAGAGTCCTTGCTGTATTCGTGAGTTTTTCGTTATGCTTGCGTATCATTGCTCCTCACATACCCGCTGATTGGAGAATCATCGGTCTCAGGCTCCCCTGTGTAAGGGGAGCTGTCATCCAAGCCCCTGCTTGGATGTCTCCTGTTTTTCTGTTAAAAATCCATCTCCACGACACGCGGTATTCCGCAAAGATCGTTTATTATCCGTGCTTCCCTCCCAGGGAACAGCTCTGCGACCGCCTCCGCTTGGCCGAGGCCGACTTCCATGACGAGCGCGCCGCCGGGGTTCACGTGCTCCGCGGCGCTTGCCGCTATCCTGCGGTAGATCTCAAGCCCGTCCGTGCCGCCGAAAAGGGCGAGCCCGGGCTCGAACAGCACCTCATCCTGCAGGGCCGCCATGTCCGCGCCGGAGATATAGGGCGGATTGGCGGTGATGATATCGTAACTCCCCGCGCCGCTGAAAAGATCCGCTTCGCGCGATATCAGTTCAACGCCGTTTTTTCGCGCGTTTTCCCCTGCGAGCGCCGCACATTCGGGCGAAATATCCGAGGCCTCGGCCTTTATCCCCGTCAGCTTCGCAAGGCTTATCGCTATGCAGCCCGTGCCGGTGCAGATATCGAGCAGGGTCTTATATCCGCGCTCGTTTATCAGCCGAAGCGCCTCCTCGCAGAGGGTCTCCGTATCCTGCCGCGGGATGAGCGCGCAGGGAGCGACCTTGAATTCAAGCCCCATAAAGCCCCACGAGCCGAGTATGTATTGAAGCGGCTCGTGCGAGAGGCGGCGGTTTACCGCGCTTTCCAGCGCTTCGAGAGCACCTGCGTCGATATCCTTTTCGGAAGTCATCAGCTCCGCCCTCGTCACGCCCGCAAGCGAAAAAAACAGCAGCGAGGCTTCCGTACCGGCCTCGTCCGAGACCTCCGCAAGCCTCCGCCTGATGCTGTGATACGCTTCCTTAAGCTTCATCGTCTTTTGCGGGGACCGCCCTCTCGGGCTCCTCATGCGGCGCTTCGACGACCTTAACTTCATCCTCCGCTTCGGCGGCCTCTTTTGCGGCCTCCTCGGCGGCTTTCGCGGCTTCCTCGGCGGCTCTTGCGGCTTCCTCGGCCTCCTTCTTCAGGCGCTCCTCCTCGAGCTTCTTCTCCTCAAGGGGGTTCTTTTCGCCCATGGCGAGGTAGAAGGAGTAGATCGCGACCTCGAGCATATCGAGATCAGGCTCGCGGGTGGTGATGAGCTGCAGCGCCATTCCGGGGGCGCGGATTATCTTGGTGAACCAGTTGTCCGTCTTGGCGGCGCCGCGGAGCACCTCATAGCTGAGCCCTGCGATTATCGGCAGGAACACTATGCGTACGCCGAACCTGATGAGGAACGTGAGCGCCTTGCTCATGCCCTCGGGCGGGAAACCCAGCGTGTGCATTACGATATCCACGAGCGTGAGCGTGATTATGGAGATCGCCATCACGAGGAACAGGTAGTTCGTTCCGCAGCGGGGATGCAGGCGCTTATATTTCTTTGCGTTTTCGGGGGTGAGCTCGTCGACGCCGGCCTCGTAGCAGGCGATGGTCTTATGCTCCGCGCCGTGATACATGAATATCCTGCGGATATCCTTTATCGCGGAAACGAGGAACAGATAACCGATGTAGATCGCGAGCCTCAAACCGCCTTCAAGCAGGGAGCGCCAGATATAGGTGCTGTCCGACTTGCTGAAAATGAGCGAAGAAATGAACTGGGGCAGCAGCATGAAAAGCCCTACCGCAAGCGCCACTCCGAGCACCACCGCGACGCCCATAACGGCGTCCATAATATCTATATGGAGTTTATCGGCAAGCCATTTTTCGAATTTGGAGGGCTCCTCCTCGAATTCCTCGCCGAGCAGCTCCGCGGACTTGGTGGTGGTGTTCATGCCGGTCTTCAGGCTTTCGACGAAGGCGACGACGCCGCGCACCACGGGCAGCCCGAGGAAAGTCCCCTTCTGCGCCTTCGACCTGAATTTTTCATAGCTCTTTACTATCGTCCCGTCCGGGCGGCGGACCGCCATGGCGATGCCGACGTCGGACTTCATCATAACGCCCTCCATTACGGCCTGACCGCCGACGGAGCAGCGCCTTACGGCAGGCGCGGGCGTTTCTTTCTTTTTCTTCATACTGTATCCTCTCTGCCGCGCGGCGGCGGCAAAACACTTTAACCTTATAATTATAGCATAACGGGCGGCGCTTGGCAAATACGCCTCAATCCATGCGGTACCCGACGTTCCTGACGGTCACTATGCTGCGGCCGTTCTCGCCGAGCTTCTGGCGGAGCGTTTTTATGTGCATATCCACCGTGCGCGTTTCGCCGGCAAAGTCGAAGCCCCAAACCTCGTTGATAAGCTTGTCGCGGCTCTGTACCGTGCCCTTGTTGCTCATCAGCGTATAGAGCAGCTCGTACTCCTTGAAGGTAAGCTCAATGGGAGCGCCGTCGCAGGTGACTATGCGCTTGTCGCAGTCCATGGTGATGCCGCCCGCAATAAGCTTTTCGTGCTCTGGCTCGCGCACAGCCGTGCGGCGAAGCAGCGCCTTTACGCGGGATACCAGCTCCATCACGCCGAAGGGCTTTGTGATGTAATCGTCCGCGCCCTGATCGAGCCCGCGGACCTTGTCGATCTCGCTCGTTTTGGCGGTGACCATTATTACGGGCACGGCCTCAAGGCGGGGATCCTTCCTGATACCGGAAAGTATCGCAAGCCCGTCCTCGCCGGGGAGCATTATATCCAGCAGTATAAGCTGCGGGACGTCCTCCCCCATGGAATAATAGAGCTCGGCTCCGGAACCGCAGGCGCAGACCTCGAACCCGCTCGAAGTCAGCGCGTATTTTTCCATTTCGCGGATATCGATATCGTCCTCAACTATGTAGATCATCTTTAATCCTTTCTTTTTTGCACATTTTCTCAAATAACATTATAGCCTATTTTTGCGGATATGTAAAATGCCTGAGGTAAAATTTAAGTAAAAAACGGCGCCGGAGTTTGTTTCCGGCGCCGTAAACGCTATTCTTTGCGATCGATCATTTGCCGATGGTGGCGACCATGACGGCCTTGATGGTGTGCATGCGGTTCTCGGCCTCGTCGAAGACCTTGCTCATGGAGGAACGGAAGACCTCGTCGGAAACTTCCTGCTCCTTAAGACCGTACTTCTCATAGATCTCGCGGCCGACGCTGGTCTCAAGATCGTGGAAGCTGGGCAGACAATGGAGGAAGATAACGTCGGGATTATGGGTCATCTTCATCATGTCCATGGTAACGCGGTACGGCTCAAGGAGCTTGATGCGCTCTTCGAACTGAGCCTCTTCGCCCATGGATACCCAAACGTCGGTATAGATGGCGTCCGCGCCGTCGACGTC
>JAEEGL010766136.1_pt1 | contig 43957 bp, 35 predicted proteins | sample 9134231 | NCBI WGS metagenome assembly JAEEGL01 (sample SAMN16246548, study PRJNA631951) | gut metagenome | biome: gut microbiome; feature: rumen; material: fiber-attached | host: Bos | place: Iran: Karaj | collected 2018-10
ATTGCGGGTGAACCAAGGCCGTTGGTCACGTAAGTGCCGCCGTCAACGTATACTGTTCCGCCGCCTCGGTCTGTTCTGATGGCCGCCGAGGATCTGCCGCTTGTGGTGATGTCAAGGTTATATGCATTAGTCGTACCGCCGCCCGTTGTCATAATACCTCCGGAGCCGTTACCGGTTGTAACTATTGTTGAATCCTTTATGATAACGGTGGTTCCGTCACCTGCGGCACCGTTCTGTCCGCCGTTACCGCCGTATGAGAATACTCCGTTGGCGCCTTCGGCATCGGAAGTGATGTTCGCGCCTGTTATAGTAGTGGTGGAGCCGTCTTTAACAAGGACGACTGCATTAAGTCCGTAGAAGTTACAATTGTCTCCTCCGTCCGAATCGCCGCTCTTACTAACGGTAACATCTGAGATGGTTACGTTTTCCGAGGTGGATACCAAAAGTGCATTCTCGTCCGAAGATGTGCTTGAGATTGTCTCAGCGCTTATTGTTCCGGCCGATGTTACTTCTTTGGCTCCCGTATAATCTATATCGGCACTGCTGCCACCGGGGCCGCCGCCGGGCATTCCACCGGGACCTCCGGGACCTCCTTCCGGTGGCTCTCCGTCAGGCTTTTCTCCTGTCGGAGGTTCACCATCGGGTTTTTCCGAACTATTAATTTCTTCACTCTGAGTCACTTCAACCGAAGCGGTCTCTGTCGAGGTAATTGTTTTCGTTGCGGTGCTTCCGCATGCACCAAGTGTCAGACTCATAAGTGTTCCCGCTATTACTATTGCCATTATTTTTTTGCTCTTTATAATCATGTATTTGCACTCCTTTCAAAGCTTCGTGCTCTTTGGTGTATGCGCTTATACTAACGGCAAATTGTGTCGGACAAATGGTTAAAATGTGAAATCGGTGTGAATTAACGTTAAAAAAATATAGGGAGTCTTTAACAGACTCCCTATACTAGGAATAACATAATTTCAAAAGTTCCCAAAAAGCATGCCGACTCACTGAGCGTCGTTGATTGCTGCCTGTGCTGCCGCAAGTCTTGCGATCGGCACACGGAAAGGCGAGCAGCTTACATATGTAAGACCAACCTTGTGGCAGAACTCAACAGATGAAGGATCTCCGCCGTGCTCACCACAGATACCGAGTTTGATGTCGGGACGGGTCTTGCGGCCTTTCTCGGCTGCCATCTGGATAAGCTGGCCGACACCGTTCTGATCGAGTTTTGCGAAAGGATCGGACTCGTAGATCTTTGACTTGTAGTAAGAATCAATGAACTTACCTGTATCGTCACGTGAGAAACCGAATGTCATCTGAGTTAAGTCGTTGGTACCGAATGAGAAGAACTCTGCTTCTTCGGCGATCTGGTCAGCCATAAGAGCTGCACGGGGGATCTCGATCATAGTACCGATGTGATACTTGATGTCGGACTTCTTTTCTTTCTTAACCTGCTCGGCTACTTCAACGATAACTTCCTTGACGAACTTAAGCTCTTTCTTGTCGCCTACGAGAGGTATCATGATCTCGGGCTCAATGTTGAAGCCGTACTTTTCGTTTTCTTCGATGGCTGCTTCCATAACGGCACGGGTCTGCATTCTTGCAATTTCGGGATATGTAACGGCAAGACGGCATCCACGGTGACCCATCATGGGGTTGAACTCATGAAGAGATTCACATTTAGCCTTAACTTCTTCGAACTTAAGACCCATTTCCTTGGCGAGTGCCTTGATGTCGGCATCGTCTGTGGGAACGAATTCATGAAGCGGAGGATCCAGGAAACGGATGGTTACCGGACGGCCTTCCATTGTCTTGAAGATTCCCTTGAAGTCTGACTTCTGGAAAGGAATGAGTTCGTTAAGAGCTGCTTCTCTCTGCTCAACCGTATTCGAAAGGATCATCTTACGGATCTTCGGGATTCTGTCCGCATCAAAGAACATGTGCTCTGTACGGCAAAGACCGATACCTTCGGCACCGAGCTTAAGTGCGTTAAGAGCATCTGCGGGAGTATCGGCATTGGTACGAACCTTAAGCTTACGATACTTGTCTGCCCAGTTCATGATACGTTCAAAGTTTCCGGAAATCTCGGCGTCTCTTGTACGAAGGTCGCCTCTGTAGATCTTACCGGTAGAACCGTCAAGTGAAATGTAATCTCCCTCGTTGAATGTAACTCCGCCGAGTTCGAACCACTTTTCGTCTTCATTGATGTTGATGGCACCGCAACCGGATACACAGCAGGTACCCATACCACGTGCAACAACGGCTGCATGAGATGTCATACCGCCTCGAACGGTCAGGATACCTTCGGATGCATGCATACCTTCGATATCTTCGGGTGATGTCTCAAGACGGACAAGGATAACTCTTTCTCCTCTTCCGTGAGCGATCTTGGCTTCCTCGGCAGTGAAGTAAACCTTACCTGCAGCCGCACCGGGTGATGCGGGAAGACCGATACCCATAACTTCGCCGTCACGAAGTGCGATATCATCAAATGTAGGATGGAGTAACTGATCAAGAGACTTTGCTTCGATACGGCAAACTGCTTCCTGTTCGGTGATCATGCCCTCATCAACGAGGTCACATGCGATCTGAAGTGCTGCCTGAGCGGTTCTCTTACCGTTACGTGTCTGAAGGAAATAGAGGTTACCGTTTTCAATGGTGAACTCCATATCCTGCATGTCTCTGTAGTGTTCTTCGAGCTTGTTGGCGATCTCCATGAACTTTGCGTAACATTCGGGAAGATCTTCGGCAAGTTTGGTGATGGGCTGAGGAGTACGGATACCCGCAACAACGTCTTCACCCTGTGCATTGATAAGGTACTCACCAAAGATACCCTTTTCACCGGTAGAGGGGTTACGTGTAAATGCAACACCTGTACCAGATGTATCGCCCATGTTACCGAATACCATGGCCTGAACGTTAACTGCGGTACCCCAGTCACCGGGGATATCGTTCATACGACGGTAAACGATCGCACGCTCGTTGTCCCATGAACGGAAAACTGCCTTAACGGCTTCCATAAGCTGAATCTTGGGATCCTGGGGGAAATCCTCTCCCATCTTGTCTTTGTAGATCTTTTTGAACTGATTGATAACGCCCATCAGATCGTCGGCATTAAGTTCGGTGTCGTAGTGAACGTGCTTTTTGTTCTTTACTTCATCAAGAACACGCTCGAAAAGCGACTTGGGAACTTCCATAACAACGTCCGAGAACATCTGAATGAAACGTCTGTATGAATCATAAGCAAATCTCTTGTTACCGGTCCTCTCTGCAAATCCTTCAACCGATACGTCGTTAAGTCCGAGGTTGAGGATCGTGTCCATCATACCGGGCATGGAAGCACGCGCACCGGAACGAACGGAAACAAGAAGCGGATTGTCTGTATCGCCGAACTTCTTCTGCTGCTTTTCTTCAAGCACAGCAAGTTCTGCGAAGATCTGATCCTTGATCTCATCCGAGATCTTCTTTCCCTGATTGTAGTAGTCGGTACATGCTTCGGTGGTTACGGTAAATCCCTGGGGGATCGGGAGACCGAGATTGGTCATTTCCGCGAGGTTGGCGCCCTTACCACCGAGAAGAGGACGCATGTCTGCGGAACCTTCTTCGAAACGGTAAACCCATTTTGCCATTACTAAATTCTCCTTTTCATAAAAGTCAATCAAGGCACCCCGAACCTAAACCCGAAGTGCCGTCTAAAAAAGTATATCACAGTCAGTGTTCTTTTGCACCAAAAAATTTATACAATTCCCACATCGCAAATGCCGTTTTAGCCAAAAAAATCTTGCAAAAACAATATTTTCTTATAAAATGGTACAATGTATGATTGTATGGTAAAAAGAAAGCGAACTGACTGCAAAAAGGAGTATTAAATGATCTCAGCCAATAATGTAACATATCGTGTCGGCAAAAAGGCACTTTTTGAAGACGTAAATATCAAATTCACGGAAGGAAACTGCTACGGTCTTATCGGTGCAAACGGTGCCGGAAAGTCAACCTTCCTTAAGATCTTAAGCGGGGTTCTGGAAACCACCAACGGCGATATCTCGATCACACCAGGACAGCGTATGTCTGTACTTGAACAGGACCACTTCAAATACGATGACTGCGTGGTAATGGATACGGTCATCGCAGGTAACCAGCATCTTTACGACGTTATGAAAGAAAAAGATGCGATCTATGCAAAAGAAGATTTCTCGGACGAGGACGGAATCCGGGCGGGTGAGCTTGAAGCCGAGTTTGCCGAGATGGACGGTTATGAAGCCGAATCCAATGCCGCAAGTTTGCTTAACGGCCTTGGAATCGACACATCGCTTCACTACTCTTTGGTGGGCGATCTTGACGGTAACCAGAAAGTTAAAGTGCTGCTTGCAAGAGCTCTTTTCGGTAATCCCGATATCCTGCTTCTCGACGAGCCTACCAACCACTTGGATCTCGACGCCATCGCTTGGCTTGAAGAATTCCTGATCGACTTTAACAATACCGTCATCGTGGTAAGCCATGACAGATATTTCCTTAATAAGGTCTGCACACATACTGCCGATATCGACTACGGCAAGATCCAGCTTTACGCCGGTAACTACGATTTCTGGTATGAATCCAGCCAGCTCCTCATCAAACAGATGAAGGAAGCCAACAAGAAAAAGGAAGAAAAGATCAAGGAACTTCAGGAGTTCATCTCCCGATTCTCCGCAAATGCCTCAAAATCCAAACAGGCTACATCAAGAAAACGTGCACTTGAAAAGATCGAGCTTGAAGAGATCAAACCTTCAAGCCGTAAATATCCTTATATCGACTTTAGACCCGACAGAGAGATTGGTAACGAAGTGCTGACCGTTGAAGGTCTTACCAAGACTATCAACGGCGAAAAGGTACTCGACAACATCTCGTTTATCTTAAACAAGAACGATAAAGTAGCATTTGTGGGCAGCAACGAAAACGCCAAGACCACACTGTTTAAGATACTTGCCGGAGAAATGGAACCCGATTCGGGTAACTATAAGTGGGGTGTCACCACGTCACTTGCATATTTCCCCAAGGATCCCGGAGCCGAGTTCGACAACGACTACACCATCACCGAGTGGCTTACCGGTTATTCACCCGTCAAAGACGTTACATACGTAAGAGGTTTCCTGGGCCGTATGCTTTTTGCCGGTGAAGACGGTGTCAAAAAGGTCAAAGTTCTCTCCGGTGGTGAGAAAGTAAGATGTCTTCTTTCCAAGATGATGATCTCGGGTGCAAACTGCCTGATACTCGATGAGCCCACCAACCATCTCGACATGGAGGCGATCACCGCACTTAACAACGGACTTATCAAATATCCCGGTGTTGAGCTCTTCTCCTGTCACGATCACCAGTTTGTGGAAACCACCGCAAACCGTATCATGGAGATACTTCCAAACGGCTCACTCATCGACAAGATCACGACTTACGACGAATATCTCGCAAGCGATGAAATGGCCAGAAAGCGTACTATCTTCACCGCAAACCGTGAGGATGACGAAGAATAAAGGAAACGTATGCGGCGCCGTTTTGGCGCCGCTTTTGAATCGAGGAAATATATGATAGATCTTCACGTACATTCCAACCGTTCCGACGGGACCCTGACTCCGAGCGAGCTTGTTGATCTTGCGATCCAAAAAGGCTTAAGCGCCTTCGCCCTTACCGATCACGATACGACAGCAGGGCTTGATGAGGCGGTTTCTTATGCCGAAAGTTTAAGACAAAAAGGTGTAAAAAACGTTCCAAAGGTAATAAAAGGCATAGAACTCTCTACCGACATAAACGGCAAAGATGTTCATATAGTCGGGCTTTTCATCGATCCCGATTCCGAAGAATTCCGCAAATATCTTGTTGATTTTGTCGAAGAACGCGTAAACAGGGATAAAAAGATGTGTGCTCTCTTACAGCAGCACGGCATAGACGTGACTTACGAGAAACTTACAGCGGCTTATCCCGATACCGTCATCACACGTGCGCATTTTGCGATGTGGATGCTCAATAACGGATTTGTAAAAACAAAAAACGAAGCGTTTGAGAAATATATCGGCGACGGTGCTCCTTGTTATGTAAACCGTGAGAAAGTCACTCCCGAAATGGCCGTCGATCTTATATTAAAGGCGGACGGAGTTCCCGTATTTGCACACCCCATCCTGTGCAAGCTTCCCGACTCCGAACTTGAAGCACTTGTCAAAAGATTGAAGGACCACGGTCTTATGGGAATAGAGGCGGAATACAGCACCTACAGCCAGGATGATTCCCGTAAAATAAGGCGTCTCGCGCAAAAATATCACCTGTTACTATCGGGTGGGAGCGACTTCCACGGTGCCAACAAGAACAATATCGACCTTGGAACCGGATGCGGAAATCTCTATGTCGATGACAGCATTTTAAAAAATATCGAAAGTGCGCGGAAGAATATTCTTTTTACCGATCTTGACGGAACGTTGTTCTTAAACGATTCAACGATCAGCGACGATATGCGTTCAGCCCTTAAACGTCTTACGTCAAACGGTCACAGACTGGTGATCGCATCGGGAAGACCGCTTCCGAGCATACTGGAGCGTATCGACCTTCTTGATATGCGTTTTGACAACATGTATGTGATCTCAAATAACGGTTCGCTGATCACGGAACTTGCCACAGGCAAAAAGATATATGAACAGAAACTGTCGCCCTCTCTTATCAATGAGATCGCCGAAATATGCAATGACAGAAACGTACATGTCCACAGTTACAGCGAAACAGAGATAGTCGGCTATGACAAAGATGCGGAGTTTGATTATTATCATACCCGCATACATATGCCTTTTGTAAAAGTCAAAGATCTCGGGGAATATTTAAAAGACGGTGCGTACAAAGTCCAGATAATAAGTCTTGATGATTACGAACTTTTAAAGAGTGTGGGCGATGAGATATTATGTAAACTTGGCGACTGTGTTGAAGCGGTATACTCAAGCCTAAAGTACCTCGAGATACTTCCCAAGGGTATCGGCAAAGGAATTTCGGTCAGACGTGTTGCTTCTCTTCTTGCCATGCCGATGTCACATACATATGCGGCGGGCGATGCGGGCAATGACATCACAATGATAAAAGCCGCCGGAACAGGCATAGCGATGGCCAATGCGATCGACGAAGTCAAGGAGATAGCCGATATCGTGACGAAGAAGACCAACAACGAAGACGGCCTTATAGAAATAATAGATAAATATTTTGGATAAGCTAAAAAAAGCGGAAATCCCGGCAATGGGCTTTCCGCTTTAAACATATTATACTATCAAATTTACCGTTTCCGTTATCCGTCGCTGTTTTATTCAACAAGCATCCTGGTCCACTTGCAGGGAATCCGCGCGATCAGGAATGATATCACGTAACTGATCACATAGATAAGAACACAGTCAAAAAACGTGAATGTTTCCATATCGATAGTTCTGTGAGAGATGATATAGTGTAACAGCGTTCCCACCAGTCTGTGCATACAGTAGATACCGAGCGTGTATTTTGTCAGCCATTCAACGATGACATGTACAAATTTCGGAAGTTTCTCAAGGGGCGGCGCGTAGAACATGAATATCAGGATAAGTCCGAGTACTATGTGCCTCAATCCGCCGTAATCAAAGGTCTGAACATCAGGAAGCGGGATAACTCCGAAATATCTTATCGTCCAAAGTGAGACGAGCGAAACGAGTATCGTGGTGATCCAGTGTTTGCGCGACTTTTCAAGAAGACCGTAATAGGCCAGGAAATATCCGATGACTGCCATCGGGATCATCTCATGAAGCCTTCCGACGCTGCCTGCGATCTCTGCCTTGAATTTATAGATAAACAGCATCGTGCCCGCATACTGAAGATAAATGCATACGATCGCGCAAAGCGCAAACAGCTCGTTGTGAAATTTATTGGCCACAAAAACGATCAGTGCAAGGACAAGCGTGAGCACGATCAGGTTAACCTGGAACCACATCGTACCGTTAAGATAAACGCTGTTACCGGTAAACATCTGCCATAAAAGATCCTTTACCTTAAGCTCGTATCCGGGATAAAGGAATTCCTGCAAAAGTTTATAGAATATCCAATAGATAAGTGCCCATACAAACAGGGGGACGATCAGTTTTATTATCCTTTTAAAGATCTTATCCCAGTCACTTTGAGTGATCATTTTCTGGGAAAAGAAAAAGGCAAGTATCATAAAGACGGGAACTGCATATTCCCTCAGAAAATAGATCCAGCCGAGCGGACCTGTATATACAATGTTAACGCCCCAGATATGTGAAACGATAACAAGAAAACACGCTAACATCTTAAGCATGCTGATGCCGAGATTATATCCGGAATAATTCTTTTTATAGGAATCGGTATTCGCCATTATCTCACACTGCTTTCAAAATCATCACATCGGACCGCTTGTCCGAAAAGTCATCTTTATCTGTTATATCCCCAATTCAAACATATTGCAAGAAGGGAAAACGTAAAACCATATTAGGATTTTATTAAGACACCTCTATATTATTCCTTGCGCCTTCATTTCCTCATAAAGTCTTGGTACCGGAAGCCCCACCACGTTTGAATAATCACCGTTGATGCCTTTTACAAACTTGGCGCCCTTCCCCTGAATGGCATAGGATCCTGCCTTGTCTTTAGGCTCGCCCGTTGCGATATAGTCAAGTATCTCCTTATCGGATAATTCGGCAAAAAGAACGCTTGTGCCTTCCGAAAAGCTGTATTCTTCGGCCTTTCCGTTTGTCTGATAAATAAGGGTAACGCCCGTTATTACATGATGCTCACGCCCCGAAAGCTCCCTCAACATCCTGAAAGCATCTTTATCATCCGCAGGCTTTCCGAGTCTTTCGTTTTTAAGAAACACTAATGTATCCGCTGCCAGTATAAGCGTCCCGTCCGCAGGTTTAACTTTATCGTATACATCATGAGCTTTAAGTTTTGACAGTTCGACCACTATCTCGTTCGGATTGGTCTTCGTGACCTTCTCTTCCACATCGCTTACCACGATATCAAAATCAAATCCCATGTTGGTAAGAAGGTCTTTGCGCCTCGGAGACTGAGAGGCCAGGATCAGTCGCTGCATAATTGCTCACTCCTTGAAATATAATCTTCCTGAAAACAGTATGGCGAACCGGTGACCGGTACATAATAATATCTGCCGTCTTTGGAAAGTTCACGCGCTTTTTGATTGTCGCGCATCATATTAATTAAAACCTGATTTAATTTTGCCCGAGCATCCGGGTCTTTAACCGGTATCATAAGTTCAACTCTGCGCTCGAGATTTCTGGGCATCCAGTCAGCACTTGAAAGATACATAAGCTCATCGCCGCCGTTTTCAAATCTCATCACTCTGCTGTGTTCCAAAAATCTTCCCACTATGGATCTTACCGTTATATTTTCGCTGACTCCGGGTATGCCGACTTTAAGGCAGCATATCCCGCGGATGATCAGATCTATCTTTACACCCGCGCAGGAAGCTTCGTAAAGCGACTTTATCACATCGGCATCACAAAGCGAGTTCATCTTGGCTGTAATCGAAGCAGGCTTTCCCAAAAGTGCGTTTTCTTTTTCCCGGTCGATAAGTTCGATGAGCTTTTTCTTAAGATCGTTCGGTGCCGCGATAAGGCATTCCATCTCTTTGCCTCTGTCAAATCCGCCGAGCCTGTTAAAGAATTCGGTCGCATCGCTTCCGATGACATCGTCCGAGGTAAACAAAGAAAGATCCGTATATCTCTTGGAGGTTGCCGCATTGTAATTGCCGGTTCCGAGATGCATATATCTTCTTAGCGCACGGCCTTCTTTACGAATAACGAGTGCAATTTTAGCATGTGTCTTAAGCTTTGGAATACCGTAGATCACGTGTGCGCCGGCTCTTTCAAGCATTCTGGCCCAGCCTATGTTTTTTTCCTCGTCAAACCTGGCTTTAAGTTCCACCAGTACCGTGACCTGCTTGCCTTTCTTGGCTGCTTTCATGAGCGCGGCAACTATCGGCGAGTTTTTGTCTACCCTGTATAGAGTCTGTTTGATGGCAAGTACGTTTTCATCGTCCGCGGCCGCATCGATCAGATTGGAGATCGGGTCGAAACTCTGGTAAGGGCAGAATAAAAGCCTGTCCTTCTCCCTGATCGAGTCAAAGATAATATCTTTCCTGCCCCACTCGGGCATCGCCGGTGTGAACGGGATCTCCTTGTATTTCTTGTACGATCCCATCGCATAGATCTCCGACAGAAAAGTTAGATCCAGCGGACCGTGTATAAAAAAAGTATCCCGGTTTGAAACACGAAGCGCCGAAGAAAGCTTTTCAAGTATCCTTCCGTCTGTCGCGTCTTCTATATCAAGTCTTATAACTTCGCCCCACTCGCGCTTACGTATCTGCTCTTCTATCTTCATGAGCAGGTCTTCGGCCTCTTCCACATCTATCGTAAGATCGGCGTTACGCATGATCCTGAATACCGCCGATGAGATGATCTTGCGCCCTTTAAGGATCCTTGAAAGGTGTTCGCGCACGATCTCTTCGATAAAGATCATCCGCTTCCTGCTGCCTGCTTCGGGATTTTTGGAAGCGTTGACCCTTTCAGGACCTTTGCTTCCGCTCTTTTCCGATACCTTTGAGAGGTCAAGAAGCCTTTCGATATTATCTGGGATCTGCAGTATCACCATCTCGTTCTCGCCGTTTTCTTTGTCCGGCTTGGTGAGTATCGCTATGTTGATCGTCTCGTTTTTGATAAGAGGGAATGGTCTGTCGGGACGCACCGCCATGGGGGTAAGCAGCGGAAAGATCATCGATTCGAATATCCTGTCGGAATATGACTTCTCAGCCTCACTCATCTCGGATGCGCTGTGAAGCAGTTCGATCCCCTCGTCTTTTAGTTCACATAACAACTTATTATTGTAAACCGAATACTGTTCAGTTATTACTTCTCTGCAGGCCTGCGCCACAAGGCTTAACTGAACCGTCGGATTCATGCCGGCAATATCCTTTCCTGTATATCCGGCATGTACCATATCCTTAAGTGAAGCAACCCTTACGACAGTGAATTCATCGAGATTTGATGCGGAAATAGAAAGAAAAAGCATACGTTCAAACAGGGGATTGCGGGCACTCGTTGCTTCTTCGAGCACTCTAAGATCGAACTGAAGCCAGCTCAGTTCCCTGTTTCTGTAATACTTATAATCGTTAAGATCGATACGTTCGATACTTTCAGACATTTCTCGCTTCCTTTAAGCAGATACTATCAGACGTTTCCGGTTCCCTTCAGATAGTTAATGAACTGGGCAGCTGTACGCCCCGTCCTGCCTCCGTGGGAAAGTTCCCATTTGTTTGCAAGTTCAAGCAGTTTCTTTTCATCGACATCAAGACCTGCGCGCTTTGCAAGTTCCAAAACGATCCTGTCGTATTCCTTTTTGTCGGGAGCGCCGAAATAGATGGTCACGCCAAAACGGTTGTAAAGAGAGAGTTTTTCCTGCATTGTATCGCCGAAATGGATCTCGTCTTCCCTTAAGTTCTCACCGCGCTCCGAGAATTTCTCGCTCACGATGTGGCGTCTGTTTGATGTCGCGTAGATAAGGACGTTTGACGGTTTCTTTTCAAGACCGCCTTCTATAACGGCTTTTAAGTATTTATACTCTATCTCAAAACTTTCAAAGCTTAAGTCGTCCATATAAAGGATGAACTTGTAATTTCTATTCTTGATCTGGGCTATCACATCGTTGAGATCTTCAAACTGATGCTTGTAGACTTCGATGATACGAAGGCCGTCTTCGTAGTATTTGTTTGCGATCGCCTTGATGCTAGAGCTTTTTCCGGTTCCGGCATCACCGAACAGCAGGCAGTTATTGGCCACTCTCCCCTTTACGAAAGCCTCGGTGTTATCGATCAGTTTCTTTTTGGCATCTTCGTATCCCACAAGGTCGTCAAGACTTACATGGGCGATGTTTGTGATCGGAATGATATCCGCGCCGTCGTCGGTATGTACTATTCTGAATGCTTTATGTAAACCAAATTTACCTACGCCGTAGTCTTTGTAAAAGGCTGTGAGCGTCTTTTTCATCTCCCGGGGTGTGTCATTTTCGTTGAATCTTTTGGCAAGATCCACGATACGGCTGCATACACGGGTGTTGTAGACCTTGCTCTCACGCTTGGAACTGGTGTAATCAAGGGCAAGACCGAAATCATCTATCCCAAGAGTTTTGACCATGTCCGAAAAATCATAATCGTAAAGTTCTTTAAAGATCACGATGTCGTGAAGCACACAGTCGTTGATGGTACCTTCCACTTCTCCGACTATCTCGCAGGCCATCGAATAGCTGTTTTCGTTGTTTACCAAAAGATTTGAAAGATAACAGTGCCAGAGATTCCCGTAAAATCCGAAATGTCCGGCGAGTTCCAAAAGTTCATGAAAACACTTGTAAAACAGTGAACGCAGGCTTTCCCTGTCGGCATTTGGTCTGTCATAATTTTCCATCAGACAGACCATGTCTTTTAACAACCGGTCGTCACTGAAATCTTTATATACTATAAGTTCCTGTTCACGCATATATTCTCCGCTTTCCGCCGGACCCGCAGCCGCATTTATGTCGGGATCGCACTCTATGTAGGGCCACATTCTTTTTCGAGCCGCTTTTTATGTCGGTCGCTTTTTCCGGCATCATCTAAAAAGATATGTAACCATTATAATTTGAGTAGGCGCGGAAAGCAATTACGGGTTGCGGCAGCATCAAATTTGCTGTGTGGCGGCAGCAAACCGGGTACGCGGCGGTGCCAAATTTGCTGTGCGGCGGCAGCAAATTTTCGAATGTGGCACGGCAAATTATGGTATAATGGACGTAACGAAACGAAAACATTGTTTGTCCGTGACCGATATCGACCGTAACAACGTTAGTATCGCCCGGACGCATTCAGGAGACAGATATGTCAAAGATTTCAAGAGGTCTCATCGTAGGCGCCGCAGTTTTTGTCCTGATAGCGGGTGTTATTATATATTCCGTCATTAAGAGCAGGGCTATCGCGGTTCCCGACGGAGTCATAGGAAATACAGCAGGAAACCTCAATAACAAAGGACTTTTCTGTGAATCGGACGGCGTTGTTTATTTTGCCAATCCATATGATAACGGAAGTCTCTATTCCATGACTCCCGATATGCAGAATCTCAAAAAGATCTGCGACCTCTCGGTTGAATATATAAATGTCGGCGGCGATTACGTGTTCTTTTACGGCGAACCGTCAAAATCCACCACGGGTATAGGAAGCGTGGTCTCAAAGCCCGGAATGTACATGGTGCACAAAAACGGCGAGGACTTAAAAGCCCTCACCAAAGATATCTCGCGTGCCATGGTTCTCTACGGCGGCAAGATCTACTATCAGCACTATACCAAGACAGCCGGCACCACCTTCGCGGCGATCGATATCAAAAAGCACGAGTCAACCGAACTGCTTGACTACATGATCAATCCCGTCGGTCTGTACGGCAACAACATCTACTATAACGGCATGTATCAGGATCATTTCCTATACACCTACAACGTTGCCACCAACACCAACGAACTTGTCTGGGAAGGCAATATCTGGAATCCGATCTGCGACGGCGATTATGTGTATTATATGGATGTTTTGAACGATTACAGACTGTGCCGCTATTCGATCTCGGCCAATACTGTTGAGATCCTGGAAAAAGAACGCGTAGACTTCTACAATCTCTACGGCAACCAGATATTCTATCAGACCAGCACCTCTACACCTGCTTTAAAGCGCATGAACAGCGACGGCTCGGGTGTCGTAACAATAGCTGAAGGCGTTTATCACGGGATAAATGTAACATCGACATATGTCTATTTTGTGGGATTTGATTCGGATGTTCCGATCTACGCCTGCCCCACTTACGGCGACCCCTATGTATTCGAATTCACCGAAGCCAGGGACGTGATGCTTAGACATTAACGACATCAGAGCAAGGCAAAGCACAGGGCTGCAACATTTTAATACCAAGCCGGACGCTGCAACATTTTAATACCAAGCCGGACGCAGTGACCCGGCAAAGAATTGCATAAAAATCTTAAAAAGCCGGCGGCGATACATCGCTACCGGCTTTAATTTTACAGTTTATACTTTTTAACCCCTTCATCAGCATTCTTTCTATAGGCATCGGGCACCTTTAAGCCCTCAAGCATCATCGCGGGCGTCGCGCCCGTTACGGGATGGCGTTTGCCCGGTGCTATCTCCAAAAGCGGCTTTAACACAAAATCCCTGTTATGCATGTCAACATGGGGAATGATAAGGTCCGCATCACTTATGACTTCATCACCGTAATATATGATATCAAGGTCAAGAGTGCGCGGTCCCCAGTGGATCGTGCGTTCGCGCTTACATTCCGCTTCGATCATGTTAAGAACGCTCAAAAGCTCGCGGGGCGGCAGAAGTGTCTTTATATACCACATTCCGTTTACAAAATCCGGCTGATCCGTAACACCGTAGGGTTTTGTGGTGATCAGCGAACTGCTCTTTATAAATATGACGTCATCACGTTCTGAAATGATCTTTCTGGCCTTTTCTATATATCCGTAGGAATCACCGATATTTGAACCGACAGCGATATAAGCCTCATTCCACTTACGCCTTATCGTGACCGCAACGTCTTCAAACGGTATCTTTATAGGTGCATCGGGCTTATGCACGGTAATCTCAAGTTCACCAATCTCGGGATAATTCTTCAAAAGCTCACACGCCAGATTCTCGGCTGCGGCTTCGATGAGATCAAACCGCCTTCCGGTAAAGATCGCGGCCGCTTTGCCCGCCAGTTCTCCGTAATTCACGGTATCGTCGAGATTGTCGGTAATACCCGGCATACGCGTGGAAAAGAAAACAGTTATGTCAACCAGAAACTTCTGGCCCTTCTCCGCTTCCTCAGGATAAACACCGTGATTTGCAAATATATCAAGTCCTTTAATTGTGATCTTATCCATTATCTTCGCCCCTATGTTTCGCCTTTATCCCGCCATTAAACCCGGCTTTGTAAACTTAGCTGTTAAATACGCCTTTTAACATATCAAGTACTCTTTTGTTGGCCTTTATATCATGCACCCTTACAAAAGAACACTTCTTGAACGCCGCAAGCGCCGTTAACGCAAGGGTTCCCTCAAGTCTGTCTTCAACGGGAAGATCCAGCGTATTGCCGATGACCGATTTACGGCTGTGCCCCAATAATACCGGATAACCAAGTTCCGCAAATCTTTCAAGATTGTTTAGAACCACAAGATTCTGTGCCGTATCTTTGGCAAATCCGATACCGGGATCGAGTATTATCTTATCCTGGTCTATCCCCGCATTGAATGCTATATCCAGTGTGCACTCAAGATCTTTGATAATCTCGTCTATCAGGTTTACATAATCTCTGTTATCGCGGTTATGCATAAGAACACACGGAACTCCTGCATTTGCAATAACCTGAGCCATTCCAAGATCGCCCTTCAGACCGTCCACATCATTAATTATGTCAACTCCTGCATTAACTCCCGCCAGAGCGACGGATGCTTTTCTGGTGTCAAGCGATACCGGAATGTCATATTCCCGTTTGAGTGCTTCTATTACGGGAAGAACGGCTTCGATCTCCCGGTCAGCCTCAACAGGGGAGAAGCCCGGCCTTGTCGATTCGCCGCCGATATCAATGATGTCGGCTCCTTCCGCGATCATCTCACCCGCTCTTTTAAGCGCATTGTCGACGGAACGGTATTTTCCTCCATCCGAAAAGGAATCCTCAGTAACATTAAGGATTCCAAAGATGTAGATATTATTATGTTTTAGGTCAAACTCTCTTCCGGCTATCTGCATGTCTTTTCACTCAGCCTCAAAACCGCTTCGCCAACAATACTTTCGACCCGGCTTTAAACTAAACTATTTAATCATATCAAAGAATCTGCGCTGGAGTGCGTTGCTTCCCTTAAATTCGCCGCGTGTTGCTATCGTAACGGTCTTGCTGCCCGGTTTCTTGACACCGCGCATGGTCATGCAGGTATGCTCGGCCTCCACCACTACCATCACTCCGCGGGGCTTAAGGTATGTATCGATCGCATCGGCAATCTGGTTGGTCATCTTTTCCTGTATCTGAAGGCGCGATGCAAACACTTCCGTTACTCTCGCAAGCTTGCTGATCCCTACAACCTCGTTGTTGGGGATATACGCTATATGCACGTGTCCAAAGAAAGGAAGCATGTGATGCTCGCACATCGAATAAAAGGTGATGTCCTTTTCAAGCACCATCTCACTGTTTTCAACCTTGAAACGCTTGGAAAGTATCTCTTCGGGATCCATATCGTAGCCCTTAAAGATCTCATGATACATTCTCGCTATTCTGTCGGGTGTCTCCAAAAGCCCTTCGCGTTCGGGATTCTCTCCCATTCCCTCGATCAGCAGCTTGGCACCCTGTTTTAAAACATCGTCATCAAACATATTCTCTCCATTCCGAAACGGGGCAATACTCACGGTCTCATATCCGCATCCCCATATCGAACTAAAACTCAATGCCCATATTATACCCGTATTTTACTGTTGGCAAGTGTTGTTATCTCCCCGCACTTTATCGTCTGTTGGCAAGTGTTGTTATCCCCCGCACTTTATCGTCTGTTGGCGAGTGCTGTGCGGACTTCGCCAAGATACGACAATGAGCCAAAAGAAACTATTACGTCATCCCTTGAGGCCATCATAAGCGCGGTCTCTACAGCTTCGGGAATGCTGTCCGCGGCGGTAACGTTAGGATTAACTTCATAAACCGTTTTGGCAAGTTCATATGCAGGTAATGCGCGGATCCTGTTGGGACTCGTTACAGTGATGACCTGCCATGCCAGCTCGCAGGTATTTCTTACTACTTTATCATATTCTTTGTCTTTTAGCACACCTATTATAAAGATGAGCCGCTTATCCGGAAAATACGTTGCGATACTCTTTGCAAGCTGCTTTGAAGCAGGTTCGTTGTGTGCTCCGTCGATCACAAAAACCGGATCGGTGGCGATCACTTCAAACCGTCCGGGCAGGTATGCATTATGTAAACCGTTCATGATCGCCTTGTCAGAGATCTTCCATCCCAGATTCCTGAGTGCAACGGCAGATTCTATCGCACACGCGGCATTTAAGGGCTGAAATGTCCCTGGCATTATAATACTTATGTCAACATATTCTTTGTAATCAAACACTACGCCCGGCACATCATTTGAATTAACGCCTTTATAAGTTATGTCTACTATACTTTTACCGTCCACAGACACACAGCCCACGCTATTGGCTTCTGCGGCCTCTTCTATAACAGCGTCCGGCTCGGCACCTGACTTTATGTAAACCACGTGAGTAGCCTTCTCAGCACTGTCGCCGACAGAGGTTTTGCTGCTTGCAGATGTTTCGCCCCCGGCAGAGGTCTTGCGCCCGGCACCCGCTTCTGCGCTGCCCGCAAACCGTATGATCCCCGCTTTATTACGTGCGATCTCGGCAACCGTTTTCCCAAGATAATCCGAATGATCCATACCGATCTGCGTGAACACGCACAGTTCTTTGTACGCAACCGCATTTGTGGCGTCCATAAGGCCGCCCATTCCGCATTCGATCACGGCAAAGTCACACGCTTTCTTTTTAAAATAAAGGAATGCCATGGCGGTCTCAAGTTCAAACCTCGTGAATTCAAGCCCCGTGGCCTTTATCTCTTCTACAAGCGCGATGTAGTCACGCTCGGAGATATTCCTGCCGTTTATGTTTATGATCTCCCGCTCTTCAAAGACTGCGGGCGATGAATAGTGTCCCGTTTTGTATCCTGCGGCTTTAAGGATATTTCTTATGTAACATCCCACAGACCCCTTGCCGTTGGTGCCGGCGATATGTATGATCTTAAGGTCTTTTTCGGGACTTCCCAGCGCATCAAGCAAAGCCCGGATTGCGTCAAGTCCCGGCTTTATCCCTTTGTTGTTAAGTTCGTTTAAATATTCCCTGCATTCTGAAATAGTCATGGTCGTATTTTACCATTTTTCCATTGAATTGTAATCCGGCTTATGATATCCTTTCATAAGAAATCAAAACCGAAGGTCAATTTCGGCAATCTATTTTCTTATCTAAACCATGTCAGGAGGAGATTTATGAACGCAACAGAATGCATCAAAGGTCGCAGAAGTATCCGTACATTCACCGATGAACCCGTTTCACATGAGTTATTGGAAGAAATAGTTGAAGTTGCACGTTTTGCTCCCAGCTGGAAGAATACTCAGATCTCCAGATATGTTGCCGTTGAAGGCGCATTAAAACAGGAAGTTGCCGACAAGTGTTTTGAAGCATGGAAGGGCAATGCCGATATGGTGGCAGCCGCTCCCATGGTAATCGCATTAACATATGTCAAGAACCGTTCGGGATTTGAGCGTGACGGATCTTTCTCCACTTCCAAGGAAGACCGCTGGCAGAATTTCGATACAGGTATCGCTGCCGAAGCATTTTGTCTTGCGGCATACGAAAGAGGACTCGGAACCGTTATTCTCGGAATCTTCGATGAAAACAAGGCCGCCGAAGTTCTTAACATTCCCGATGATCGCGGTGTTGCCGCTTTTATCGTTATCGGTCATCCGGCAGTTAACCCCGAAGCTCCCAAGCGTAAAGAAGTTTCGGAATTACTTACATTTTTAAGTTAACTTTAAGAGAAGGGTTTTCCCTTCTCTTTTTTTGAAATACACATTTGTGCCCCGGCACGGAACGGAGTGAATATGAGACATTTGATGAGTCCCCTCGATCTGTCGACAGATGAACTTGAAAGACTGTTCGTACTTGCCGAAGACATCGAGAAAAACATGGACAAATACGCGCACGTCTGCGACGGCAAAAAGCTTGCCACCTGCTTTTACGAGCCTTCGACGCGCACAAGGCTTTCTTTTGAAGCCGCAATGATGAATCTGGGAGGTAACGTCTTAGGTTTCTCCGAAGCCTCAAGTTCGTCGGCAGCCAAAGGCGAAAGCGTTTCCGATACCATCAGAGTAATCTCCTGCTACGCAGATATCTGCGCTATGAGACATCCCAAGGAAGGCGCACCCATGGTAGCCGCAAGCCGCTCACGCATACCTGTCATCAACGCAGGCGACGGCGGTCACCAGCACCCCACGCAGACGCTCACCGATCTTCTTACGATCAGAAGCTTAAACGGAACGCTCAACAACTTCACGATAGGCCTTTGCGGCGACCTTAAATTCGGCCGTACGGTCCACTCACTGATCCGGGCGCTCTTAAGATACGACAACATAAACTTCGTGTTCATCTCGCCCGACGAGCTCAAAGTTCCCGACTACATAATCAGTTCGCTTAACGAAAAGAACGCGCCCTACAAGGAAGTCACAAAACTCGAAGATGTCATAGGCGATCTCGATATCCTCTACATGACACGAGTTCAGCGTGAACGTTTCTTCAACGAAGAGGATTACATCCGATTAAAGGATTTCTACATACTCACCAAGCAGAAACTCGCTCTGGCAAAAGAAAACATGATGGTCCTTCATCCGCTTCCCCGTGTAAACGAGATCTCGGTCGAAGTCGATGACGACCCCAGGGCCGCATACTTTAAGCAGGCTCAGTACGGTGTATATGTAAGAATGGCATTGATAATGGCGCTTTTGGGACTGGCTCCCGATGTGCTGGATAAGGAGGATTAAAGATGTTAAATGTCGGTAAGATCGAAGAAGGCTTTGTGCTCGACCACATAAAAGCCGGCGAAAGCCTTGATATATACCATAAGCTTAATCTTGATAAACTTGACTGTACGGTCGCTATAATCAAAAATGCCCGATCCAACAAGATGGGCAAGAAAGACCTTTTAAAGGTTGAATGTGATGTTGAGATGTTAGACCTTGACGTACTGGGATTCATAGACCACAGCATCACCGTCAACGTCATCAAGAACGGTGAGATAATCGAAAAGAAAGCGCTTGAACTGCCCAAAAAGATCACGAACGTCATCAAGTGCAAGAATCCCCGCTGTATCACATCGATCGAACAGGAACTGCCGCACATCTTTGTACTGACCGATCCCGAAAAAGAGATCTATCGCTGCAAATACTGCGAAGAAAGAGCCGTGAAACATTAAAAAACAGCGCCGCATACGCGGCGCTGTTTTTTATTATTATTTTACTGTTTTTGTATCTATATATGTCAGCGGATCTACGCTCTTGCCGGGCGTTGAGTAGTATAGCCCGGTGTCGATGTCATCCCACAAAATAAGTTCTGCACCCGATCCGTCGGATCCTTTCTTGGACGCCCATTCCCGTGCGATATCCACCACGTGGTTGAGGGCGTCTTTGTCTATGTCACTTAAGGTAACATCAGCCTCACCCGAAGTGAAATTGGTGTAATATCCTCTGGCAACGTTTAATTTAGCGCCGCCTGAAGTTAACTTAAACACCTCAGTCTTATATGTATAAACTTCCTGCTGGTAATGGAAAGTGTTAAGCATGATGTAGGTGTTATCGCCGTCTTTTACGAGACTGCACACCAAATTTCCGGGAAGCGCGTAAAATGCCTCGACCCTTAATATCTCATTTTCCGTCATGCCGTCGGTAACCACGATATAAGCGGGAAAACCGCCTTTCATACAAGCCTTAAGATCACTTCCGTCGAAATCGTCCATATGTGCGGCAAGAAGTTCAAGTTTGTCCTCTGTTCCGTCGCCCGTAAGATCTACAGACCATGAATTGATCTCGGTATATTTAAGGGTTTCGTCGATGTCACTTAAAAAGTCTCCGTTCTTTATATCAAGTTCAAAGTCTTTAAGTCCGAATCTGTCCTCATCATACACTACGCGGGCCGTAAAGTTCACCTCTGTATCATAGTCGGGCACCGCCATCTCTTCGTACTGTAAGCCAAGTACCGCCGTAAGCCATACTCCGTCGGGAGCTACCGTAATGAGCTGAATGTCGGCCGGCGCAAAACCGGTACACTTTCCGTATCCGATATCGGGAACCGCAACTCCGTAAGTCTGCTCCAATCCAAGATACACTTCCATCCAGTCCTCATGAACTTCCGTATATACAAGCTGTGAGATCATATCCTTAAAATCTTCGACATTGCTCTCAACACATTTAACACCGTCGCCGTCCGGAATGATAAACGTAACGCTTTCAAATACCGTACCGGTACCGCGTCCGAGACTGTTTTTAACGGCATATTCGAACTTTCCGTCACCGTTATAATCGCCTTTTGCGATATCGGGTACTTCACCCATGGCAAACGCATTCTCGCAGTCGTCCGCAAAAAACGTATCATCACCGTCAACTATGATGATGTTGTTCTCTCCCCAGACCGTATAAGCGCCGGAATCCTTACCCGCACCCATTACTTCACCGATAAGGAGAACTCTTCCGTTCTTGCAGGGAGTCTCACCGTACAGGATGCTGCTTGTAAGCCTTTCAGTAACACCTAAAAGCTTTTTACCCTCAAGCGAATGATAGTCATCCGTTTCAAGTCCCGCGTCATCCTCTGTATCGGCGCCGTTATCAACAGACGCCGGATCGGTACTGTCCGTACTGTCGGTACTGTTCAGATTTTCTATCTCCGTCATGATCGATGCGATATCTTCGTCAGAACCGCATGCACAAAGCGAAAAAGCAAGTAAAATTGCTATAGTAACAGCTGTTTTCTTAACAAATTTACCCTTTGATCCTATGTTCTTGATCATAACCGTCTCCTTTATCAAATATCCAGAATCCACCGGATTTACTTATTCTCAACCGGCTCGTCTGTGTTTGCTTTTTTATCCCGCTTAAGCCTTCGAGGTAAGATTCCAAACTCGTTTTCTTTTATATCTTCGATCGCGTCCTTATATTCTCTCGAACTCAGTGTCGGGTTACCTTCAAAGATACCGCGTCTGTAAAAATCTTTAAAGAACTGTCTGTCCTTGCGTCTTTCGTTGTTAAAAGAAAATTTTGCCTTCAACTCGTAGAACTCTTCTTTCATGCTCTCGGGCATGGAGCCTATCGTATCTTTTAACTTAAGGAATGTCTTTTCAATGTTGTCCGAAAGAGCCGCGATCCTGTTATCAAATCCGTCGGAGAAATTCTCCATCTTCTGCTCGGTATTGTCAGACCAGTTATCAAGTGCCTCAAACGCCTTGTCCTTGGTATCGACGATACCGGTCTTAACATAATCCACCATTCCGTTTAACTTATCCTTGATACCGATAAGTTCCTGTTTGGCCTTTTCAAAAGCAATGATAAATCTGCGAAGATCGAACGCCGCCTTAAACGAAAGCGTAAGATCCACGATAAATATCGTGCCTGCGATCACCGTAACGGTCAGCAGGACCGGATATGCGATCACGTTTAACACAAAATATTCCACGGGCTTATGCAGGATATAGTTAAGGAACAAAGTAAGCACTCCCCAGCTTAAGCTCGTACCGAGGCATACATAACCGCTGATGTTAAACCTGAAATCCGAATAATCCCAGTATCTTATCTTAAAGATCTTCTCCATCAGGAAACCGGTCACATATTCAAGTATGCTGCAGCTTATAAGCCCCACAAAAAACACCGCGATCGGATATTTGATCACGGGCTGAGCGACCAGCAACATAAGCATAGCCCCGCAACCGTATATCGGTATTACGGGACCACGCATAAATCCGCGATTCACAAACTTTTTGTTAACAACAGATACATACGTGCTCTCTATTATCCAGCCTATAAAACAGTACAGCAGGAAAAAGAACACGAGTTGTAAAAATGTATACGGTATCATCCAAAACTCCTAGAACGAAAGCACCTCATTGGCGGGCTTTCCGCGTTTTTTGAGCGAAACGAGTTTAAGCACCGGACCTTCGTCTTTATATCCTTCAAAATATTCCTTGTCTACTTTGCAGACCATATCGATCCAGTCGCCGTCCTTGCATCCGAGATCTCCCGTGAACTTACATGGAAATCCCAGGAACTGGATATCCTCGGCACAGCAGGTCATGACAGACCTTCCCGGCACGAACATGCCCTTGATAACGGGCTGCGGGATAAGACATCTTGCGGTAAAAGAAACCTCTTTGCCAATATATCTGTCGGTATTATCGAGTGCATCTATGTACCAGATAGGATACGTTGCATCCGTAAGATCGATATGATCTTTGGAAACATCGTAAGGGAGCTCTTCGTCAAGCGTTAAGTTTATCTCGCCCTGTGCATCTTCAAATACTATCTCAGCCTGCTGATTAAGGGCCTTAACGTTTCTTTTAAACGATGCAAGCTTATCCGTTAAGCCGTCGCAGCGGTTAAAGATGATAAGTTCGGACTTTCTTAAGCTCTCTGCAAGGAGCGAACGCATATTGGTGTAATACAGTTCAAAAGAAGCTGCGTTGATGAGCGTTATCTGCTGCTCAAGTTTCCACAGAAAAGGCAGCTTAAACTCCTTGTAATTCCACATTCCGTTATATTCGAATATAACGCGCTCCGGTCTGTATTTTTTGTCAAGTTCGATAAGTTTGTCGGGTGTGATGTCGGAAACATCATCAACTGTGACCATTACCGTATTGGTAGCTTTAAGAAGCTTCTCGTCATACTCTTCTTCGCCTTCTTCGCATACCACCAGCATTGTCACGCCTTTGGTACGAAAATAGGGCTGCCCTAATGTGTATGAGATAAAAGAAGTCTTACCGCTGTCCAAAAAACCGTTAATAACAAATACGGATTTCATAACAATTCTCCATTTGGCGGAGATCTTCCGCCTGCTTTATTAAATAATTACTGTTATTCGCCTTTTTTAACCGAGATCAGTTCCTTTATCTTGTCTTCTTTAAGCTCGGAACCGATAACGCATACTCTTCCGGTATACTCGGGACTGCCTTCGCGGACATTGACTTCACCGGGAACATAATCGAAATAGATCCATATACCGTTGTCGGAAGGAAGCATTCCCTTTGCACGGAGTACAAGACCGTACTCTGCTTCGTTTTCAAGCGCTGATAAGAAGGCGTTGACCTGATCCTTGGTATAATGAGCGCCTGTCTCAAAACCTATGCTGGTGAACACTTCATCTGCATGGTGATGGTGGTGATGATCGTGGCATCCGCAGGTGCACTCTTCACCGTGTTCATGGTGGTGATGATGCTCATGTTCGTCGTCATCATCGTCATCATCGTCATCATGGTGGTGATGATGCTCATGTTCGTCGTCATCATCGTCATCATCGTCGTCGTGGTGGTGGTGATGATGCTCGTGCTCGTCATCATCGTCGTCATCGTGATGGTGATGTTCGTGTTCTTCCATGAACTCCTTCATGAGGCTTTCTTCAAGGCCTGTAACGGCTTCGAATGTCTCAAGAATGTACTGTCCGGTAAGCTCATCCCAGGGTGTTGTGATGATCTTGGCGTCTTTGTTGTGCTCTCTTAACATCTCGATAACCTTTTCAAGCTTTTCCTCGGTCATGTTCTGGGTTCTTGAAAGCACGATCGTGCCGGCATGCTCAACCTGATCGATAAAGAACTCACCAAAGTTCTTCATATAGATCCTGCACTTTGTGGCATCAACAACGACAACCGATGAGCCGGGCTCAACGCCTGCCTTTTCGGAAGCTTTGAATACCGCTCTCTGAACGTCGGAAAGTTTGCCGACACCCGAGGGCTCGATGAGCACTCTGTCGGGAGTGTATTTTTCAAGCACTTCTTCAAGAGAAGTAGTGAAATCTCCCACCAAAGAACAGCATATACATCCGGAGTTCATCTCGCGGATCTCGATGCCGGAATCCTTCAAGAATCCGCCGTCGACGCCGATCTCGCCGAATTCGTTTTCAATAAGAACGACTTTCTGCCCTTTTAAAGCTTCACTTAAGAGTTTTTTGATGAGCGTGGTCTTGCCTGCGCCCAGAAATCCTGAAATTACATCAATCTTTGTCATATATCTCCATTCCGTGTCCGCAAATGTGTCACCGGGCCGATCCGGCCTAACATGCATTTTACGAAACACCATTTTTTACGTTTTTATACCTGCGCAGTTTACATAGATCTCGCTGTTTTATACCTGTGCTTTACACTGTATATCGCGGTATTATGCCAACACCGTTTGTTTGCCTTGCATTTCAGGGTTGCTTTGCATTAGCGTATCCGCCGGCTTCAAGTTCTCTTAGCACTTCCGCTATGTCAGCGGCTTTTACGCATACCGCTTCGCTGTATTCGCTTCCGCCCACCAGTATCGCGATGAGCCTTCCGTACATATCGTATACCGGGCATCCGCTCATACCGGGAAATACATCCGCACCTACAAAAAGAAGGTTCGCATCAAAATCACTTACATAATAATCAAGGTCCGAAACCGTACCTTTGGTGGCATTGGATCCCTGCCCTACCGCCGAACCCGACAAAAAGACTTCATCTCCCACCGCAAGCGCATTATATGCATCAACATCTACAGGCGCCTCTGAAAGCGTTGCCAGGAAATCCTCGCCAAGGTCATTTCGTTCAAAGGTCATCACGCAAAGATCGGGATTATCGGATCTGTAGATCACATCCGCAAACCCGATGACATTGTTATACATCGTTATGATGCCTTTATCAAATCCGTCCATAAGATGTCCGGCCGTTAAAAGCACAACCTTGTTATCGGTAATGGCCGTTATGACTCCGCTCGCGTGCTTTTCGCCTGCCGTGACCATTACTCCCGAATATCTCGCGGCTTCGATCAGTTCTTCATCGGTCTTTAACACCGGTTCCGAACTTGCCGTACCGTTCTTACCCGCATCGCCGGTCTTATCTCTATTCATGCAAATAAGCCATACCGGCAGGAGCACTGCCGTCACGGCGATTATAATGATCAGTACTATTCTCTTATTCATGCCTTTTGATTTCCAAAATACGAGCCGAACTGTAAGCCGGGTTATGTATTGGATGATCATCTATCTAGGACCGATGTTACCACCGGCCTCAAGCGACCTACCTGACAACAGACCGGGCCGGCCTATGGTTGTCCACCTTTCGGAGTTTGGTCTTGCTTCGGATGGGGTTTACATGGCTACCGATGTTACCACCGGCACGGTAGTCTCTTACACTGCCTTTTCACCCTTACCCCGAGCGTGGCTATGCCACGCGGGAGGCGGTATATCTCTGTTGCACTGGCCTGGGAGTCACCTCCACCGGACGTTATCCGGCATCCTGCCCTATGAAGCCCGGACTTTCCTCACCTGCCTTGCGGCAGCCGCGATCATCTGTCCGACTCGCAAAATATATCATAATTGAATCAGATCGGTACCCGCTTTTCCCGTTTAACCGCATTAAACTGGGAAGAAAGAACCACCGATGAATTCCCTGCAAAGCGATACATTGGGAACGATCTTCGGATCGAGAGCCACAAAGTACTCAAGGAACTTAAGAAGCCTCTTGGCCTCAAAGTATTCCGGAGCATCCTTGGGTATCTGGAACAGAAGGGGTTCCGCATATGTCTTAAATGCGGCAAGTTCGTATAAAAGGATCGAGTTGAACATTGCGTCCGCATTTTCCTGGAAGGGGAAGATGTTGTTTTCCTCTCCTCTTCTTACACTCGGCCACATCTTGATGGTGTTCTGAGCGCTTGTGCCTCTTGTACGCGCATCCCTTACCATACGTCTGAAAAGTCTTCCGTCGGTGGTGGGGATACGGTTGTGCTCATCAATATTGATGCTTGTTAAAGCACTTATATAGATCTTATATTTGCTGTCTCCGGGAAGCTGCTCGCTTAACTTGTCGTTAAGTCCGTGGATACCCTCGATAACCAGGATATCGTCCGCTTCAAGCTGGAGATAATCGCCTTTGTACTCTCTTAAGCCGGTCTTAAAGTTAAAGTGGGGAAGTTCTACGAGCTCGCCTCTTAAAAGTGCGCTCATGTCATCGTTGAACTTCTCGATATCAATAGCCTCAAGGCACTCAAAGTCGTAATTTCCGTCTTTATCCTTGGGTGTGTCCTCGCGGTTTACATAATAATCATCGCATGCTATCGGATGAGGCTTAAGACCGTAAGTTCTTAACTGTATCGAAAGCCTGTGAGAGAATGATGTCTTACCAGAAGATGAAGGGCCTGCGATCATTACAAACTTAACGCTTCCGCGATTGACTATGTCTCTTGCTATCTCACTTATCCTGCGCTCCTGAAGTGCTTCCTGAACAAGGATAAGGTCGTTTATACGTCCTTCCGAGATCGCATCGTTAAGTTCTCCTACGGTGCTTACACATAACTTTTCACCAAGCTCGGTCGAATCCTTGAGCGTCTTAAAGAGATTCTTGCGCTCATCAAAAGGCTTGGCAACCGTCGGCTCTTTGGTAGTGGGAAGTACAAGCATCATGCCCTCATCATACGGAATAAGGTCGAAGTATTTGACATATCCCGTTGAAGGAAGCATATATCCGTAGTAATAATCGATATAATCACCGAGTTTATATATATTTACCGATGAAGATCTGCGGTATTTAAACAGACTCACCTTATCGTTAAATCCGCGCTCGGCAAAAAGTTTAATGGCGCTGTCGGTCGCGATGCTTTCTTTTTCGTAAGGAAGGTCCTCCGCTACGAGTTCCTGCATCCTGGCTTTAACACGTGAGATCACGTCGGCGGTAAGTTCCGATTTACCTTTAAACGTACAGTAATAGCCGTTTGCTATCACGAACTCCACCTTGATCTTGTCGATGCTCTCGCGTCCCAGTACATCGTCAAAAGCCTTGAGCATCATCATGATGGCGCTTCTGCAATACGTCTTGTGACCGGTCGCATCACCGTAAGTGATGAGTTCAACTTCCGCGTCCTGAGAGACTTTCTTGAAGAGTTCACGGATCTTTCCGTTTTCAATAACGAGCGCTATTGTATCGTTGTAGTCCTTCTGCAAGGGCTTAACGATCTCTTCGAAAGTGGTTCCCACAGGGTATTCGTGTGATTCGTTGTTGATTGTGATCAGTGCCATAGTCCCTCCAATAATCTTTTATTTTCCCGTCATCTCAGACAGGACTTTTTTAAGATCTTTGATCTTTTCGGGCAGATCGCTTTTAGACGAACTGCTCAAATTTTTAAGATAACCCTCACAAGTCTCAATGCTTCTCTTTATATATTCAATGTAAAGCGGATCGCGTGATGCGATCAGATACTTTGAATACTTATCGTAAAGATCCGTAAGCTCACCGTCGTCTTCGCTCTTTCCCGGACGGACATCCATTACGTAATAATATTTTCCCGCATCCTCAAGAAACTTCTCGCTTGCTATGTGAAAACCGATATCACGTACCAAAGCCCTCACTAAGAAAAGTTCGGATTGGGGCTGAAGAACAAGCTGTTTTAATGATCTTACCACATCGGAATTACCCGATAATATACGACACGTAAGTGCTCCGCCCATACCTGCGATGACCGCTGTATCGGCACCGTCTTCGAGGCTTATGTTATGTAAACCATTGGACAGTCTTGTTTCGATCACATCCGCCAGTCCCGCCGCAGCGATGTTTGCGCGTGCCGCATTAAGAGGCCCTTCGTTTATATCGGTGCAAAGAGCGTTCCCTGCGATACCGCGGCTTACAAGCGCAACGGCCGTATATCCGTGATCACACCCCACATCGAGGCATTTCTCACATCTAATGACCGTTCCGACAACCGCTTCAAGCCTTCCCGAAAGATCGTTTCCCGATGTTTTCATCAGTCGAGATAATCCTTTAACTTCTTGGATCTTGAGGGATGACGGAGTTTTCTTAACGCCTTGGCCTCGATCTGTCTGATACGTTCACGCGTTACGTTGAACTCTTTACCTACTTCTTCGAGTGTCCTTGCGCGTCCGTCATCAAGACCGAAACGAAGTCTTAAAACCTTCTGTTCACGGTCCGTAAGTGTCTCAAGCACCTCGTTTAACTGTTCTTTTAACAGGGTAAAAGCAGCTGCGTCGGCGGGAACGGGTACATTGTCGTCCTGTATGAAGTCACCCAGGTGGCTGTCTTCTTCCTCACCGATGGGAGTTTCAAGCGAAACGGGCTCCTGGGATATCTTCATGATCTCGCGTACACGTTCTGCGGGCATGCTCATCTCCGCAGCGATCTCTTCGGGGGTAGGTTCACGCCCGAGTTCCTGGAGTAACTGTCTCGAAACTCTGATAAGTTTGTTGATGGTCTCAACCATATGTACCGGAATACGGATCGTACGTGCCTGGTCGGCTATCGCACGGGTGATGGCCTGACGGATCCACCATGTTGCATATGTTGAGAACTTATAACCCTTGGTATAGTCAAACTTTTCAACCGCTTTGATAAGACCTAAGTTACCTTCCTGGATAAGATCCAAAAACAGCATACCACGTCCCACATAACGTTTTGCTATACTTACAACAAGTCTTAAGTTGGCTTCCGCAAGTTTCTTTTTGGCCTCTTCGTCGCCCTCTTCCATCTTCTTGGCGAGTTCGATCTCTTCGTCGGCGCTTAAGAGCTGAACTTTACCGATCTCTTTTAAGTACATACGTACGGGATCTTCGATACCGACACCTTCGGGAACCGAAAGGTCGATATTTTCCATATCGATCTCTTCGTCGTCGTCATCGATCATGATCTCTTCGTCATCGATGATATCAAGTTCTTCTTCCTGCAGGGAAACACTTATACCGTTTGATTCAAGCGTTTCCATAACTCTGTCTTTCTGTTCGTCATCAAGCTGCAGGTCCGCAAAGAAATCGAGAATATCGGCATAATCCACAAGATTCTTTTTCTTGCGGGCATAGGCGAGAAAGTCTTTTAATTTCTCGTCCACTTTGGCCTGCATATTCTCTTCGGCCTGCTGTGCTTTTAAATTTTCGTCCATTATCCCTTAACCCTCCTGTCAGTCAAGCTTAAATGTAATTTTGGAAAGCTGTTCGAGTTCTTTTCTCATATTGAGCAGAGCCGCCACGTCTTCAACCGACTGGTCGGGCTTCGATGCCATTCTGTCACAGCTGTTTTTGCGTATTTTGTACACTATATCGTGAAGCGCGTGAGCCTTGGCCGCAGGATCGTTTAATTCCTCGAGCTTCGTGTTGAACACTTCCGCGCACACTTTCTGTTCTTCTTCATCTTCGAAACGGCTTACATATGCGCCCGGATTCGCGCCTCCGCTTTCGATATCGTTAAATAGCCATTCGGCGATCTTTACATATACGGGATCGGTGAAATCGGATAAACCTATGTAATCCTTGATCACACCGTAAACCTCGGGCTGTTCACACAGCCATGTCAAAAGAACACGCTGACTCACAAGGCTTGAATCGTCTCTGCCCTTTCCCGAAAAGTCGGTGGACTTTGGCTTTACGATCGGTTTAAACTCTCCGCCGTTTCGCGATGCAAGCGATACTACCTGCTTTTTGAGCGTTTCGTACGAGATCTCATATTTTGATGCGGTAGCTTTGATGTAATTGTCCCGCTCGATCTCGTCTTCAAACTCCATAAGTTTCTCGGTCGCCCGCCTTATAAAGCGTGTCCGCCCGTCCGGATCTTTAAGATCGAAGTCACGCTCCGCCATCCTGAGTTCAAAGAAAAATGCATTTTCGGCGTTTTCTATACGTTTTGCGAACTCTTCCGGTCCAAGCGCCGGGTCTTTTAAGAACTCATCGGCATCCTTGTGGGGGTTTAGGTTGATGATCTTAACGCTTAAACCGTTGTCCCTTAAAATCCCTATCGTTCTTAATGCCGCCGTGATACCCGCTCCGTCCGTATCGGGAGCAAGATATATGTTCTGCGAATACTTTTTAAGTATGTTTGCCTGATTTGATGTAAATGCGGTACCGAGCGCCGCCACGGCTTCTTTGAATCCCGCCTGGTGCATCGCGATGACATCCATATAGCCTTCGCACAGGATGAACCTGTCTTTACGCGATGTTCTGGCAAAATTAAGACCGTAGAGGTTTCTGCCCTTGTCAAACACCATGGTTTCCGCGGTGTTAACGTACTTGGGCTTCGCATCGCTCATGACTCGGCCGCCGAATCCGATGACTCTGTTGTGTATATCCTGTATCGGAAACATCACACGGTTCCAGAATCTGTCGGTCATTCCGCGCTTTTCGTCAAAAGCGGCAAGCCCCGCTTCCCTCATGATATCATCGGAAAAGCCCTTGCCTCTTAAGTATTTCACGAGGTCGTCGCTTGTCATCAAAGAAAACCCGAGTCCAAAGGAATTCATGGTCTCATCCGTAAGCTGACGGCTTTTAAAATAGTCCATTCCGACCTGTCCTCTGGGACTTCTTAAGTTATAGTAAAAATACTTGGCCGCTTCCATATTGGCGGTGAGTATCTGAAGGCGTTTCTCTTCGCGTTCTTTTTGCTCTTTGGAATATTCGGCTTCCGGAAGCTTGATGCCCGCGCGGTCCGCAAGATACTTTACGGCTTCCTGGAACGAATAATTCTCATATTTCATAACGAAGGAAATTACATTTCCTCCCGCCCCGCAACCGAAACAGTAGAATATCTGCTTGGTGGGTGACACGGAAAAAGAAGGCGATTTTTCATTGTGGAACGGGCAGAGTCCGAAATAGGACGAACCCTTGCGGGTAAGCTTTACGGAACTTCCTATAACATCCACTATATCGTTTCTTGTTCTAACCTCTTCAATAACTTCCTCAGGATATCTCATTTATTACCCCATCCAAACCTTTGGAATGAAAATGTCTTCGTATACCGATATCGCATATCTGTCGGTCATGGCGCCGACATGGTCGCACACGAGCTGTTCTTTGGGATCGCCCTTGTCGACTCTTGCCTTTAGATCCGCAGGCAGTGCGTCAAAATGCTTTAAGTAGTACTCATAGAGCGTTTCCATGAGCGTCTCGGCCTTCTGCTCTTCGGCCTTGGCTATATTGTTCTGGTAAACGTTTTCAAACATGAACTGTCTGATATCGCTCATCGCTTTCTCAACGGGCTTGCTCATCATTACGTCATCGCGTCCGATGCTGGACATTACAATGTCATGTATGAAATGATCGAGCCTTTCGCCGCATGTATAACCGATCACATCACCGATGCTTCTGGGCACATCGCTTTCTTTTAATATACCCGCGCGCATGGCGTCGTCCATATCGTGGTGGATATAAGCGATCTTGTCGGACAATCTCACGACTTTTCCCTCAAGTGTCGAAGGCATGCCGGTCGTCTGGTGATTGAGTATCCCGTCGCGGACCTCGAAGGTAAGGTTAAGGCCCTGTCCGTTCTTTTCAAGCACGTCAACGGTCCTTACGCTTTGCTTGGCGTGATCGAAACCGTAAGGGCACACTCTGTTAAGCGCGCGCTCTCCGGCATGACCAAACGGCGTATGGCCAAGATCGTGACCGAGTGCGATCGCCTCTACAAGCTCTTCGTTTAACTGAAGCGCTTTTGCAAGTGTTCGTGCATTCTGGGAAACTTCAAGTGTATGTGTAAGACGTGTCCTGTAATGATCTCCTTCGGGAGAAAGAAACACCTGTGTTTTATCCTTTAACCTTCTGAAAGCCTTACTGTGAATGATGCGGTCCCTGTCTCTTTGGAAGACGGGCCTTATGTCACAGGGCTCTTCGTCTCTGAGGCGGCCTTTTGATTCTTCGCTTAATTTTGCATAGGGACTCAAAAAATCTCTTTCCCAGGCTTCAAGACTTTCACGTATACGCATATGCCACCCCTCGATCCTCAATGATTGCAGCTAAAAACGCTGCTAATTAAGTATATTCTGTACCGACTTTAAAATTCCTTTTTATTTTTTCGTGAAATTTAGCGGAAAATTTACCGGGCAGGTGCCCTCTGCATCGGCGGATCTTCTACTGCGTCGATGAACCTGCGGAAATACCGGCTGCGGACAATACGTCGCTGGTGCGCTGCCATACCGATAACATAAGCGAATAACCTTCCGTACTGCTGGCAAGTACTGCCACAAGATTGTCGCTTCGGAGGTTCTGGACAACGTATTCATCGGACTCTGTCGGGATCACAGCGCCTTTTCCGAGCGTTGCATCCATAGCTCCCGAAAATACCACATCGGGAAAAGCGGATGTTCTGACGGCGATATCGATATTTCCGCTTGCGAGGTTGTTGTCCCAGTTTCCTTTATAAGAAGTATATGTGTACTTTTCTCCGTCTGAATCCTTGAAATACTTGCTGCCGGCTCCGTTGGCAACATCGTCTCTGAATTTCCCGGCAAACATTACAAACGAATCTTCTCCCGTCCGGGTAAAAAGAACGCCGTTGCCTTCCCTTAAGCCGTCTTTAAAATCACCGACATAGATCGAATAGCCTATGTAAGTGTTTCCTTCTTCGTCGGTCTTTTCACCGCCGAACGTATAGATTCCGGCGCCGGTTCCCGAACCTTCGTTGTAGTTTTCGGAAGGAATATAAATGTAACTGTCGGCCGCCTTGGTATTTACAAGCTGCGTTGCATCATCGGAGCCGTCAACCGCCATGATCTTTGAAAAGTCAAAGGTCAGAAAGTCGGGTTCGGTTCCCGCGTTAAGCCCGGCAACGTAATCCTTTAACGCTTCGTAGGCCTGACCAAGCACCTTTTTCTTAAGTTCATAACTGCCCTTTTCTTTGGAGAGGTCCGCTATGAGCGCTTTGTCGTCTATATCGAGTTTCCCCGAAAGTCTGTTTAAGAGTTCGACCGCTTTGTCAAATTCGCCGGTATTTCTAAGATATGCCACTCTTTCGGATGCGCATTCCGTCAATATCCTTGCTATATCGGTATTGCCTGCGGTCAGGTTGTATCCGCGTTCAAGAGAATTAATACGCATGTCGGGATCGTCGGCATATACTTCGTTTTCATGAAGCACATATTCGATGATCACCTGCTTATCGCCTTCCAAAACTTCGGGTTCAAGACCTTCAAATACAGTAAGGCCGTTTTCAAAGGTTTCTTTGACATCCTCGGCGCCCACCGCCTGCTTGGCAACAAGTTTTCCGAGATAACACTCGGATGATGCGGGATCTATGGAAAGAGCCTTGTCATACTTGGCTATCGCGCCTGTAAAATCAGACTTTGCGAACAGCGTCTCAGCCTTTAAATAGTTTCTCTCAAAACGCCTCTTTGGTGTATTTAAAAGGATCAGGAACAATATTCCCACAACGATCAAAAGACCGCCGAGTATATAACCGGAAATCCTTATCACGGGAGCAAACTTTTCGCGAAGCTCGGCGTCTACCTTCTTAAGCCTTTCACGGCGGGCCGCATCTCTTCTTTTCTTGAGTTCGTCCTCGTCTTCTTCGTAGGGCTCTTCTTCAACAAAAACCTCGACAAGCTCGGTCTTTATCTTCTCTTCGGCCTCACGCTCTTCGCGCTTTTTGCTTTCCTGTTCCTCTTTACGCTTGTTTTCTTCTTTTTTTATCTCACCCATAACACCGGTGACATTCTTCTTTTTTGACATTAAAACCGTCCTCTTACGGAGCTTCACAATAAACAACAAAAGATTATAACATATATAGGCATCTCCTGCACGCAGGAGATGGGGCGCAATGTAAAGAGGGGCATCTTCTGATGCCCCTCTTTACATGCAGGAGATGGGATTTGAACCCACACGATATTGCTACCACTGGCACCTGAAGCCAGCGCGTCTGCCGTTCCGCCACTCCTGCGCACGAACCTTATTGTATCCAAAGAACCATGACTTGTCAATAAAATCGACAGTCGACATCGGGCGATATTCGTAATATAATCTCTTTTATGAATCTAAACATTAATATAAGACTGTTCAAAAAAGAATATAAGCTCATCGATGTGCTGGCGGTCTGCGCTATCCTGTTATTCGGTATCGTGATAAGGGTAAGCCTCTATTCTTATATTTCAACCGATTACACCGAATTTCTGGAAAAATGGTGCGATGTCTTAAGGCGCCTCGGATTTAAACTGCTCGGAGACGGATGGTACAACTATACGCCTATCTATATGTATATCCTCTTCATCATCTCCAAGCTTCCGGTATACGATCTTTATGCCATCAAGACCGTATCGGTAATATTTGATATATGCGTATCGTATGCTGCGGCCCGTGCAACTTACAAAATGCGTACGACCGTAAACCCCATTATCGTGTTCGGCACAGTCTTTTTGATGCCCACCGTCATCGCAAACTCCGCGATGTGGGGACAGTGCGATTCAATATACGTTTTCTTTATCGTGCTCAGTTTCCTGTATCTGTTAAAAGAAAACTCCTTTAAGGGCATGCTGTTTTTCTCTATAGCGTTTGCACTTAAACTTCAGTCCGTTTTCTTTTTACCCATACTGGTACTTCTGTTCTTCCTTAAAAAGGTTAAGTTTTGGGAGTTTTTCCTGATACCTGCGACCTATATAGTATCCACGATACCCGTTATGATCGCGGGGCGGTCGTTTAAGGATTGTCTTTTCATCTACCTTGAACAGGCAAGGGGCAAGACCGACAGATTATCCGTAAATTTCCCGAATATCTACTATCTCTTAATGAACGATGCATATATAGACCTGTATAAAACAGCAGGCGTTATCTTTACGATGTGCGTTCTTTTGGTGCTGCTTTACTACGTTCTTAAAAAGAGTTATGAGAAAGGGTGGAATAACGATCTGTTGCTTCAGACTGCACTCTTAACAGGCTCGATCATAATGTTCCTGTTACCCGGAGTGCATGAAAGATACGGATATATGGTTGATATCTTTGCGATAATCTATGCCTTTACCAGACCTAAAAAGTTCTACGTTCCGATGTTGAGGATATTTATCTCTTTCATCGCATATCAGACCTATTTCGTAAACGGTGATTATTTCCCGTTCGAATGGCTGGCGCTTCTACAGATATTCCTGATCTACGACGGATTTATGACGCTTCAAAAATCATTAAACACCGGCGAAGCAGCATAGCAAATCAAAAACGGCCGATCCCGGCCGTTTTATTTTTCCCATCCTATTTTGATCCGGGGTAACTGATCTCGTCGCCCCATTTCATGACTTCGTCGGCAAAGCCGCCAGTTTCCATGAGTCCTTCCGACCACAGAAATGCGCGGTCTTTTTCATTTAATTCTGAAAGCTTCATAAACAATACATCTTTTATTATCTGTTCGTCGGGAGAAAGTTCCGGATCGAAGCCTACCGTCGGCTCCTTACCGTCTGTGATCTTACATTCGAAAGAATATTTAACGCTCCTGCCGGTGCGATATGTTACATTGATGGGCCTTATGACTTCAACGTCGATGTTACACTCTTCTCTGAGTTCTCTAACCACCGCCTGCTCGGGTGTTTCGCCGGGTTCTATGTTGCCTCCGGGAAGTGTGTAGAATGTCCGGCCGTCCAGCACAGTCTTTTCCATGAGAATGGCATCATCTCTTAATACGATAGCTACACATTTTCCGAGACCGTTTGTCATACAGACACCTCCGCAAATTCAGTGAAATAAACTATACAGATCGACGTGGTTCATTTGATCGTTTTCAAATATTTTATCCCCTGTTGATAATAAAAACAATACAAAAAAGACATTTCCGTTTCACTTGTAATGCCCGCTTTAGTATAGTAAAATGAGCCGTATGAGTATAAAAGATGATGCAAGAAAAATGAAAACCGTAGCGCCCTACATGGCTGCAAGCGATATTGCGACCCGTAATGCGGCGCTTAAAAAGATCAAGGAAAGCCTCATAAGTAACAGCGAAGCCATCTTTAAGGCCAACGCCGTCGACATGGAAAATGCCGAAAAATCCGGTGTTGCTCCCGCCGTTATCAAAAGGCTTAAATTTGATGAACACAAATTAAACGATGTTTCGGCAGGTCTTGACATGCTGGTAAGCCTCGACGATCCGGTCGGAAAAGTATCGCTTAACCGCGAGCTCGACGAAGGGCTTACACTTAAGCGCGTATCCGTTCCCATCGGTGTTATAGGCGTTATCTTTGAAGCGCGTCCCGATGCGCTGGTACAGATCTCTTCTCTTTGTATCAAGAGCGGAAACTGTGCGGTACTTAAGGGCGGCAAGGAAACTGCAAATACCAACAGCGTTCTTTTTGACCTGATATACAAAGCGGCCGTATCCGCAGGACTTCCGGAAGGGTGTCTTTGCAAGGCCGAAACCCATTCGGAGATCGACGAACTGCTTAAATGCGACAAAGATGTGGATCTTTTGATCCCCCGCGGCTCGAATGCGTTTGTTTCCTATATAATGAACAATACCCGCATACCCGTTATGGGACACTCCGACGGGATATGCCATATATACGTGGACCGCGCGGCAGATCTTGACAAGGCGCTTGGCATAATCGAAGACGCCAAGCTTCAGTATACCGCCGCCTGCAATTCGGTGGAGACGCTTCTTGTAAACCGTGAGATCGCAGGTAAGTTCCTGCCGATGCTCAAGGCTATGTTTGATGAAAAAGAGATCGTGCTGCACGGAACAAAAGAAGTGACGGACCTGGTGGGCGGTGATACGATCGCTGAAGATGATTTCAAGGAATATTTAAAGCCCGAAGTTTCGGTAAAGCTTGTTGACGACGTGCGTGAGGCTGCCGAATTTATCAATTCACACGGCTCGCACCATACCGATGCGATACTGACCGAAGACGATGCCGCCGCCGCTATCTTTATGCAGCTTGTGGATTCCGCGGGAGTATACAGGAACTGTTCGACACGTTTTGCGGACGGTTTCAGATACGGATTCGGAGCAGAGGTTGGAATCTCAACTTCCAAACTTCACGCCAGAGGACCCGTCGGGCTCGAAGGACTTGTAACATACAAATATCTTCTTACCGGCGATGGTCACATAGTCGGCGACTATGCCGCCGGCACCAAGAGTTTTCATTTTAGGGATATCTGACAGACATGAAAAAGCTTAAAGATCTTAAGATCAACAAACTGCAGGCGGTATTATTGGTATTCCTTGCGATCCAGCTTATACTGCTTGCGGTCATCAATCTTACTCTTATAGGAAAACAGATTGACTGCGACAATGCAAAATGCCTCACTCACATCGTAAAGATGTGGGAGCACAAGCGCCTTGCCATTCCCCACTGGTACTATTCCACAACTCTTGAATGGGACTGCTCGTCGATCTTTGCCATTCCCTTCTACGGAATAACCCATAACATCTACATCGCGGCAGGACTTTCAAACATAGTTCTGACGTTCATCTTTTTATATGCCATTTGGTTTCTCTTTATGGAAAAGAAGCCGGAGTATTTTCTTTTTGCCGCAAATATAACTCTCATACCCTACGGACTTGGGATGCTTGATTATTACAACATGATGTTTTTCGGAGTTTCCCAGTATGTCGTAAAGGTAACGACCGTTATTCTGCTGGCCGGGATACTCAGATACTTCGATGATGCAGATAGAACCCCCGCAAAATACAAGAACGTCACCGCCATCGTGACGACCGTGCTGTATGCGCTATTTTTGCTGTGCACTTCGATGTCGTCGGGATTATATTTTGCGATCACGGGATTTGTGCCTGTACTGGCGGGATATGTACTTTACAAACTGCTCAAATGGGAACATGTGTCGGTCAAAAATATCATATTGCTGGCTGCTTCTCCCGTTGTTGCCGTACTAGGAAATCTTGTCAACTTAAAAGTACTTGGCGAAAACAGAACTGCGGACATGGAGTTTTGCTCGATCTACGATATAGAGATCAATCTTCGCAGCAATTTCTACGGACTGTTTGAACTGATGGGCGGACTTACAAAGGCATCCAGTGCCAATATAATGACTCCCGAAGGACTTGGCGCCGCAATAAAGACGCTCTTTACCATAATCCTTATGGTGCTGGCCGTTGTGATCTTAATGAAGATGTTCAAAAAAGAGCTTTCACTTGAAAGCTCCATGATGATAATACCTTTCTTTTACAACTGGTTCATAATGCTCTTCGTGATCACCAGAGCAGGTTCTTTTACCACCGAATACCGCTACTACCTGATGGGCGTTGTTCCGCTGCTGATCGCAGTTGCAGCCCATGTAGCAGGTGTTATTGAAAGTGATGAGAATACCGCAAGAGGCTTGTGGGGAGGACTATGCATCACCGCATTCCTGGTTGTCATGGCAGCGCTCTCATACCGCGCCGTTCTCACCGCACCCGAGACTCAGCAAGACCTCAAAGAGCTTGCGGCGTACTGCAAAAACCTCGATCCCGACATAATCTACATGTACGACACGTCCAACGAGTCCGACATGATGAAGGTCTTCGATCCCTCCAAGCATTATATCTGCCTGATGGACAACGGTCAGACGATGGCTTACGACTTTTACGACAATTACGCATTCGGTCCCATACAGACCACAGACACCATGATACTGATCAACGACAGCCTGTTTCCGACAGACGATGAAACCGAGCTTCTCGGAATGCACATTTCAAGAGTCGACACCGTAGCCGGCTGGGGAGTCTACAACATCCGATAGATCGCGAGGACTTCATTTAATACCCGATCAACGCAAAAACCGCCGGGATCAATATCCCAGGCGGTCTTTTATTATCTTTTCATAGGATTCGGGATCGGCGCCGATGACTTCATCGCATACGAAATTACCTTCACTGTCCAGGAAAAACGTTGTCGGGAAGTATTCAAGATTATAGACATAATCGAATCCGCCGGGTTTTCTTAAATTCGTGTATGTAAGGCCGTAATAATCGATTATGGTCTTTCCGTCTTCAAATCCGCCCGTACCGTCCGTATAATAGACATCTTCCGAATCGTACAGGATACCTATCACGGTAAGGCCGTCGTCTTTGTACTTCTGGCTTAAGGCATCGATCTCCTGAAGCTCTCCCACGCAGGGACCGCACCATGAAGCCCACACGTTTACCATGGTGAGTTCGCTCTTGCTCATGACATCCGCAAGGTCCACAAAATTGCCGTCAACATCGTATACCATAAACGCAAAATCCGAATCATACGCAGGCTGACTCGCGGGATCTATCGGTTCCGGATCGACAGGTTCAGGGTCGACCGGTTCGGGATCGGGGTCCGTTGTAAACACCTCGGTAGATGTCGAGTCGGTCTTCTCTCCGCCACCCAGTTTTCCGAGCAGATCGATCGTCGTCTTGCCGTCTTTGCCAAGCTCGGCCTTTTTACGCTCGGGGCGTGTATCCTCTTCCTCGGATGCAGCCGAAAACGGAAGGCTGCACGCCGTTACACCGAATGCGGTCACTGCCGCAAGTATGATCATCATTAATCTCTTTTTCATAATATATCTCCTTTAAAGGCCACCGGGTCGCTTCCGGTGGCTGTATTTTATCGCATTGTCGCTTCCGGTGGATTTATTTCCCCGCGGCTGTAAACCTGAGTGCCTTCTGCGGGCAGGCCTTTACACATTCGCCGCATCTGATGCATTCAGCGCTGTTGCAGGACTTTCTCGGGTCCACATCCATGCCACAGTTTCGGGCGCAGGCTCCGCAGTCCACGCATTTTGACTCATCAAACGCAAGCCGCAAAAACGAAATCTTTTGAAACAGTCCGTAAAATGCGCCAAGCGGACACATGTATTTGCAAAACGGCCTGTGTATAAATATCGAGGCCAGTATCACGACTGCCAGTATAACAAGTTTCCATGCATAAAGAAACCCTACGGCAGATCTTAACTTCTCATTTACCAGTACAAGCAGCACTCCGCCTTCAAGCGTACCCACGGGGCAGAGCCACTTACAGAAATACGGTGCGCTGAGGCCCGCCTTGTCACGCAAAAATATCGGAAGCAATATGACAAGTATCAGCAGTATCGCATATTTTAAGTATCTTAAGACCTTATCAACGCTTCTTGGGATCTTTATCTTGGGCGTCGGTATCATATAAAGAAGTTCCTGTATGAGCCCGAACACACAAAGCCATCCGCATATGAACCTCCCCACCAGTATGCCGATAAATGCCAGAAATCCCAGCACATAAAACGGGAACCTTAATCTTCTTCCGGTAAAGGAAGCCTGAAGCGACCCAATCGGACATGCTCCGACGGCGCCGGGGCACGAGTAACAGTTCATGCCGGGAACACAGAACTTTTTAAGCGGTCCCGAGTAGATCTTTCCGATCGCAAACCCTTTGAAATACGAATTTGTGAGCACCGCCCATAAGGTCTGTATGAGTTTTCGCGCGTTCTTTTTAATCCATTTCATCGCACTACCCTATCCCGATGCACTCAAGGCATATCGCAGCGGCTTTTCTGAACACAAAAGCCGGATCGCCCTGACCTATTCCGATAATTATGCACAGTATCGCGGCAGTTAAGAGCGCGACCTTTAAAACCGTTTTTATTATTGACGATGCTTTTTCCCGTTTCATATATGTTTAACCCGAATTGTCAGTATTTACGCGGTATTCCGCAGTTTCAAGGGCCCGGGCACACTTGACACGGCACCCTCATTGTGCCAAAATCAGTCCCATGACTGAAGGATCTATCACAAAGAAACTGATCTTCTTTGCGGCCCCTCTGTTTCTGGGGCAATTACTGCAACAACTATATAATATCATAGATTCCGCCGTGGTGGGAAACGTTCTTGGCAAGGAATCGCTTGCCGCTGTTGCCTCAACGGGAAGCATCGTCTTTTTGATGGTCGGCTTCATAAACGGGCTCTTTATGGGCAACAACGTCATCGTCGGAAAAAGGTACGGCGCCAAAGATTATGAAGGCGTGACCGTTGCGGTGCATACGGGGATCGCATTTTCTTTTGCCATGGGTATCGTGCTTGTGTTAAGCGGAACGTTACTGACACCTCAGATACTGAAGCTCATGGGGACTCCGGCGGACGTGCTGCCAAAATCGACGCTCTATTTAAGGATTTTCTTCCTGGGCGGACTTTCAAACGTTGTTTACAATGCGTGCTGCGGCGTTTTTCAGGCGATGGGCGACTCCAAACGGCCGCTTTACTATCTGATCGTCAGCACTGTCGTAAATACCGTACTTGATATCCTGTTTGTAGGCTTTTTAGGATTCGGCGTCGGCGGAGCGGCTGCGGCCACCGTCATCGCGCAGACCATCAGCGCGGTGCTGGCATTTGCGAAGCTTTTAAGAGTCGACGGACCGCACCGGATCTACTTAAGCAAACTGCGGATCCACGGCGAAACGCTCAAAAAAGAACTCTCGGTCGGATTGCCGACAGGTATCCAAAACAGCGTCATAGCTATCGGAAACGTTGTGGTGCAGTCAAACATCAACGCCTTCGGTTCAACCGCAATGGCGGGCTCGGGAAGTTATTTTAAGCTTGAAGGATTCGTTTTTCTGCCGATCGTATGCATGAGTATGGCGCTCACGACGTTTGTGAGCCAGAACCTCGGTGCCGGACTTTATGAGCGCGTTAAAAAGGGAACGCGCACAGGCGCAACCATCGGTGTTATCAGTGCCGAAGTGATCGGAGTTATCGTGTTCCTGTTTGCTCCGCTGTTACTAAGGATGTTTTCAAGTGACCCCGACGTCTTGAAAGTCGGTGCGACTCAAGCTCACACGGAAAGCCTGTTTTACTGCCTGCTGGCGCTCAATCACTGCCTTGCGGGTATCCTAAGGGGTGCCGGCAAAACAAAAGTCCCGATGACCGTTATGCTGTCGTGCTGGTGTCTACTTAGGATCACCTACATAACCGTGATCGTTCGGTTCATCCCCAAGGTAAACGTCATTTTCTGGGCTTATCCCCTCACCTGGTCGGTAAGCGTGATCATATTCCTGATCTACTATTTCAAAGCCGACTGGATACATAATTTCGAAAAGAAAGCGCTGTAGACATATCAAATGCCTCAGCGCTTTTATTATGCGGGTGTTACAGTGGTGCTGTGGCGCGGTCAGCCCACGTTTCTGACGATCCCTACAGAAATATAATTGTTGAGAACAGCCTCAAAATCGGTCCCGGGCTCGGCGATCTTATTGAGCACCCCGTCGACCATATATCTCATACCACCGTTTTCAAGCGCTTCTATCGCTTTGTACCTGTCATGATAATACGAATCGTGCGATGTCACGCGGTCTCTTAATATCCCTTTATATTCGGCAAATTCACATCCCGGGAAATTAATATTAAGTATCGTGCCGTACGGGAGCTTAATATCAATAAACTCGTCCAGGATGTCGGTAAGGCACTCGTCCGTCACCTCATGACATCCGTTCATGTCCTCGGAAAGAGCGATCGCTGTATATCCCTGGAAAGCCGCTTCAAATGCAGCACCGGCCGTGGCCGAATACTGAAGGTCTGTTGCCACGTTATGTCCGAAGTTGATGCCCGAGAGCACGATATCGGGCTTATAGGGCATAACGCTCAAACTTCCCACTCTCACGCAGTCGCTCGGTGTTCCGCTGCAGGCAAAAGAACGCACTCCGCTTACCGGAAAATCATGAGGGTATACATCTATCGGTTCTCTTAATGTAATGCTCTGGGAAGCGGCACTTCTTTGATGAAGCGGAGCCACTACCCACACTTCGCCGTATTCCCTGGCTGCTTCGGCAAGTCTTATGATACCTCCCGCCTCTATTCCGTCGTCATTGGTGATCAAAATCTTTCTCATAAAATCCGTTACCCCCGGCCGCAAAAACATGCGCAAATCCGCACAGTTACAGCAACACAACAATTGTATAAAATTTGAATGATCAAGTCAAATAAATGGTTGACAACTGCCGTTTTGAATGATAGTATCATATTTGCGTGTTACGCATGCGGAAGTGCTGGAATTGGCAGACAGGCAAGACTAAGGATCTTGTGTCGGTTACGACGTGTGGGTTCAAGTCCCATCTTCCGCAGATAAAAAGGACATCCAATCGGATGTCCTTTTTTATTGCGGAAGGGGACTTGTACCCGGCTTGCTTCGCAAGCGGTTCAAAGTCTCCGCGGGCTGGCGCCCGCTCCGGTCGGCGCAGATCCGAGGTCCACCGGACCTCGTGCGCCCCATCTTCCGCACTACATGAAGACTAAGCAGAAATGCTAGTCTTTTTTTCGTTGTACTTATATATGCACTGATAGCTTATATATGAATTTCCTAGTGCAATAATCCAAAAAGTATGATAGAATAATTTCGAACATCAGTTCTGAAAGGTGGACAGGAATATGCCGTCTCTTAAAGGAAAACAGATGGAACGGCTTCAGAAAAAAGCTAAAGC
>JAEEGL011523654.1_pt1 | contig 43953 bp, 29 predicted proteins | sample 9134231 | NCBI WGS metagenome assembly JAEEGL01 (sample SAMN16246548, study PRJNA631951) | gut metagenome | biome: gut microbiome; feature: rumen; material: fiber-attached | host: Bos | place: Iran: Karaj | collected 2018-10
CAAAAGAAAAAGCTCATGATGGTAATATTTATACATGTATTGAATTAAAAGATAAAACTATAATAACTGGTTCTTCTGATTATTATATAAAATGTTGGTATGAATAATTATTCTAATAAAATAAAAAGCAATTATTTAAAATAACATAATAAAAAAATATTTAAATAAAAAAAACTCACTTTCTATAATTAAAAGGGTTACTAATTTGTCCAAAGAAATGAAGTATCATATAAGGAATTAAAAAAGCTAAATAAATCAAACAGAAAATGGCACAAATCCAGCAGTACATTTTTCTTCTAAAACTGGGTCCAACACATTGATTTAAAGTTTTAAAAGGATTTAAACTCCATTGAAATCTCCCATTAGGAGGAGGTAAATAAGGTTCAATATTAGGTTCTTTTCTTCCTAAACCAACTTTACATAAATCAGCTTTCCATTTAGGTAAAAATTCTAATGAACATAAAATTCTTCCTTCTTTTTCATTTTTTTTATAACATTGGACCCAAAATTTATTTTCATCATCTCCACTTAAAAATTCTATGTTTTTATATTTTTCTTTTTCTTTTTCTGAACATTCAGAATAATAATCTTTATTAAATTTAATAGGTAAATTTAAATCTTTAGGGATCATTAATAGATTAGTAATATTAATTTGAGAACCACAAATAAAATCATCACTGGAGAAAATATCTTTATCATAACATTGTAAATTTAAATAATTAGAATTTTTATCAGGTAAATTGATAGGAATAACAATTCTCCAATTAAAAGAAGCATTACCATCAGTACATCTATAATGAACATCAGTACTTTGTTTAATTTTAGGATTAATATATGCATTAATATATATATCACTTGTTCCTTCAAAATCTAAATTTTTCATATTTTCAGTTTCCCAAATAATTAATCTCATTTCAATTTCTTTTAGAGGTTCTTTTGAAATTTCCCAAGGTTGAATGTTTGGTATATCTTTCTTTTCTAAAATTTCAACCCATAAAATAATATTTCCTTGAATATTTTGTAAATCAGGATGATATAAATTTCTAGTTTCAATAGGTTTATATTTTAAATCTCTCCAATTAGATTGATAAAATCTATCTTCTAAATCAATTTTTGTAGATCCAATTAATTCATCTTTAAAAATTGGATCATTATCCCAAACTTCGATTTTGATTGTACTTTCACCTGGAAATTCTGTTATTATATCATAATATTTATACCAATCTGCATTATTTGAATTTTCTATATAATTATCTTTCTCATTTATTTTTAATTGAGAACCTAAATATATTTTTATATACGGATCACTTTCACTTCCTATATCTTTATTTGGTAAATTTTTTAATTGAAGTATATATAATCTTATTATTACTTCTTGCTTTATTAATATTGCTTTTGTTAATTTTTCATATTTTGTTATATTCTTTAATTCGTTTAAAATTTCTGGATTATCTTTTTTATAATTATTTATTAATTTTGTATATTCATCCATTTTACTTTTTTCTGCTATTCTAATCACTGATTTAAATACTCCATAATCTCTATTTCTTAAATTTTTAGGCAGAATATTTTCTTGAAGTAATTCTTTAAATTCTAATCTTTTTCTTTTTTTTTCATCTAATTTATCTTTTTCAATTTCTTCATAAGTTCTCTTATCTTCAACAATAGGATAAGCCTTAATTATTTTATTATTTATTTCTGAAATTGCAGAAAAAATTGCAGTTTCATCAGTATAATCTTTTTCTTTTCCTCTTCTTACATAAGATAAATGAAAAGGAGTTTGAACTTTTAAATCTAAAACTCTTTCTAATTCAACTCCATAAAACCTTCTATAATGTTTGGATATATTTTCTATTTTTGTTTTATCTATTTTTATTTTATTTCCGTTTAAATCTTCTTCTTGGGTATTTAATTTATTATATCCTATTCCCATATATAAATTTGAAGGAGGTGAATTCTCAATATCTTCTATTTCATATAATTTATCACTTTCTTTTTTTTTCAATCCTGGAATTTTAAATTTTTTAAATTTAGGTAATAAAACAAAATATTCTGAATTATGTTTATTTTTATTTAACAAATCATCATCATAATCAATATTAGAAACATGAGTAATATTTCTAGCAATATAAGACAATTGAGGATTATATTCATTATTATTTTTTGCATTTTTAATATTTAAAGCTATTGAATTTTCATCAATAATATTATTAGTTTTATCTATATTTTCCTTATCATTAACATCAATTAAATTATGAGTAGAATTCCCAGAAGAACCAGATTTTTTTTCATTATTATCAATTAAATTACTTTGTAAATTTTTATTAAAAACTCCAGAATTTTGCAATTCATTAACTTGATTAATAGTAATATTCATATCTTCATTAATTTGTTTATTAGTATTTTTAATTAATTGTTTAATATTAAGTAAAAAAACTCCAAGAAGAGGATTAATAAAACCACTAAATAAATGATCATAAATTTCGCATTGTAATTCAGGCATAAAAATTTCATCTTTAGGTAAATTTAAATCAAATTTAATAACTGAATTTATTGTGGGACTGCTTCCATAATCTTTTGGTAAAGTAATAATTTCTTTTAAACTATCTTCTTCTTTACCACTAATATTTAAAGAATTCATATCAAATTTAATATATGCTTTTTTAACAGGTAATAAACTTAATGGTTTTAAATCTCTTAAACCAAGAATATTAATTTCAAATGAATATGGTATTGTTTCTGGAATAGAAGAAATATTATAAAATAAACTTCTTTGTTCTCTACTTAATATATAAAATGATAATAATATTTCTCCTTGAGGTCTATTACTTTTTGGTAAATATAATTGACACCATTTTGGTTTTATTAAATCTGTTTTATTTATTAAATAATGAGAATCACTTAACCAAACATAATTATAACCTAAAATATCATCTGAACCTATATTATCATAATCTAATACTTTAAGTAAAAAAATTGGCCATGTTGATTTTTTATTTAAATCCATATCTATATCATCAAATATTAATTTTTCATTCCATATTCCATTTATTGTATTATGTTTTATATTTGTTTTTTTTTCTACTTCCAAACATTTTAATGTTACAAAAGGATCATTTGTTCCATCGCTATCAGAACTTATTATATATCTACTCATATATACTACACATACAATAGAATATAATCCTTTTTTATTTTTTTTGTTTTTATTATTTAATTTTATTAATTCTTCCAAATCTTCACTTGATTCATTATTATCTAAATCTTCACTATCACCATCTCTGAATTTTAATTTAATTTCTCTATCAATTCCTTTATTTATTATACATATTTTAATTTTAATTAATCCACTTTTATATATTTCTTTCACTTGATCAAAACAAGGATCAGGAAATAATTTAATAACCATAATTTGTTCATTTAAATGAAATTCTCTTGATTTAATTCTTTGAAAGCAAATAGCCTCTTTTTTACTATTATATAAATAAATAAATAAATCAGGTAATTCATTTTTATTATTTGAAAGAGTTTGACATTGTAAATTTTTACATTCTTTCCAATCAATACAACCTTTATTAGCTTTTTTACTATTAAACAAAATATTATTATCTTGAATAGAAATTCCAATAGAATAACTATCATTATCATTAGGTAAATAATAAGCAGAATATAATTTAACATAAACACTCCATAAATTTTTTCTTGCAAGATTCTTGGCTGAATTTATTATATTTTCATCTTCAATTTTTCTAACTTGACTTTGAGGAGAATCAACATCAAAACAATCAATTTTTAATAATATTCTTCCATTCCATTTAGAACCAATTTCACTATTCTTATTCATTAAATTATGTATTTTACTATCTTTATTTTCAGGAGAACCATAAATATCAAAAAATGTAAAATCTTTATATTTATTTTCACTCCCAATAATATCATTGACTTCAATTTCAAAAGAACCAATTAAATCATCTTTTCCAACATCATAATCTTTTATAAGAAATATTATTTTTTGACTTACAGTAGGAATACTAATTGGAATATCAATAACTTCATTCCATTCAACAATATCATTTTTTTGTTGAATAACACTAGTTTTTTTTTTCAAACCTAAATAATTAATTTCAATAAAAGCATCACAAGGTTTATTTACCTTATTTAATTTAAAAGTAGAATCCATATCAGGTAAATTTTCTCCTTTCATAATATAAATACTTAATAATTTATATTGCATTTTAATTTGAGAAGGTAAGAAACAATCATAAGAATCTTTATTAATTTCTAATTCAACTCTAGGATCATTATCATGTAAAACAGAAATAGATAATTTTAAATATCCTCTTACTTTAGTCATATCATTGCTTTCAGGATTAGCTAAAGCTAACCAAAAATTTCTTAAAGAATGATTTTCTTGATTGTAAATATAAGAAATATCATATTCATAAATACCAAAATAATTAGAACGTTTTGATGAATTTTTATAATCATATACTTCAATTATTATTTTCGATGAATCTAATTGTTCAACAGTTAAATTTGTTTTTTCAAAGTAAAAGTGTTCTTCATAACTATAAGAATCACATGGTGAATCTGGCTTTTCACTTCTTTTTGATTCTTCGAAACATGTTATTTTCACTACTGGAGTTGGAAGCTTATTTTCTTCTATTTCTAATAAATTTTTCACTTCTTCTATTAATACATGAATAGAGTAATCACCCTTCTTTAATAATGTTAATTTTTGATTAGATGATTCTGAATCGTCTTTTATTTTCGTGTTTCCATTATTTATTGATGACTCAGAATTTGACATTCTTTTTTTTTCTTTTTTATTTTATTATTTTATTATTTTTTTTTTAAATTTTTTTATTATTCGTTGTTCATTAAATAAGGGAAAATATTAAGAAAGAAAAAAATGATAATTAGATTCAATATTAAAATTTTAATTAATTTCTTAAATTTCTATATTACAGAATTGTTGTTTTTTTTTTAAAAGTAAAATTTTGTAAAATTTGTATAAAACAATAACAAACATTTTTATTAATATTTCCTTGAGAATTAAAAATTTTGTGTAGAATTAACATTAAAATCTTTACTTTCATTAAAATATAATAATAATGATATCTAATTTGAATAAATAATTATTAATATCAATATGAGAAAAAAGTCTTATATTATTTGAAATTTTTGATTTTTCATATCATTTATTCTTTTTGAGATTTGGAAGTAATAACAAATTTAATCCTCTAAATATATTTCCTCTATTTTCATTTTCTTTTAAATATTGTATTTCATTATCATATCTTTTTTTCTATTTTTATTAATTTATTTTCTACTTCGTTTCTTTTATTATTTAATAATGTAATTCTTCTGACATTTATAAATTTAAATTATTTAATTTTTTTTTAATTAGTTCATTCAATTTTTTTTATATGAAATTAAAAAACGTATTTATTAATTTTCTTATTATCAGAATTAAAAATTTAAGAAAGTTTTCTTTTAAAATATTTTTAAAATTAATATTATTCTATAACATAACATTTCTATCTAAACTAACTTGTTCAGTAGAATTAACTGATATTTTATTTATTGTTTGATTAACTAATTTTAATGTTTCATTTAAAGAACCATCAGAATTATTTTTTAAAAATATATCTTTGTTAATTTTTGGTTTCATTAAAGAACTTCTTTTCATTGTAACACTCCAAATAAAATTAATCAATAAACAAGTAATTAAAACATAAAATTTTATATTTATTCCCATTACCTAAAAAAATTATATTTTAAAAATAAAAAAACTTTAAATTATTTTTTCAATTTTATTAATATAAATTGACTTTATAATTTTTTGATTTTTTTATTTATAAATGTCATTTTTATTTAAAAAAAAAAAAACTAAAAGTGAAGAAGAGAAAAAAAAAAATGAATTTATTTCAGAAAGTTTAGTTGTTTCAGATTTAGATAAATTTTTTAAACAAATATATATATATTATTATAGAGGAGGTTATAGATGTATTCAAACAAAAATAATATTAGATAATATAATTTATATTTTTACAATACATTTCCTAATATTTGTTTTATTTTTTATTGATTGGAATAAAATAATATCTCCAGAAATAAAAAAATTAGAAAGTATAGAATTAACAACATTTATTTCTTCAAAATATTTTTCAAATCATAAATACTCAGCAATAATATTTTATTTTCTTTTAATGCATTATTATTTCTATTTTTTTTATAGTTCAATAAATACACTTAGTTCAATGAAAACAATTTATAATATTTATCATAATAAATTTCATTTAAGAACCAAAAATTTAGAATCATTATATTTTGATGATATAATCAATTTAATTATTATTTTACAAGAAAAAGAAGGTTTTTGTAGAATAAAAGATTATTTAACTAAATATGATATTATTGCAAGAATTAATAGAAGAGAAAATTATATTATTGCTTTAATTTCAAATAAAATTATTTCTTTTGAATTATTTGGAATTAATTTATTCTCAAATTATATTTTACATTTTGTTAAAAATAACTTTATGACTTATATGATAAATGATAATCAAGTTGAAATAAATAAAAATTTTTATAATACTAATTATTTTAGAATTAAAATTTTTGTTCAAATAATTTTTCAATTATTAACAATTCCTGCGGAAGTTATGTTTAGAATCATTTTTTTTCTTTTTAAAAATGCAGATAATTTAAAAAATATAGGAAAAATAACAAGAAAAAAATGGACAAATGATATTTTATATACATTTAAAAATTATAATGAATGTAAACATCATTTTGAAAATAGAATAAATAAATCATATAATCCTACAGAAACTTTTTTAAATTGTTTTAATCAAAAAATATTTTCAATTATAGGAAAAACTTTAATTTTATTTGGAGGAAGTTTTTTCTTATTATTTCTAATATTATCTATATTTGTTGATATTAAAGTCACAAATATAAATTTATTTGGATATAATTTTATTTCTTTTATTATGGGAATAGGAATTTTAATGGGAATTTTTAATGATAATGATAATAATATTAATAAACAAAATAAAACTTTAGAAAATTTTCCTTTTAAATTACAAAAATATAAAGAAATTTGTAATAGTATAATTAATATTCCTAGTGAATGGAATAAAAATGAAATATATAGAAATTATCATATAATAACAAATAATTTTAAAAACAATATTTTAATCTTTTTAAATGAATTATTATCTATAATTTTATTTCCTATTCTTTGGTTTAAATTGTTTTTAAATTCTCATAAAATAATAGATTTCGTTAAAAAAAATAGTATTAATGTTCAAGGTTTAGGAACAATTTGTTCATTTTCTGTTTTAAATATTAATTCTTATATTGTTCATAGTGAAAGAAATACAGAATATTTTATTACTAATCAACAAAAAAGATTTAATGATGCAAAATTTATTAATAGTATTATTTATTATGAAAGAAATTTTATAAATAATGGTAATAATAACAACACCATCAATTCTAATAATTATGAAAAAGAATTTAATGAAATGAATGAAAATAATTTAAATAATGATGAAAGTATTTCTCTTAAAATTCAAGAAAATATTAATGTTAATAAAATGAATAATAAAAGTGCTGAAGAATGTGTTTGGGAAGTTTATTCTCAAAATAAACAATTAACAAAAGAAGATGAAAAAGAATTTTATAAAAATATTTATTATTATATTACTTCATATAATGGACTTAATTTAACTCAAGTTCTAGAAAAAATGTATGCAGAAAAAATTATCCATATCCAAATATAATATTTATTTATTATAAAAATAAAATAATAAAAAAATAATTAATTTATAAAAGAAAAAACAAAAAAATTAATAAAAATGTATATAAAAAATCTTGTTTCATTATCAAAAAAATAAAATAAATCAACAGAAAAATAATTCAAAAAAAAAAGAAATAAACATAAATAAATAAATTAAAAACTCCTTATTAAAAAAAATAATATTTTAAACATCAATTTTCAATTTACTAAATTTAATCTTTCTATTTTTTCTAGGTTGAGCATCTAAACTATATCTTCCAGTGATATTAAAATGAGTTCTTAAATTTTGGTTATCCAAATTTTTATGAAGTAAATTTTTTTCATCTTGTAATTCATATTTTTCAACTTTCTGACTTTTAAAAATAGCATTATCAATATCATTATCATTTTCCACAATTTCATTCCCATCATAAACTTTATTGTAAACATTAAAAGTTCCACTTTCATCTCTTAAAGGAATATCTAAATTTCCATCTTCTTTTTCTTTTTCTTCAGTCATTTTTTTTTTTTCTAAAATTTTTTTAAGAGGATCAGTATATAATCTTTTAATCATTCTTCTTTCCAACATTTTCTTTTGTCGATTGAAATTTTTCTCAGCTTGACTTAAATAACCATGTCTTCTCAAAGTCCTTCCTTCATAAGAGGAACGTAGGAAGTCAGTAAGTCTGAATGAAGCGAGAGGTTTATCGTCACGACTAAGTCCATTTGCGAATACATATTGATCACGACCAGTTCCATCAGAATAATACTTGAAAGGAGATGCTTGATGGAATAAAGTGTGAAAGTTAGTGTAACGAGCATAATCTAGATCAGGCTTCTTTTGAATCGTGTATTCGTTGTTCTTCCAAAAACCTCCGTTGTTGTAACCGATATAACGGTCACGACCATAACCATCTGACATGTATAATTGAAAACGAGGACGCTCTGTACGCCATAGAGTCATTTTTTTTTTGTCTTATTTTTTTTTTGGGGTTATAGTTTTTTTAATTTTTTTTATTTATTTATTTAGATTTTTTATTAATTTTGTTTTTATTGATTATTTTATTTTTTGAGTTTTCAGATATTGATTTTTGAAAAGGAAAAAAGGTATTTTGTAATTTAATTATATTAAATATACTCAAATTAAAGTAAAATATAAAAAATGCTAATTATTTGAAAAAAACTTCAAAACAGAAAAAGATGTTATTTCACGGTACAATTCCATATTTTTGTTCAAACTGATTTAAAGTTAATCCACCAGTAAACATTAATTTTCCTTGATGGAATCTATTCGAATTATATTTTTTAGAAGATTGATTCCAATTACATTTTTGTAAAACTTTATCAGCAATTTTAAAAGTATCAGTTTTTTTAAATTCTTCTCCATCAATAACAATATTTTCATCTTTTTTAAAATCTTCATAAGTTTCATTTCTAAAATTAGTTTTATATTCACTATCAGTATCAGAACTTATATTATCATCAATATTATTTTCAAAAGCTAATCTTTTTAATTTATTTAATTGATCATTAGTAAAATCAATATTATTTATATCTGCTTTAATAGAATTAAAATTCATATTATATAATAAAGGATTTGAATTTGCAATTTCTTTTGTAATTTCTAAATCTTGTAAAATTTTTTTATTTCCTAATAAATTAAAACCTTGATTTGGAGAAGATTGTTTATTTAATTTATTTATAGGAATAATATTTTGTTGAATTAATTTATTTTCATAATCATCATTATTATTTTTATTAATATTTTTCTTATGGAAATTAAATCTGCTTTGAGTTAAATATTTATTTTTAAAACCATTAGTAATAGTAGTATAAAAATTATCTTTTATTTCTTTTAAATTTTTTTGTTGATTAATATCTTCTTTATTCCAAGTTTTAAATATATTATGATTCATTGTTGATGTTTTAAACATAGTTAAATTTTCCATTGCTTTAAAGTGAGTTTTATTATGTAAATCACTTCTTAAAAATTTTGCTGTGTTTGGATTTTGTGTTTTTTTATCTAAACCTAATGTTATATAAAATTTCCTTTTTTTTAACATATTTTTCCTTGATTCCAATATTTTATTATGTATTTTTTTTCTTCTTTCTTCTTCTTCATCATTATCATTTTTTATATTTTTTTTAGGACTATTTTTTTCCATATTTGAAATATTAAAATTAAATTTTGTAGGAGTTTTATTTTTCTCTTCATCTGAAGAAGAAGAATAATCAGAATGAGCAGTCATATTTTTATTATTATTATTTTTGAGAATTACATTTTTTTCATCCTCATAAATTTCTCTTTCTTTTAAAGTATCTTTTAATCTTTCTAAATCATTTATTGCTTTAAATCTCATTGAAGGTTGTAAAAAACCTTCACTTGGATCATAATTATTTTTTTTTTTTCTTAATGATAAACAATGTTTATTATATTCTTTTTTTTGATCTAAATAATCTTTTATTCTTTCTTTATCTGTTTTATATGTTGAAAATATAAATCCCTTCTTATCTAATATTTTATTTGACATATCTGCATAAAGTGATTCTCTTGTTGTCATATATTTATTCTTTTCTTTTTTTACTATTATTGGATTTTCTGCCATTTGTAATACAAATGTATTTATTCTTTTTTCATAATTGTTTATTAATTTATCCATTCTTCCTAATTTTTTTTATTTAATATTATTTTTTTTACTTTTTCTCTTTTCTTTTTTTATTTCTGATAATATTTGAGCTTTTTCTTTTAATTCTCTTTCTTTTTTCAGTTTTTGGTCTATGTAATAGTTATACATTTTTAATTTATTATTTTTTTTTATTTATTTATTCTTTTAATGTTTATTATATATTTTTATTATTTTTTGAATTGTTTTTTTATTATATTTTTATTTAATGTTTTTCATTGGTTTTTTTTTAATTAATTTTATAAATTTTATTTAGTTTTTAACTAATTATAATTAAAAAAAAATAATAAATTTTCTTATTTATTCTAGATGGACAATGCTTTATCAAAAATACTTTTTGATTTTTGTTACCAATACAATTTAGAAACAACTCAAGTTCAACCAATAATAGATAAATTAAATATGGAATTTTATTTTAAATTAAAAGATATGAAACATTTATCAATTGAAAAATGGAAAGGATTAAATCTTCCAGAAAATTTATTTTATATATTAGAAGAAAAATACAATGAATGTTTAGATTCAAAAAACAATAATATTGAAGAAGAAGAAGAAAAAAATAAATTTAGTGATTTAAATAAAATAAATGAATGTAATTTCCAAATTGGAGTTGGATTAAATAAATTTAAAAATATTATTAAAAAAGTAGAAAATTTACCAATTAATTTAGAAGAATTAGAAAAAAGTTTAAATGATTTAGAAGATGAAATTAATGATATTGATAAATCTAATCAAGTTTATAAAATTTTTGATGATATTATTAATAAAATTCAAACTAATCCAAATGAAGATAAGTTTAAAAAAATTAATATTGAAAAAATTACAAATAAATTTCCATTTAAAGGAATTGAACATTGTTTCTCTATATTAAAATTCCAAAGATTACCAAATTCAAATTTTATTAAATTTAATAAAGATATTAATATGCTTTCTGAACCTTATTCTCTTATTACAGATAAAAAAAATAATATTGGAAATCGAAATAATATAAATAAAAATATTACAAATAATCCAAATCCTTATAATAATTATTCAAAAGTAACATTTATTGAAACAACCTCATCTAAATTACAAAATAATAATAAAAATGAAGAAGAAAAAAATGAAAAAGCAAAAGTTAAAAGAAAATTTACTTCAGAAAGAAAAGAAGATGATAATGGAATTCCAACTTATACTGTTCAAATAGAAGAAACAAAAGAAATTATAAATCCAAATATAAAAATAAGTGAAAACAAAGAAGAAAATGTTAGTGATAATACTTTAACTAATCAAAATAATGATTTAAATAAAAATAATCAAATTGATAATAATAATATAAATAAGAATTCAAGCGTAAAAATAATTTCAAATAATGATAAAGAAGGAAATCAAAGTAATACTATAATAAATCAAAATAACATAAATAGTCAATTTAATTCTCATGCTAAATTTCAAAATAATTCTATAAATATGAGTGATCAAAATCAAAAAAATATGAACAATCAAAACCAAAGCACCATAAATATAATAAATAATCAAAATAATATTAATGATATGGATAATAATCAATCCCAAAATAATATAAATATGAATAATAATCAAATACAAAATAGTCAAATAATAAATAATCAAAACTATGATAATAATAATAATTTGAATCAAATTCACAGTCAAAGATATCAATATAATGAAAATCCAAATGATATAAATATAGCCCAAAGTCAATTAAATATTCCAAATACAGTAAGATTAACTCAACAAGAAAGATCTTCAAAGTTACCTTCAAGAATAAAAAGACCACTAAATCAATCAGAAATTATATCAAATCAAAATAATAATATAAATCCAAATTCAATTTTAGGAAGAATCCAACAAATAAATTCTCCATTAAAAGCAAATAATAATTACCAAAATAATAATAATTATTATAATAACAATATAAATTCTAATAATTCTGACAATTATCCAGAAAATAATTATATAGAAAAAACAATTCCTGAATTATTAATAGATGAAACATCAAGAAGAAATAATATAATATTAGAAACAAAAATAAATCATAATCCAAAATGTTTTTTTTTAACAACATTAAAAAATTTTCAAAAATTATTAAACAAATATAGTGTTCAACATATTTACAGAGAAAATAATCCTCATTATTTAGATTATATAAGAAATGCTATTTTAACTCAAACAAATAATGGTAATATTAAAGAATCAAATAAATTAAAAAATTTAATTGAATCTCCAATAATAACTCAAGGAGATTGTTATTTTATTTTCCCTGATAAATATGTTATTAAAGGTGTTTTTTGTTTATATGAAAAAGTTATTGAAATGTATAAATTTATTAGAAGTTTTTTAAGTAATCCAAAAGAAAATTGTATTATTTATTATAATGGAAATAAAATTGATTTATTTTATGAAGAAATTTTAAGCTTAAATTTTACTTTTCCTGCTTCTTTTAAAGTTACTTTCCCTATTAGATATTGTGGATTAAGTGATGATGAATTAAACAAATTTAATGTAAATTTGGTTTAAAAAAAGCAAAATTTTTCTTTTTTTTTTATTTTAAAGAATTTTTATTATTATTATGAATTTTTTTATAACTTTTATGAGATTATTTAATAAAAATCTAATTTATTTTTTAAATGTGTGATTGTTATAATTAAATATAATTTACTTCTTTTTTTATTATTATTTTTTCAATAAATAAAAAAAATAAAAAAAATATTAAACAAAAATCCCAAATTTAAATTTTTAAAAAATAAGGAATTTTCTAAAAATAAAATTAAATAAAAAATTAAATCAAAACCCTATAAAAAAATTAAAAATTATGAAATTTTAACAATATTAATTCCTTTAACTCCAATAATTTCTCCTTCTCTACTAAAAGTCATATTATTAACAATATTATTATTATCAATAAATCTTTTCATAGTTAACTTCTTAACATCCCATTCAATAAATTTATCTTCACTTAAAGAATAAAAATAATTACTTCCAAAAAATAACAAACAAGAAATTTGATTTAAATGTTCACTTAAATTAAATTCTAAAATCGATGCAGTGATATTAAAAATAGAAATAACAGAATGATTAATTATTGCTAATCTTTCATTATCAATTTGAATTAAACCTTCAGAATTCATTTTATTTAAACCTAAATCAATTCTTTTATCAATTTCATATTTTTTTTCAATATTCCAAAAAGTTAAATAACCATCTTCTCCAATACTAACAAAAAATTTATTATTATTTAATTCTAAAATTGATTTTATTTGGTTTTTATGTCCCATAGTTAAATAGTTTAATGTTGTAAAAGGTTTTAAATTATCATATAAATGAATTGTTTTATCATAAGAACAAGATAATATTTTTGTATTTGATAATTGAATAATTTTTGATACACAAGAATAATGTTCTTCTATCATTTCATTTATTCTTTCTATACTATTATTATTATTTATTCCAAAAATAAATATATTTCCTTGAGAATCTCCTATGAAAATTTCTCCTGTGTTTATTTGGCAAATACATTTATAATTATGTTGATCTTTATCATTGAAAAATGATAATATAGTGTATGTTTGGTCTGCAAATATCCTTATTTCTCCTTTATCTGATATTGATAAAATATTACCATTTTTTAAACAAAGAATATTTGTTATTTTCCCTACATTTTCCATATATGGATTTAATTTTTGTTTATTTTGAATAACCTGCATTTTTAATTATATTAAAATAATAAAAACATAAACAAATATTTCACAAATAACAATAATAAACAAATTATAAAAAATAAATAATAATAAATAGAAATGAACAAAATTCCAATATTAAAAATAAAAAATTAAAAAATATAAAAAAATCAAAAATGTCAAAAACCGGATTTTCAAAAATTTCAAAAATCCTAATATTACATATAATATTAATTACAATATCAAAAAGCATATGTAAAAAAGAAAACGAGTCATTTAAAAGAAATTCTGAAATTCGTAGAAGTGGAATATTAATGCACATATCAAGTCTTCCTTCAAAATATGGAATTGGAACATTAGGAATAGAAGCATATAAATTTATAGATTTCTTAGTAAAAGCAAAACAAAAAGAATGGGAAATTTTACCAACAGGACCAACAGGTTATCGTGGATCTCCTTATGAATCTTTTTCTTCTTATGCTGGAAATCCTTATTTTGTTGATTTAGATATTTTAGTCACTGAAGGTCTTTTAGAAGAAAATGAAATTACTTGTCAACAAAATTGGGGATTAAGTCAAAGTTCTATTGATTTCACTCTTTTATATATTTGCAGAGATAAAGTTTTAAAAAAAGCTTTTCAAAGATTCAAAGAAAATGAAGCTTCTATTAATTTCTATATCACTCAAAATTATTGGTTAGATGATTATTCTTTGTTTATGGCTTTAAAAAAACATTTTTTAGAAAAGTCATGGATTGAATGGCCAAAAAAGATAAAAGACAGAGAAAAATTATCTTTAATTCAATATAAGAAAGAATTAAAAAATGAAATAGAATATTATAAATTTGTACAATTTAAATTTTATGAACAATATACTAAATTAAAAGAATACGCAAATTCAAAGGGGATAAAAATAATAGGAGATCTCCCATTTTATGTTCCATTAGACAGTGTAGATGTATGGTCAAATCCTCAACTATTTCAATTAGATGAAGATTCAAATCCAATTTCAATATCAGGAGCACCACCTGATTATTTTAATTCAGAAGGTCAATTATGGGGAACACCTCTTTATAATTGGGAAAGAATGGAATATGATAATTATAATTGGTTGATTAGAAGATTTAAATATCTCTCTGAAAAAGCCGATACAATTAAAATTGATCATTTCAGAGCTTATGAAAGTTATTGGTCTATTCCTTTCGGAAGTAAAACTCCAAGAAATGGAAAATGGATTAAAGGACCTGGAAAAAAATTCATCGATGCTTTACATGAAAAACTACCTAATGTTAATTTCATTGCTGAAGATTTAGGATATATTAATGATGAAGTTATTGAATTAAGAGAATATTCTGGTTACCCTGGAATTAAAATATTACAATTTGCTTTTAATTCTAAAAATAATTTCCCTTATGATTATCCTAAAAATTCAGTTTGTTATTTAGGAACACATGATAATAATTTAATTAAATCTTGGGAAATGGAATTGAGTTCAGAAGATAGGAATTATATAGAAAAATATTTAAATGTTCCTCAAGGAGAAGAACTAACAGAAGCAATGATAAAATTAGGATTAAATTCAGCATCAAATTTATTTATAGCACAAATGCAAGATTACTTAAAATTAAGTTACGGTTCTAGGATGAATAGACCAGGAACATTAGATGGAAATAATTGGATATGGAGAATAGTAAAAGATCAATTAAATGATACCTTGGCTGAAAAAATAGGAGAATTATCAATAATATATGGAAGAGCAAAAAATGAAGTTAAAGTTCCAATATTAGTTGGTGATGTAGGAGGAACAAATTCAAGATTAAAATTATTAATAATATCATCAAATATAGATGATGTACCTCAAGTAATAAATAGTCAAAAATTGCATTCTTTTGATTTTCAAAATGTTGAAGAATTAATATTTACATTTCTAGAACCTTACAAAGGAACAAAGAATTATCCTAAATATGCAGTTTTTGGAGTTCCAGGACCAATAAAAGATAACACAGTAATGAAATTTACAAATGTTAATCATTGGGACAAAGTAAAAGGAAATGATATAGCAAAAAGATTAAATATAGATAAAGTAATATTTCTAAATGATTTTGTAGCTAATGGTTATGGAATACAAACTAAATTAATTGAAGGACAAGATTATACTATTATTAATAATGTTCCTGTTGATCCAAATGGAGTTAAAATTACTTTTGGTCCTGGAACTGGCTTAGGAATGGGATTTTTAACTAAGAGACCTGAAGAAAAATATTATTTAGTTAATGCTTGTGAAGGAGGACATTATGATTTTCCAGCAAGAAATAAAATCCAATTTCAATATTTAGAATTTTTAAGTAATTATTACAATATTGATCATGTTTCTGTTGAAAGAGCCACTTGTGGACAATCAATTATTCCAATATATAAATTTCTTTCTGAAATAAATAATAATATTGAAAAAGATAATGATTTATACAAAAGAGTTATAGAATATAAAGGAACAACAAATTCAATAGAACAAATAAATTTAAATAATGAAATTGTTCAAAAAGGAATTTCTAAAGAATGTAAACTATGTTATGATACTTTAAATTTTTTCATTGAATTATATGGAGCTGCTGCAGGAAATGCTGCTTTAGTAACTTTACCTAATGGAGGTATTTATTTACTTGGAGGACTTTCTATTGCTTTAGAAAAATTAATTTTAGATTCTGATATTTTTATGAATGCTTTTATTGATAAAGGAAGATTTAAAGAACTTTTAAAGAATATTCCAATTTTCCTTATTAAAACTGATGATTTAGGTAATAAAGGATGTATTGAATATGCTAGGAGACTTTTAGAAGATAGTTTAGATAAAGAAGATATTGGGGAATAAATAATTTTCAATATTTATCATTTAAATTATATTAATTTTTATTTATTTAAAGGGTTATTTAAATTTTTTTAGTTTTTTATTTAACTTTTTTCTCAGTTTTAAATAATTAATTATTATTTCTTTTTATTCTTTGATTTTAATCTTTTTTCTTTTTCTTTAATATCAGAGAAGAATGAAATTCCATTACTTAATAATGTTAACCTGATATAAATATTTAATGATAATATAATGAAATAATAATGTGTTATTTTGTGGGTTTTTTAATTTTAAATTTTGTAAAGTAGTACTGATACCATATAATTAGCAATAGTAATTTTAACTTATCATATAAAAATGAATTTTAACTTTTCAATATTTATTTTTCTTTTCTTGATAATGTTTCATTGTTTTATATTTATTGAAAGAAATATTAATTAAAATTATCTTTTTTTTATAAATCATTTTTTTATAACAGTCATAAAGTATTAAAACAATTTTTAAAAAAAAACCTTTAAATTTAAACATAAAAAAATAAAATAAATCCTAAATAAATTTATTTACTTAAAGGGAAATTTCCAGTAACCCAATAATCAATAACTTTATTATTCCAATTAGTAACAATAATAACACCATGTTGATCAAAATATTGTTTTAAAGGTTCTCCTTTTTGAGGATATCTAAAAACAAAAGGTTTTCCATTAAGAGCTTTTTCAAAATCTTTATCAAAAACAGTTCTTCCATAAATTTTCCCTTTTAATTCATCCATAGCTTTTTTTTCTTCTGGAGTCAAAGTAACCACCATTTAAATTAAAATATATAAATCAAAATTATAATTAAAAAAATGCAAAATAATAATAATAATGGAATTTAAAATTTAAATATATGAAGTTTAAATAGTAATAATAATCAAAAATATAATAAACACAATATTAATAATTCCAATTTAAAACATATATATATAAATAAAAAAAAATATATAATTATTCTAAATTAAAAATATAAAAAAAGGAAAAAAAAAAAAACATAAAAAATATTTAAAAATGAAATCTGAAACTTTCACTAAAGTAAATAAATTTCCAAAATCAAAAGGGAAAAAATCAACAACAACATATGAAGGAAGAATGGAAAAAATAGATCCAGATTTATATTATAAAACTCGAGATGAAAATATTTCTTTAAAAAAAAGATTAACAGAATTAGAATCAGAAAATAAAAAATTAGAAGTAACTCTTCAAAAACTGAAAGTAAATAGTCAAGACAAAATATCAAATATTGATATAGAAACATTAAAAATTGAAAATGAAAATTTAAAAAATAAAAATATGAAAATGCGTCAAATAATCCAAGGATTAAAAAATGAATTAAATTCAAAAAATAAAACATCGAAATTTCTGTTTAAAAATAAAAATAATTATTCATCAAAAAGTGAAAAAGAAGATTATTTAAATTTAATATCTCATTTACAAAACGAATTAAAAAATGCATATGAAGATAGAAGAAATTTAATAGATGATTTAACAGCAATAAAAGAATCAAAAGGTTCTTCAACAATTGTTTCTTATTCTGATGATTTAAGAGAAAAAAATACTCAATTATCAGATTTAAAGATTAAATATGATTTAATGAAAAATTCTTTAGAAGCAAATAATAAAATTTTAGAAGCAACTAAAGAAAGCTTAAAAGATTTTTCTGATAAATATCAAAGTGAAAAAAATAAAAATAAAGAACTTGAATTAATTATTAATAATCAAAATTCTTCTATTGATAAAATCAAAGATTATATTGAACAAATAGAACAATATAAACAAAGAGAAAATTTATTAGAAGAAAGAATTAAAGATTTAAGTGAAAATCCTTTTATTAAACAAGCTAATGAAAGAGATAAAGCTTTTGAAAAATTAAGAGAAACTCAAATTGCTTTAAGTGAAGAACAAAGAAAATTAAAAAATGCAGAAGATAAAATTCAAAAATTAGAAAATTTAATTAATGAATTAGAAAATAAAAATAATTTATTAAAAGAAGAAAAAGATAAATATAAAGAAGATGGTTTAAGATATAAAATTTCTGTTGAAGAAAAGGAAAAACAAAATAAAGATTTTGAAGATACTTTTAAAAGAATGAGTCAATTTGGTGAAGTAGATTCAAATTATAATAAAATGATAAATATGTTACAAGGAACTAATTTAAAGGAAGATTCTGATAATAATGTTTGGAAAAAAATAAATTTTTTCGATAAAAAAAATGAAAATGAAGAACCTCAAAATATGAATGAATTATTAGAAGAAAATGAAAAATTAAAAATTGAAAAAGGAATTTTAGGAAATGAATTAGAAAAAACTAAAGAATTATTAGTTTTACAACAACAAATAAATAATGATATGAAAAAAGTGATTGAAATAGATAAAGAAAAATATAAAAAAGAAATAAAATATTTAAAAGAAGAAAATCAATCATTAAAAGAATTATTAGGAAAAGAAAAAATACCAAACGAATATAAAGAGCAAAATGTATTAGATAATATTTCAATATCAAAAGATATAGAAAAAGAAAAAGAAAAAGAAATAAATATATTAAGACAATCAAATGTGTCAGTGGATTCAAAAATAACAGGATTTTCAATAAGTTCAGAAAGTGATTATGGAATTAATGAAAATGCTTTTGATTTATATATTACAAATTCAATTTTTGATAGAAATACTGTAGAAAATAAATTAAATATTCCTTTAGAAAATTTAGTTTCTTTTATTTCTGTGGATTTTTATTTACATGATACTCAAACTAGTAATTTAATAAATGGGCCTAAATCTAATTATAATTTACAATTAACTTTTAAAGTCGATGTTGATGAATATTTTATTAATTATTTAAAAAGTGATAATATTATTGTTTATTTATACACAATTCAAAATAATATTCAAAAAATTATTGCTTCTGGGAAAATTAAATTAAGTCAATTAATTCAAGCTGAAAATAATCCTAAATCAAGAGTAATTCATGGTTATATTGAAATGTTTTTAGAAAGTGATTCTTCTTTTAAATTATGTGATATTAAATATAAAATGAGAATGAGAAAAACTTTAAAGCCAATGTTAAATTGGTTAAGTGACAGAAATATTTTAGCTAATGAATTATCACCATTAAATGAAGCAAACAATAATATTTATCAAGAAAATTTAATAGGGAAAAATTATAATAATCCTGAAAAAGAAATAATAGAATATTATAATAATAATAGTGGAAATAGAGTATTTTCAATTACAATAAATATTATAAAAGCTGAAAATTTAAAAATATCTTATCCTTCAAAAAAAATAAATCCATATATATATTATAACTTTTATAGAAATAATGAACATTATTCAAAAATATTAAAAGATCCTGATGATGAATTAAATGATATAGCACAATTTACATGTATATATAATAATATTTTCCATCAATATTTATCAAATGAAACTTTAGATATATATATTTTTGATGGTTCAAAACCAATTCAAGTTGATATTGGAAAAGAAGTTTCAATGATAAATGATGAAAATAAAGATGTTATTGGAATATGTAAAATAAATCTTAAAAGTTTAATGTTAGCTGGTAAAATTGAAGGAAAATTTGCTATATTAAATGAAAGTTTAAGTCATCAAGTTGGTTTTTTAATTATTAATATTACTTCTCAACAAATTAATAATATTGAAGATAATAATAAAAATATTAATATTACTATTTCTGAAAAAGGTGTGGATCCATTATTAATTAAATTAGCTGAATTTTTAAGAAATAAAGGATTAAATATGAATTCTGCTTTTAATTTACTTGATTCTTATAATGAAGGATGTATTACTTTAGATTCTTTTAGAAATGTTTTATGGTCTATTCAATTTACTAATTCTAACCAAGAAATTACTCAATTAGTTAAAATTATTTTTGACTCTAAACCTAGAATTTATCAAGATGATTTTTGTAGAGTTTTTGATGGTCTCTTACCTGAAGGCAATTTAAATAAAACTAATAATAATAGTTTTACTAAATCTAATTTTAATGAAAATATTATTGATAAAAATGATAATATGCAATTTATGATTGGAAATCAAAATAATATTAATGATAATAATAATAGTATTTTAAAATCAAATAGAATTATGAGTGGCACAAGTGGAAGAAATGAATTTGGAGAAAGTAGTAATGTTTATAAGTCATCATATTATGATAATAATTATTATAATTCAAATAATGATAATAATAATAATAATGATTATAATGATTATGGTAATAATTCTAGATTTAAACAATTTAATGAATTAAGAGACATTAGAGAAATAATGAGAGAATTAAATGAAATTATGATTCAATATGGATCAAACGATGCTCTTTCTGTATATAAGAAATTAGATTTTGATGAAAATACTTCTGTTGATAAAAAAGAATTAAAAACAGGTTTTAATAAATTAGGAATTTTCTTAACTCATCAAGAATTAGATATGATATGGAATGAAATAGTAGGAGGAAACCCTCAAATCAAAGAATTTACTTTTACCCAATTTAGAGCCTTCTATAACAAGCATAAATATTATCCAGAAAACACTTCTACATCAAAAATAAATTATTAAAAAAAAACATATTTTTTTAATTAAAATTAAAAAAAAAAAATTTGAATATATCCCTTATTCAATTGATAATATATATCTTTTTCCTATTATCTTTCCTAATTCTCGTGATAGACATATATCATAGTGTTGAGAGTCAGGAGCAAAGGACAACAATTGTGTAGGAACAATGACAAACTATATTCAGTTAGTATCTCAATATATAAAGTATATAAGTACGTATAAAAGGAAGAAGACTATTATTTAATACAAAGAGAGAGATATGATTTTGTGCAAAGATAATTCAGTTAAACAGGTAATAAATGTAAAGAGAATGGACATTGTTACAGTGGAAAGTGTAAAGATAAGAAATGAAGATTAATAATTTTGTTGGTGAAGTTTTGAAAGTAAGAAAATTTAGGATGTGAATTTAATAATTGATTACAAAGGTTTTTAAATGGTATATTTTCTTAATTGTTTTTCTGATACTCTTTACAAGGATTTGATTTTTTTTTTATTTATTTTATGAGTCTTTTTTATATAAGATTATTTGTGTTTAATTAATTTTTTATTATTGATTTATTTGGAATATTAATATTTTTTAATATTTTTTTCTTTAATTGGGAAAAATTGGAATAAAAATTATTTTAATTTCCAAATTATTATAAAAATAAAATTAAATCATATAAAATTTAAACTAAATAAATAATTAATCAAATAATCAATATTTTATTAAAAAACAAAAAAAAAAGAAACAAAATGGGAAATGTAGGGGAATGTAAATGTAAATGTAAAGAAAATAAAAAAGAAGGAGAATTAGATTTACCAAATACAAAAGCAAATATAAATGAAATAGAAAATGCAGAATTTAAACGTCGTAAAAATTTAAGTAATTTATTTAAAAAGAACCCAAAAATTGAAAAAAAAATAGAAGATGAAGATTTTAATTTATCAGAAATAAAAATAAACGATTTAGATAATAAATATTATAATTTAAAATTAAAACCAGAAAATGATAAAAGAACAAAAGAAAATTCCTTTAAAAAAAAAAAATTAGAAATAAATGATAAAATAAATTCAGATAATTCAAATGCAAAAAGTACATCTCGAAATAAAAGTTTAAAAAAAATAGAAAGTGAAAATAGTTTTAATAAAGAAAATAAAAAACCAAAATTTCCTTTTAAAAAGCAAAAAACTTTATTAGAAAAGTCAAATAATAACAATTTTTTTATAAATCAAAGCCCAAAAAAAACTTTTATCTTAAATAGAACAAAAACATTTTTAGGAATAAATAAATTAAATTATAAGAATGATATAAATTATAATTCGATATCAGAAAGAGAAAATTCTTTTATTACTGAATTTCAAAATACTAATTGTAAAGATTTCTTTGAAAAATATCATTTAAATTGTGTTCAAATAATGAAAAAAATTCCAATTAAATCAATAATTAATAATATTAATTTATTATATAATGATGATCAAGAAAATACTTTATTTCAAAGTGAAATTAATAGACTTCAAATTTCAGGAGAAAGAATTATATATAAAAAATATTTTAATAGATTCTTAGTTAGTACTAAAAAAGAAATAAAAATTTTTGCTTCTAAAGAAAAATTTATTACTTTACAAAAACCTATTCAAATTTTTTATTATAATCAAATGAAAAGATCTTCATTTATTGAATTTGATAATGGAAAAAAAGATTTTAATACTTTTGAATTTAATAATAAAAAAGATTTTTTTCATTTTCTTATTTATTTTAACAATGAATCTTTTGAAATTTTTAGTAGTTTAAAACAAGAATTAATTGAAAAGTGGGTTAGTTTGATTAATTATTTAATAGATATTCAAGATGATATTTCTATTGATGATAAATTTAAAGATAAATCAGAAGAATCTATTTAAAAAATATGTTTTATTATGTATATATGGGGAAAAAAATAAATAATAATTGAATTTTTTTAATAGTTTATATTTATCAAAAAAAATTTGTTTTATATATTTTAAAATATATTGTTCTATATATATATATTTTTTTTAATTTTTAAACAATTTATTTTAAATGAAAACTAAAAATGTTGATTCAATTGTTGATGAATTATATACTTGTTTACCAAATGATAGAAATAAATTTGATAGAATAATGAATAATTTAAGAAATGAAATTATTGGAGATTACAATTATTATGATAATTTTCCTTCTACTAAAATATTATCATCTAATGAATATTTTCAAAAGAAAAATCAAATTCCACAAAATAATTATCAAAATTATCAAATGAATTCAAATAATTCAAATTCAGATTTTAATAATATAAATCATTCATTATCTCAACATCAAAATTCAAATTTTATGAATAATAATAATAATAATACTTATCCAAATATGACAAATCAAAATTATATTTCAACTCTTCCAGAAGGAGAATTTTTAAATATGAAACCCTTTCAACCAAAAAGTAATCATAAAATAATTTCTGATGTTCATGCAAATACAAAATTTTATTATCCAGAAGAATATAATTCAATATCAAATGATTTTAATAGACAAAAAGATATGGAATGGAATAATAGGGCAAATAATATTATTTATAATACAATGAGGAATAATTGGAATGAAGATGATTTGAAATTAAGTGATAATATTAATCAAATGAGATCAATTGAATATCGTAATAATAATAATATTATGATGAATAATAATTTGATGATGAATAATAATAATAATTTAAGTTCAAATAGAAATGAAAATTTATTTAGAAATGATACTTTTGGAAATAATCAAAATATGATGAAAAATAATATAAGTAATTTAAATAATATTAATATGAGTAGTAATATTAATGGAATGAATAATAATAATTTCAGTAATAATCCTATGCTTAATGCTAATAGAAATTATCTTATTCAAAATCAAAAAAAATTGGATTTCAACTATTAATCACAATTTTTCTTATTTAATTATTTTTTTAAAATAAACAAATTTTATTCTTTTTTTTAATTCAAATTTAATTTTCTTTTTCTTTTTTTATTTAATTAATTTCTTTATATATTTATATATTATTTTCTATAATATTTATAAAAAATTGTAGTATAAAAAGATAAAAATTTATATTATTAATTTTAATTTTAAATCTCTTTTATTTTTTATATGTAAAAATTTGATTTTATTGTTTTAAATATTGATTCATTAAGTCATTTTCTTTTTCTTTTGTTTTTTTTAATTCTTTCATTTTTTTTTCTAATTCAACTTTTTCTTTTTCTTTATGTTCAATTTCTACTTTTTGACAAATCATTTTACCAACTAATTTTTGATTATCAATAATTAAATCTAAAGATTTTTTTTGAAGTATTTTACATTCAATTATCTTATCAATATATACATTTAATTCATCTTTTTTATTTAAAAACTCTTCCAATTTTTTATCATAAATATTTTTCTTTGTTTTTATTAATTTATCCATTTCATCATTTGCTTTAACTAAACCTTGATAAAAATTTATTTTTTCATCTATTTCTTTTTCTATTGTTTTAATTATATTTTTTGGATTTTCATTATTATTTAAAGAATATTCATCTTCTTCAGTTAATGAATAATTATCAAAATCAGGAAAATATTTTATAATTAATTTGTTTGTATTAAAAGACTTTATAATTTCTAATAAATGAACATTATCAAAAATATCTCCTATTTCAAACTCTTTAATATATAATATTAAATTCTTAATTGTTGGTTTATTATTTTTTTTTTCATCAATAAAAAAATTTATTAAAATATATTCTTTTAAATTTTCAATAGTATATTCAGTGTCAATTAAATTAAATTCAATTTCAAAATCATTTCCATCAACATTTTTAATTTTAATATTTATTATATTTAAATTATCTTCATCCATAACAAACAAATAAAATATATCAAATATATGTTTTTTAAATTGTTTTATATTTTTTTTATTTAATTAATTAAAAATTATTTTTAACTTTTTCTTTTCAGTGTTTAAATATTTTAAAATAAAAAATTAAATCTATAGATTATTTATTTTAATGTAATGCTTGAAGTTTCTTTTTAATTTCCTTTAAATTATTTATTTTTTTATTTTTCTTTTCTAAACTAGAACAATATTCATTTAAAGTTTCTCTGAAAAAATAAACATTTTCTTTTTTCCCAATAACTCTAATAGTAGTAGAATTATCATCATATTTAAAATGATTTTCATTAACTTCAAATAAATTTGAAAAATAAAAAATATTTTTTTCAGAAGAATAATCTGAATTAGTAAAAAAAGGATCATTTTCTTTTATTGGAATAGTAATATAAATTTGAATAACATTTAATAAGGAAATAGCTTTTTTTAAAGATAATTCATCTTTTGATTTTAAACTTAAAGTAATTTCATTTTGATTATCTGATTTTTTTTCTTCTATTTTAATATTAGAATCAATTAAATTTTTTTGATTTTCATATATATCTTTTTCAATAGTAATTTCTTCTTTAAATATTTTTTTATTATTATCATTTAATTCTATATTTCTTAATTTTTCCATTTCTTCAAAATGTTCTTTTGATATAATAATCATATTTTTTATCATATCATTATTTAAAGGATTTTCATTTCTTAATTTTTCAAATAAAAATAAATTATCTTCAGAAACGAAAATTTTTTCAATTTCATTATTAAATATTTTCTTAATTTGTTTACATAAAATAATTTGACATTCTTTATTATTATTTAAATCATTAAAACAACTAAGAGAAAATTTTTTACATTTATCAATATCAAATTTATAAGTTTCTTTTTCTTTTGGAATTAATCTAATATTATTTAAATGAACAATTTTAGAATTACATAAATTAGCATTAACAATATAATTAATTAAATAAAAATCTCCTTGAATATTTTTTATTTCTCCCTTAAACCAAATATTTAAATTATTATCATAAAATTCTATTTGTTCATTAATTGAAAATTGATTATTATTATTATTCATAATATCTCTTATATTTGGGCAATGATATATTAAATATTTATTTCTATGTTCATAAGTTTTATTTATTAATGAATGTTTAATTATATACTTTTGGTTATCTAAATCTATATCTATTAATTCTCCTGTTATCCATTTATCATTTATTTTAAATTCTCCTGAAATTTTAAACATTTTATTTAGATTTAAATAAAAATAAAAAAAAAATTATTCTTTATTTTAAATTATACATTTATAAAAATTAATAAGAGTAATCACATTGAAATAATATTAATTAAAAAAATATTAATAAATGATATTATTATATGAAAACTTTTAATTTAACTCAATAAAGTCAAAATAAATTGAATCTTCTTCAAATTCTTTAATTTGTATATCATTACTTTTTTTACCATAAAAAAAATGTCCATAAGCAAAAATTTTATTTGATAATTCACATAATTCAATTTGTTTATTTAAAACTTCATAAATTAAATTGATAATAATAATAATATTTTTTTTAGCATTATCAATTTTTTCTTTTTTATCTAAAAAAGGTATTATTTCTCCAAAATCAATAATAATATCATCTGATAATCCTCTAAAATGTTTTATTATTCTATAAATATTTCCACTTAAATTTAAAATTAATTTATTTTCTTTTTTATTTTCATTTTCAAAAAATGAATTAACAATAAACCAAAATTTATCATTTAAATTATCATAAATAATATTATTATTATTAGTATTCATATTATTATTATAATTATCATCATTATTATTTTCTTCTTGATAATCTTTATAAATCATATTTATAATTTCAGAAAAAGAAAATTGATTTTTAAAACATTTTTCTTTTAAATCATTAGATAAAATACTATAAAAATATTTTTCAAAATCAAAGACATTATTTATAGTAAAATTTTTAGAATATTTTTCTCCTTTTAGTAAAAGTAATTTATGTCTTAAATCATTGTTAATTTGCCAATCAAATAATTCTTTAATTTCAAAAATATCATCATTACTTTTTTTATTTAAATTCTCTAATTTATTTTCAAGATGATTTTTAACATCGCTAATTTTATTTGAAATATCATTTATTTTTTTATCAAAATCAATATCATCTAATTTATATATTAAATTTTTAATTTGAGAAGAAATAAAATCTCTATAAATAATATCTTCATTATTATTTCCAATAAATTCTTCTTTAAAATTTGTTATACTTAAAGTTTCATCATTTGTTTTTGAAATATAATCAAATTGATCTATTTGATTTAAGTCATTATCTATTTTTTTATTATAATTTTCTTTTTGTTTTGTTGGCTCTGTTTGAGTTATTGAATTTATTTCTACTTCTCTAATATTTTTGTTTTGATATGTAAATTTTTTTTTTGGGTAATTTTTATTTCTATTATTATGAAAATTATTCTGAGAATAATAATTGTTGTAATTATTGTTTGACATTATATTTTTTTTTTGTTTTTAGTGGTTTTTTTAATTTAATGGGATTAATTATTTGTTTTAAAAAAAAATAATAATTAGTATATTTTTATAATTATATAAAATAAAGAATTTAAAAATATCATAAACTAAATCATTTTATTCATTCATTTTTGATTAATTTTTTAATTTTTTAACTTAGTGTTTTTTTGTTGTTTTTGTTTTAGAAAATAAGTTATTTATCTATTTATATATTATTAATTTAGTTAAATCAAAAATTATAATATTAATATATTTAGTTTATTATTAATTTATTTTTATTTAATAAAAAAATATGTATAAAATTCTTGAAGTTCCAAATCTTGCTTTATTTTTTTTATCAATTATATCAATAATTTTATCAATTATATTATTTCTCACAATTTTTTTTTACAAAAAAAAAAGATTAAAAAGTGATTTTCTCTTATTAGAAAGATTTCTTTTTATCTTTGTATTTAACATATTTTTTATTGTTTTAAAATTTAATTATTTAGTTGGAAATCAGTTTCAAAAAACAGAAAATTTACAACAAATATTATTTATATTTTTAAGTGTTTATTATATAAATATTCTTTCTGTTAATATTGAATTATATAAAGAAATAAATTATCCTTTTTATAATTTTATAAATGTATTTAATAAAAAATGGAAAAATCTTTTCTGGGAAGGATTTACTATAATTTTTACTTTAGGAGGATTATTCTTAAATAAATATATAAAAGAAGAAGAAGTAAATATTATAGAAAAAGATATTAATTTCAAAGTAATTTTATGTATTATTAGTTTTACATCTCTTATATATTTAGTTTTTTTCTCATTAATTAATTTTTATGTTTGTATAAAGAATATTAAAACATTATCAAATTTTCAAAATGAAAGTAAAGGAGAAACTAAATTTAAAATTATAATGAATTTATTATTTAGTTTACTTCAAATAGGATATATAATAATTCATTTAATAGAAAAATTAAATTTTTTTAAATATCCATTAAATGAAATTTATACATTTTATTTTCTTATAATGATATTTTTAGAAACTACATTAAATATGATATTTACAAGAAATTCTGATTTTTATTATTATACTTTAGGAAGAAAAGATTTATCAAATTTTTATAATATTTTCGGTTGTAATGATTTTTATAAACCTATTATGTCAATTAATAATGAACAGAAATATAATAATTTAATAAATAATAATATTAATTTAAATTGTATGTTATTAAGTAATAATGATCAACCAATAAAAAAAGATAATATTTTATATTATTTTCATAAAGTTTTAAAATTAAGAAATATATCTCAATTTAATTTAGAAGTTTCTGAATATTGTTTAAATTTATCAATAGCATGTTTAACATCAATTTTTGAAAAAATGAAAGAATATAAAATTTCAGATGATGATTTTGATGATAAAAATTCTTCTTTAATTCCAGTTTCTGAAGAATGTAATAAAAATTTAGATAAAAAAGGAAAATATTATGAATTTGAGTTTAATCAAAATTCATTTAAAGATAATGATAAAGGTTTGTTAACTAAATTAAAAATAAATTCTTTTAATAAAAATACTAATTTTATTGATTTATTTAATGTAAATGTAAAATATTTTCAATATGAAAAATTTCAATCAATTATAAAAAATAGAGATATAAATTTAAGTGAATTAATAAAAAGTTTATTATCTCATTCTTGTGAATATCCTTTTTTAATATGTAAAAATTCAAGGAATGAATATTTTAAAACAATGGAAACTTTATCATTAAAAACAAACGATAAAAAATATATAATAGAAATATTTTCAAATATATTAAATGAAAATTCAGATAATTATATATTAGAACAATATCTTAAACATTTATTAGAAAAAAAAATAACGTTTATTCCAATATTAATAGGAGCATTTAAAATAAAAATCAATCATATGAATCCTTTTACAATATTTATATCTAGAAATTCAATAATGGAAAATTTACCAAAAGAAATATTTAATTATTGGCAATTAATGAGATATATTCCTTTAAAAAGTTCATTTGAAAAAATATCAACTTCAAAAGATAGAACTTCATTATGTATAACACAAGATAATTTATTTAATAATGAAAATAAAATATCAATAAAAGATTATTTAAACTTTACTTCAATATTAATTGAAGATACAAATTTTCTTTCGTTGATATCAAGTGAAAATTTTAAGTTATTAATTATGTATTATGAATTTGATCATAATAATCCTTATTTAGAAGATTATTTAAATTATAGCAGAGCTACTTCAAAAATAAGAAAAACTGAATTTGAATTTTATAATAATAATTTAAATAAAAAAAATGATGAAATTGATTTTAGACCAAGTGAATTTAATAATATGAAATATGATGATAAAAGCAATTTCTCTACCACTAACATCAATAGTACAATTAATAATGCTAATAAAGATAGAAATGGATTTGATTGTAAATTTGGAGGTATTAAATGTATGCTTTTTTTCACTTTTGAAAAAATTTTAAATTTTAATGGATTTTCTATTTCTTTTTTTGATTATTTCTCTTTTAGTAGAAAAATTATTGAATATTTTGATAATCAATATGAAGATTAGAATATTTTAAATAGATTATTACTTAATTATTTTTTATAAAAAATTTTTTTTTCTTTTGAAAAAAAGGAAAAATTTTTTTTTAGTTTTTTAACATTAATAATTATATGAATTAAAAAATGTATGTTTTATTTTTATTTATAAAAAGAATATATTTTAAATTATATTTTTGAATTATCATTTGAATCATTTAAATGAATACTTCCTGAAGGTAAATGAGAATATTTATTTTTAAATTTAAAATTTTTTGAATTATTCATTGAATTATTTCCGGATGGATAATAATCATATATTTTTTTATTTTTATAAAAATTTGTAGTATTATTTCCATTATATTTTTCTTTATTTGGATTTTTTATTCTACTTTTTTTAAACAAATTAAATAATGTATTTGCATTCATATTTATTTTATTATTTACTTTTTTTATTTTCAATCCTTTTATTTTCTTTATATTTCCTTTAAAAAATTGAAATTGAAAATGTTTCTTTTTCAACGAAGAACTTCTTTTTAATAAATTTTTATCATTATTTTTTTCTCCATATAATAAATAATTATTTAAATTTTCATTTCCATCTGTATTTAATCTTTCTTCAATTTCATTATTTTCATCTTCTATTTTAATATTAGGATTATTATTATTATTTTTAATTGTACTATTATTCTTATTTTCAAAAAAAAAATTATTTGTGATTTTAATAAAGTCATTACAAGAATTAGTAATTAAATTATTAGATTGACCTAAACTTTTTTTTGGACTTCTTCTATTTAAATTAAATTTTTTACTGAAATCTTTCATAACATAATTTCTACAGTTTTTATTATTATTATCATCCATAATATTAATATTATTATTATTAATAAAACTACAATTATAAATATTATTATAATTATCAACATTACAATTTTTTTTTTCCATTTCTAAAACTTTATTTAATTCATCATCAAAAATAGAGCAAAGCATATTTTCTTTTAACCAATTAATACCTTTCATCCAAATAAAAGTATTATTATTAACAAATTTTTTTATTTCAGTCCTAACATCATAAAAACCTTCTAAATTTTTTAATATAGGAATTAATTTAAATAATTCTAAATCATTATAATCATCATACCAACTTTTAATAGGAATTCCATTTTCTTGTTGATAAATAAAAGATTTAATATTATTATCAATAATAATAATATCTTTTAATTCTTTATCCATTTTTCTTAAATCTTTAATATATAAATCACCTTCAATAGTACAATCATTTCTAAATAATTTACTTGAAATTTTTTTTTTAACATCAATTAAATTTATTAATTCATTAGCATATTTTTCACTTGACGCAGTAAATAATCTTATTTCAAAATAATTAGATAATTCTTCTATAAATTCTTTTGCTCCTGGTCTTATATTAATATATATTTTACAATCTTCTTCTTCTTCTAAATTTATATTTAATATTAAATCTGGATTTTCAAAATAATCAAATGATGAATGAACTAATGTTTCATCTAAATCTATTACTAATAATTTTTGCTTTATTTTTTGACTTTTTATTTGAGATTTTTTTATTTGTTTTATACGGTTTTTTAAAGGAGATAATGAATTGGATTTTCTCTTATTTTGAATTGGAATATTTAATGGTTTTTCATTTAGATTTTTTTTCCTTATTTTTTGTGCTTTTTTTATTAAATAATTATTTTCAATATATGTTAATGTTTTATTTAGTTGATCATTATTGTATGTTAATATATTTTTCTTGTTTTGAGAATCTATTAAATAATTTCTTTTTAACATTTTTGACATTCTTTTTATTTTCGAATTTTATAATTTTTTTTTAATTATTTTTAAATATATAAAACAATTTAATTTTACTTTTTATCATTTATAGTATTTTTTATTTTTAATATAAAAATTTTTTTTCAAATTGAATATAATAAAAATAATATATAAAATCAAAAAGAAATAATAAATAAAAATTTATAAATTATAAATAAACAATTTTAAATTTAGTCTTTAATAAATTTAATATTAAAATATTGATGAAAAAAAATATCTGAAATTATTAAATTTTATAAAAAAATATTTGAATGAATTCAAATGATTCTCAACCAATTTCAGTTTGTTGTCAAGTGGAAAAAATTTATTCTCCAAAACCAATAAAATTAAGTATGAATAATTCAGAAAAATTTTTTTTTAATTTTAAAACGAAAATTTCAAAAAGAAATAGTATAAAAAATCATAAATTAAATCAAAAAAAAGAAAAAGAAACATTTTTAGATTGTTGTTCTTATGAAGAAATTGAAAATGATTTTAAATCTTTAGAATTAAAAAAAAAAATCAAAAGTGAAAATACTTTAAATTCTACTAAGACTGAAAGTAGTGAAAGTTCTCCTCAAAATCATCAAAAAATTATAAGACCTGAAAATCCTTTTTATAAAAATTTTGAAAATGAAAATTTATAAAGTAGATTTATTGATTAGAATAATATTATTTTTCTTGATTAACAAAACTGATTGGTTCCTTTTTTATATATTAATATATAGTATATATTTAAATATTTTATTCTTTAATAAATCTTTTATTTTATCAATTTTAGAAGTTATAATTATTTTTCAATTTTTTTTTTATTTTTTTATATCAATGAAATCTTATTTTTTATTATTTTATTATTATCAGACTAATTATTATTATAATGAATAATAAATTAACATCTATAAAAATATATTTTTAAGATTATTTGCTTGTTTATAATACTTTTAAAGTTAATTTTTATCAAAAAAAAGAATAATTATTCTCTAGAAAATTTGCAATTAAATGTATAATTAAGAATTAATTTAAGATATTCATATCAATAATTTTAATATATAAAAATTAGTTAAATAGAAAAAATGACTAATTGAAAGAACAAAAGATAAATAAAATATAATTAATATTTCTTTAAAAATAAAATACTGAATAAAATTAAAATTTAAAATTTAAATTTTCAAAATATAAAATAAATATAATATTTATTTTCTATTCATATAATTCCTTATTATTATTTTCATTATCATAATCTTTATCACTACTAGAATTATAAATTCCATTGAATTCTAAACTTTTTTTGTTTTCAAAACTTTCTTTACTCAAACTATTAAATTGACTATTAGAAATACCATTTTTATTATAAGAAAATTTAATAATAGTTTCTTCTAAACAATTTTCTTCTTTAAATAAAATATCATTATTAGAAATTTTTAATCTAGAATCAACTATTCTTTCAATAAAATTTTTTACTATTTTATAATATTTACTTCTTAAATCACAAATAATATTATTATGATTTCCTTTTTCAGGAAACCATTTAACACATTCTTTAATATTTTTAGAAAAAAAATCAATATGTTCATAAGGAATAATATCATCTAATTTACCATGAATTAATAAAACAGGGCAATCAACTTTTTTAATTAATGCCATATTATTATTAATAAATATTTTGTCTTTATCTTTTCCATTATAATTATCAAAATAATAAGGACTTTGTAAAATTAAACCTTTAATAGAACAATATTTATCTTTTGAAGAAATAAATATTGAAGGTGAAGAACCAATAGTTTTTCCATAAAGAATAATGTTTTCTAATTTTATTTCTAAATGATTTAAAATAAAATTTAATACTTCTTCTAAATCTTCATTTATTGTTTCTATTGATAAATTTCCAGAAGAAAAACCAAAACTAGAATAATCATATGATATAATATTACAATTTAATATATTTGACATATCTATTAATGTTGGATATATTTTTCCTAAATCTGTTTTGGTTCCTTGAGAGAATAATATTGTTATTTTATTCTTATTTTTTTCTGATGAATTTGATGATGAATTATTTGAATTTAAAGATTCTGAAGATTCACTTATTGTTATTTTTTGTTTTCTTCTTTTTTTTTCTGGAGTATTATTTTTAATATGTAATATTATTATATTATTTTTTGAATTTGATATTTTTTTTATTGAATAACAAGAAATTGTTATATTTGGATAATTTATGTTTTTAAATATTGGATGATTGAAATTTAATTCTGTTATTAAAGAACCATAATAATTTGAATTATTTTTATTGTTTTTATTTTCTATTGAATAATTAGGAGGATTTGGAGGAGTAAAAACTATAGAATTTGAATTATCATTATTTTTAGAAAAAAATACACATGACATAAATTTAAATATTATTAAATAAAAGAAATTAAATATTTTGTTTATTTTTATTCTTATTTTTTTTAAAAAAGAATTAAGTGAAAGATATTATTAAATAATAATATATTTTTAAAATATCAAAAACTTTTTTTTGAATTTGATTTTTAAAGAAAAAAATAAATTAAAAAATAATAGACAAATAATGTCTAATATTAAAAAAATTCCTGAAAAGTGTTTGAGAGAAAAAAGAAAAAAAGAAGAAAATGTAGAAATAGATAGATTAGATATATTTAATACAATATTAAATTTTTCAATAAAAGAAAAGAAAAATAAATTTAAACCAAATTCAATTTATAAAGATATAAGAATAAATGGGATAAATATAATAAAAAATTTTTGTAATTCTTTTCAATTAGATCAAAAAATATTTTATTCAAGTGTTTATTTAATGGATGAGCTTTTTATAAATAAAAAATTTACTCAAGAAATTTGTAAAACTGCTTATCATTGTATTTTAATTTGTTTAAAATTTTTTGAGAATGGTACTTTTTCTTTAAATATAATTAATAATTTAAAAAAAGAAGATTTTGATTATAATTTAGAAATTGAAATTTTAAAATCAATTAATTATAATTTAAATTTTTTTACTGCTTATGATATTTTAACTTTTCTTATAAATAATCAAATATTATTTAGTTATGAAAAAGAATTTTTAAGAATTCATAATATAGAAATTTCAAATGTTTATTATAATTGTTTTATTCAATTATATAAATTAATTGATAAAAAATTTTATATTAGATTTACTTCAATTGAATATGCTTTTTCATTAATTGCTTTTATTAGAAAATCTTTTGGTTTAGAAGATTTAAACATCATATTTGGAAAAATATATAATTATCAATATGAAAATTATTCTAAATGTTTCGAATTTTTAATAACGAAATTAAAGACTAAAAATATTTCTGAAATTCTAAATAAAAAAATTAAATGAACATGTTAAGTATTGTAAAAGTAGATTTGTTCATTTTTTTCATTTATTTATAGGTATTAAATATATCTTATTATTGTTTCTCTTTTTCTTTTTTCTTATATTAAAATAAAGGAAGAAATATTTTATATATATATATAAATTGTAATAATTTTGTTAATTGTTAACTAATATATTAAAATTAAATTTATGTTTAAAAATTTATTTAATATGAATCATATTTATTAAATAATTTATTATTGATAAAAGTAAATATTTTTAATATTATTTGATTAAATAAAAATTACTATAAAGATAAATAATAATTTAATTATATAAGACATTTATAATTAAAAAATGAAAAAAATTCAATTAGCAATTTCCCCAAAATTTAATCCAAAAATAAAGACATTTTTTATATCAAATGGAGAGAATAAAATAATATTAGCAAGGCAATTTATTTCAATGACAAGACAAGAATTAGAAACATATCATACAGGATTTTTAGTAAACTTACTGAAAAAAATGACGAAAAATATAAATATAAAAACATCATTTAATTTATTTGATAAATCCTATGGAATATATTATTCTTATAAATTAAAAAGTTCAAAAATATATTTTGTATTAATATCAGAAATGAGTTTTAATCCTTTAGAATTAAATAATTGTTTAAAAACAATAACAACATTTATAACATCAATAATAACAAATAATTTAAATAGAAAAGGAAATGAAGGTAAAAATGAGATAGATATAATAAAAGATAATGCATATGATATAATATTTGCAATAGATGATATAATAAATCCAATATTAGGTAATGAAGGTATTTCTCAATCGAAAATATTAGAAAATATCAAAATGAAATCTTCAGAAGAAGAATATGTAAATAAGTTAAAAAAAGAAAAAATAGAAGAAGCACATAATAAATTAATAAAAGGAATGGAAGAAATAGAAAGATTAAAATATGAGAAAAAATATATTCAAAATGGAATAACAAATGAAACTTTAAAAGAAAGAGAAGAAATGTTAGAAAGTGAAAGATTAATAAAAGAATATACCGAAAATCAAAAAAAAGAAGAAGAAAAAAGAAGAAATTTTATTAGAAATAGAAATAGAAGTTTAAAATTTAATAATAATAATCGTCATGTAAGAACTTTTATGCATTTTACTCAAGAAGATAGAGAAGAAATGAATAATTTTGTTAATGTTTGTGAAAATTTAATTAGTAATTTAATGATTAGAGAATTAAGAAAAATTGAAAATGGTGAAGAGAGTGATGATGAGAATCATTTTGGCAATGTTCAATTTTTTGTTTTACCTGGTTCTGGCTTGTTTGAACATATTGCTTCTCAAATTGAAAATGATTTAGATTAATTTTTTATATATATATGATATTTTTTAATTCTTTTATTTTACATCGTTTTTAAAATTCAAATTTTTTTATTTAGTTTTTTTATATATATAATATTTTTTTTATTTAGTTTTAAATTTTTTTTTAAATTTAAATTATAATTTTGTTATTTATTATATTGAGAAAAAAATAAGGGATAAAAAAAGGATAATTATATTTAATTATTGTATTATTTTCTTTTTCTTGTTGTATCAATTATACTATTATTACTACTTAAATCATCTTCTCTCATATTATTATTATAATAATTATTATATTTATTATTATCATTTATATCATTTGAAAATCCACTAAAACTATTATTTATTTCATTTCTATTATAATATTTGTTATTAGTATAATTTTCATTCATATTATTTGAATATTCAAAATTATGAATTATATTATTATTATTATTCATATTATATCCATTAATATTTCCAAATGTTTTTCTTGAAGATTCAATAATGTTATTCATTAAATTATTAGTTTTTAAATTTGGATTTTGATTTGATTTTCTTCCTTCAATTAATTCTTCATCTCTTATTGCACTATTAATTAAAGATTGTTTATAATTATTGATATTATTGTCAATAAAAGAAGAATTTTTCATTTGATTAGAAATATTTCTTAAATCATTTCTTTCTTTTTCAATATTAACTTTCATAAAAAGTTGATTTTCATCATTTTTAATTCTATCAATAATTGAATCAATATTTTCATTTTGTTTTTTATTCTTATCATATAATTTTTCAAAAGAATCAATTAAATTTTTATATAATAATTTAGAATAAGTGTAAGTATTATTATTAGAAGAGTTTATATATGAGGCAAAAATTTTTTTTGCTTCATTTAATAAACCTAATTTAAGATAATAAATAATTAATAAATCTTCATATTGTTTGTTTTCAATTAAATATTCTTTAAAGATTGATTTTTCAATGAAAGTTAAAGGTAATTTAAATAAAACATCAATTTTTTCATGAGTAATTAAATATTCAAACAAAGTATAATATAATTTTTTAGCATTAATATAATTTGGTGATTTTATTATTTCATTTAAATCATTTATATCTTGATTTAAATAATATAATGCAAAACAATTTTTCACAAATTGATAAGCTAAATTATCAAATTTTTGTTCCAATAAAAATCTAAGATGAATATTCCAATCATTAAAATTATTATAATAATTTGAAATATTATTACTTATTAAGTAAGCTTCTTCTTTTTGATTTCTAAAAAATAAAAGATTTAATAAATTATGATTTAAATCTGATAAATTTAAAACTGAATTTAATTTATTATTTTTATTTATAATTCCCTTTTGATTTAATTTAATTAAAAAATTAGTTAAAGGAATTATATTTTGATTAGGGATTAAATTATCTAAATTAAATAATATTTCTGAAATTGGAGAATATTCAGCAAATTCACTTCTAATTCCTTTAAAATTAGAAAAGAAAATTGGATTATTAATATCATTTTCTTCATCATTATATTTCAGATAATAATAATAATAATTGAATAAAACAAATTTAGAATAATATAATAAAATTTCAAAATCTATTTTTTGTTCTGAATTATCATTTTCAATAAAATTTTGAAAATGTTTTGAAAAAGTGAAATAATGTATTAAATAATGCTCAAAATTATCTTTTATATTATAATTATTTTCATTTTCAATATAAAAAGCAAAAATATTAAAATAATCATTATTTATATAAATTTGTTCATTTAAAATTTTATTTTTTCTGAAACAATTATTTAATATTTTCATTATAAAATACAAATTTTCAAGAAAAAATAATTCACTTTCGATTATTTTTCTATCATTTTTTTTAATAATATCTTCTTTTAAAAAAGGTTCTCCTAAAGGATTTTTATTTCTTCTTTTCACAATTTTAACAATTTCAATTAAAATTTTTAAATATTTTTCATAATCATTAAATTCATTTAAATCAATGTTATTTTGATTATTATTTGATAAAAGATTTTGAATCATTTTGTTAATTTCATTATAAAATAGTTTACAAGTTTCATTAATTGATTGATTATCAACTAAAAATTTATTATTTTGTAAAGGATCTCTTAAAGTTAAATATTTTTTAATTTGAAAAATATCATTTTTAGAAATAAGAGAAATTAAAAAAAAATCAATATTTTTATTTTCATAATTTAATCTATTTAAAAGGTTATTAATATTATTAATAATTCCTTGTTTATAATTATTCATTGCTACTTCATTATTTCTATTTTTTAAATAAAAAAGAATATATTCTTCTAAATTTAAATTATAATTATTTTCTAAATTTTTATAATTTGAAATAACTTCATTTTTAAAAAAACATTCATATTCATTTAATAATTTCATATATAAAATATGAATTTTAAATTGATTAATTCCTTTAATAGAAGAAGTTGAATTTAAAATAGATATTGAAAATATATTTTGTAAATCATCTCTTTGATTTAATAAAAGCAATTGTCCATTATCATTATTTTTTTTTTTTTTCAATAGCAAATAAATCACCATAATAAAATTTAATAACTCCAATATTAGTTTTAGTAATAAGAAAAATATAATTAGGTTTATCAAAACTAGAATTTTTAGTAACAGATTTAGTAATAAAAGAATCTTGAATAACTTCATTTATTTCAATATAATATTTTTGAATTAATTGATAATCATCAATTTCATAACAAGAAATAAAAGAAGTTTGATTTTTCTTTATTCCAGTTATAGTAACAAAAACACAATGATGACCTTCATTAATAATATTATCTTCATTTTCTGATAAATTATTATCATTTAAATTATTTTCATTATTTAAACAAATATAACAATTTATATTTACATTAATTATTGTATAATAATTATAATCTTTATTATTATAATTATTATCTATTGAAACATATTCATTATAAGTTGGAATTAATTGATATATTCCTTGAGGATCATTTTGAATAGAATAATTTAAAATTAAACCATTTGAAGTAAATATTAAAAGTATTTTATTATCTTTTATATATTCCATTTTTTCTATTTTAAATTTAATTGGTATATTAATATCATTGAATATATAAATTCTCTTTTTTTCTATATTTTCTTGAAAAATAATGAGTTCATAATTTGATGTTATTACAAACATATAATTAATTCCGCTTTCATCTATTTGAGTAAAATGATAATTTAATATATCTTCTTTTATTTTTAATTCATAATAACCTGATAATGAATTTAAACTCGAAATTACTATTTCTGAATATTCTGTTTTTTTACAATAAAGTAAAATATCTGGTTTTAATATTTGAACATTTGAAATATTTTCATTTTGATTAAATGATATTTTTGAAATTATTTTTTTTAATACTAAATCTATTATTATTAAGTTATTTTGATTGTAAAATATACAAAATTTTTTATCTGGAGATATTATATTTTTACAATGTTGGAAATTTATTAATGAATCATTTATTATTCTTGTACTTATTAATTCAGCGCCTTGGAAATTTTGCTCTGACATTTTTTAATAAGATTAAATTAAATCATTTAATTTAAATTTTAATGAAAAACAATTGATTAATTTTATAAAAAAATAATTTTTATTTAAAAATAATTTAAAAACCCAAAGTTCACTAATAAAATTTAATATTGATTAAATTATTTTATAATTGTAATTAAATTAAAAAATAAAATTCAACTATGAAAACATTTTATATATAATAATTTTATACAAAAATAAAGAAATAATATTAAATATCTATACTTTCCAAATTATCAATATCTTTAATAGATTGGAAATTACGATTACCAGTTCTACTTTCCCTATTATTATTATTATTATTATTATTATTATTATTATTATTATTATTATTATTATTATTGTTATTATTATTGTTATTATTATTATTGTTGTCATTAACATTCTTATATCTATTATTATTATTATTTCTCAAATTTTGACTTTCTCCAATATTATTAATAGTATTATGACTTACTCTAGTAAAATTATTCATTTGATTATTATTAATATTAATTGCAACATTTTCAGTATGAAAATTACTATGATTATTTGAAGTATTATCTGAAATATCTGAATCTCCTTCTTCAGGACTTAATTCCGTATTACAATTTGGACATTTTAAATTAGTCATATTTTTCCATAACCAATTACTCAAACATTTAAAATGAAACACATGATAACAAGGAGTTAAACTTATTTTATCAACTCCTACTTTTAATTCTTCTAAACAAATAGTACAATTAGTTCCATATTTTTCATATTCTTTCTTACAAATTCTTTCGCCTAACAAATCGGGATTATTTAATAAATTTTCTACATTTTTAACCATCATTTTTTGATGAATTTCTTGAATTTCGTTAGCTTGATTACTTTCAATAATACTTTGACTTATTCTTCTAATAACTTCTTCTTCTCTATTTATAACCTCTACATTTAATTTTCTTGTACAACAATAAATTGAAATTGTACAAAGAATAATCAGAAATATTATAATTGCTATTATTATATATATTGATTTAAATATATTATTTGATTGATAGATTATACTTATTTCAAATGGACTTTCATAATATAACATTGAACTAAAAATATATATTTCTATATTATTCACTTCATCATAAGTTAATTCTTGTATATTTGAATTTATATTTTTATATTCTAATTCTGAATTTCCATTTTTAAAATTTATTTTATAGCTTACTAAAACTCTATTTGAATTTGAAGTAAATTTTCCATTAAATGTTGTTTTAATTTTATATGAAGCTGAAGAATAATCATTATTAAATTTATATAAACAAAATAAATTTGATTTTCCATAATATTCATTTACTTTCGGAAATTGTAAATATCCTTTTTTCTTTTTTTTTTCATATTGTATTTCTCCACAATATTTATTTTGAATTTGAATTGATGATAAATCATCACAACTTTCAAAACTATTTCTCCAATCTAATATTATTGGATTATTTGAAGATGAAACACATGAATTTTTTCTCCAAGTACATTCACAAATGGTATCTTTGTTTTTTCCACATAAAGAACAATTAAAACAATCTGAATATTCATTACAGTCATCTAATAAATATCTTTTTGAAGTTTCTGATTTTATTTTTATTAATATCAAAGAAATTATTATAATTATATTTATATATTTCATTTTTTTGTTTTTATTTACTTTTTTTAAAAATTTAGTTTATTTATTTAAATAAATTATTTAAAAAAGGTTTTAAGAATGGAAGATAAATTTAAAAGGAAAAATTTTCATTTTTTTTTTAATCACAATTTAAATGGTAATATAAAACTAGTTAATACTGATAATCCATTGAATACTCCAAAGGAATTTAAGGTAAAAAGTTTTTTTTCAGAATTTAGTAAAAAAAATTTGATTAAAAAAGACATAAGAGGTTACCCATTAATTAATAATAATAATAAACAAAACATATTAAATAACCTAAATAATCTAAATAATATTACTACTTATGAAAACAAGCAAAATATAAATAATTTATTATCAAGTCAACCAATAGAATATAATAGAGAAATAATATTAGATCAAATAAGTCAAATGATAGATTTAAAAACAAAAAACAAAGAAAACAATGCTTTAAATTTAAAAAAAATAGATAATTCAAATAATAATAATAATTATTTAATTCCTATCTTAACAAATAGAAACACTAAGAAAAATATTGGAGAAAGATGTTTTCAAAAAACAAAAATAACTTCAATAAATACTATAAAATTTTCTGAAAGAGACAAAAATAGAAATAATAATGAAATATTATATACAATAAATAAAGAAGAATATAATTTAAAAGCAGATTCTGTTTTATCATATTCATATAATGAAGAAAAAAATATAAAATCAAAAATGGAAGATTTCCATTTAATAATAGATAAATATATGGGAAATAAAAATAAAGGTTATTTTAGTTTATTTGATGGTCATGGTTTAAATTGTGAAGAACCAATAAAATTTGCAGTATGTAAATTTCCAAATATATTAATGGATAATTTAAATAAATCAAATTATAATATTGAAGAATCATTAATTAATTCTTTTGAAATAATTGATAATGAATTAAAAAATAATTTTCCTCAAATTGAAAATTGTGGTTGTACAGCAACAATAATATATATTGATAAAGAATTAAATATTATTTATTGTGCAAATGTAGGTGATTCAAAAAGTATTTTAATAAATAGAAATAAAAATTATATTAATTTAACAACAGAACATAAAATAGAAAATAATTATGAAGAAAATGAAAGAATAAAAAATTTAGGAGGAATAATATTTAACAATAGATTATTTGGTCAATTAAATTTAAGTAGAGCTTTAGGAGATTTTTCTTTAAAAAATAATGGATTAATTTCTATTCCTTCTATTCATAATTTTATTTTAAATGAAGATGATTGTTTTGTTGTTATTGCTTCTGATGGTATTTGGGATTGTTTAAATGAAGATGAAATCACTAATTTGTGTTTTGAGTATAAAAATTGTAATTGTTATGAATTAGGAAATATTATTGTGAAGAAAGCTTTAGAAAAAGGAAGTCAAGATAATATTTCTTGTATTATTATTCAAATTAATAATATTTATTAATTTATTTTTATTTTTTATGTTTTTTTTATTTTTTTTATTATATTTATTTTTTATTTTTTTATTTTAATTTTTTATTTTTTGCTAAAGAGAAAAAATATTTTATTTTGAAATCTCTTTTAATTGGAATTTTAATAAGAAAAATAAATATATTGGGGATTGGGGATTG
>JAEEGL015949618.1_pt1 | contig 43952 bp, 37 predicted proteins | sample 9134231 | NCBI WGS metagenome assembly JAEEGL01 (sample SAMN16246548, study PRJNA631951) | gut metagenome | biome: gut microbiome; feature: rumen; material: fiber-attached | host: Bos | place: Iran: Karaj | collected 2018-10
TAATCGGAATTATAGAGAGGGGCATTAGCGCAGTTGGTAGCGCACAACACTGGCAGTGTTGGGGTCACGAGTTCGAGTCTCGTATGCTCCAGTTTTTATTTAAAGGGACTATAGAATAGCCCCTTTTTTAATGCAAATAATCCCATAAATTGTGGGCTTTAGAGGAATTAAGAGAATTTTATAACACAAAATTTCAGAGATTATTGATCTTATTTTTCCCCAATTCTCTTTATGGGATTTGAAGTAGTCCTTTTTGTTGTATTAATATAAGTTCTTGTATAATTGTATTGGCTTATTGTACAATATTACTCATTCAGAAGGAACAATAGATATGAAAATGAATTATCTTATAATTTATGTAATAATTTCATTATTGTTGACTTTGTTTTGTTTGTATTATTATTTTAAAAATTCTTATGAATCAATTAATATTCTTTGTTTTTGCATTTTGCCATTTTTAAGTTCCTTTATTATTGCAATAATCGGAAGTTATACAAAACAAAAACATCCTTTAATTACTAAAATAATTGCCAATATTTTGAACCTATCAATTCTTTTATTATATGTTTTTGTAATTATTTTAATAGTTGGAATTGACTCTGCTTTTAATGATTTATCTATTGAATATTCTAGGCCTGAAGATTACGAGAAAGCTTTGCGATCCTACACTCCTGAGGCAGTTAAGCATTTCCCAAAAGAAATACCTTCTAATATTTCAAATATAGAAATGTATATGTCTCCTTCCAGTTTTACCGGTGATTCAGATTTCCATCTAAAATTTGATGCTGACAAAGCCTATATACAAGAGGTTAAAGATAAATATAAAGAGGAAATGGCAATTAACCATTCTGATTATACAAATGAAAGAGCAAAGAGAGTATTATCATTTTTTATTAAAGAAGATACAAAAGACTGGGACATAATTACAATAGACAATAGTTCTTGTTATCACGGTATTGCAACAAAAGATACAACTATTATTTATATGTTGTATTGTGATTAATTATTAGTTATTACCAGATTTTTTCTATAACATTAACCGGAATCATAATATTATGTATTGTAAAATACGGAATTAAAGTCCCTTTCATCATCTGATTTCTGCCAGCCTGATTTAAAGGAGTATGATTGTCTTTATTAAAATCATAGGTATCAAACATCTGAATATGCAAATTCCCATTTTGGTCAAGATAACCATTTCTTAAATCATAGTGACCTATGGCAAAATGCCAATTTGATGCTTTGTTATCTTTGTATCTTGGGAAATAACCACTAACCATATTATGATTTAAAATTTTCTCTTTGTTATTTTTAATAGTTAAAAGGAAATCTTTATCCTGTGCGACTCTTTGTGATGGTTCAGAATTATGGGGAAAAATACGACCTCTGATTTCTTTTGGATTATATCCATAATCACTGTATTGCTCAGTTATTTTTTGTTTTAAATAGTTTCTGTCTGATACATTCTCAATATTTTCATAACTGTTTAATTCTATTGTATTTTTAGCATAATTGGGATTCCTTGGATTTTCATGAGCTAAATCAATCATTCCAACCGTATCTTCTCCATAAGTGTTTTTTGCATATGGATATCCAATATAATTATATAATCCGCCTAATGCCTTTTCTGCACTTTTTTGAATTATCTTATTTTTTATATTTGATTTATTTATTTTTGCAGTATCTTTGTTTGATTCATATTTCTTATTATATTCTTCATCTTTGCCATACAATATATCAGCCCGATTTTGCAGTTTCTCTTCTCTACTTTGTTGACCTCCGTTTTTATAGATAAATTTCCCGTCCTCATCTCTCGGATGTTCTTCCTCTCTCCAATTTGACATTTTAATATCCCCTTTCTTGACTTTAAATCACAAAACATTGACCTGAATAGTTTGATACTATTCAAGAATAGTCTAACCTAATTCTCTAGTCATTTAACCTCATTGGTTAAACAATTTAATTATATCTTTAGTATAAATCTTTTCAACACTTCTGCAAATGTTATCTTCAAAAAATATTAATTTAACATGGTCTGAAATCATGTATTCATCATGATTTCAGCAATATGTAAACTTTCATGACAATTTCGGTTTTTGCTTCAATTTAAAAACCAGCAAATTGGGAATATAAGCAAAAAGCTTAAAAGACTTGTTACTCCAAATAAAAATCGGGAACATTTGTTTCCGATTTTTATTTTGTGAAATACAGACGAGAACTCAACAAAAAATTCAAAGACAGTCTCGTATGCAAAAAGCAACTTATAAAATTTTAAAACCAATATGTCCATATTTGACATACCAATATTTTATAATAATTTTATAAGCGAAATGAAAGGGACAATATGGGACAACTTTTAGTTTATAAATGCCCGAAATGTGGGAATATCGTATATCTTGATCGGGGGTGTGGTATGATGTGGTGGAAAAATGACAAAAGCATATTATATCCTCAGGAAAAGGGAGCATATGAATTCAATATATATAGCAGTTTGCTTCCAAGAATACGTAAAGAAGTACATAAATACATAGAAACTGTAGGAGACCCAATATTTGTAGACAATGTCCGTATGCAACCATACAAATGTAATAAATGTGGGAAGATAGACTCAAAGATATACTTTGAAATCGTGTCTCCTAAAATTGATATCAAGAACTATGTACCTAAATATCACTGTTCTTGTCACGGAAAATATACAAAGATAAGACCTAATCAAAAGCATTTTAACTGTCACTTATGTGGTACTGAATTAATTGAAGACAGTGAAATGATGTGGGACTAAAAATAAGGAAGGATAATGACTTTATTAACTGATTTCTATAAAAACAATAAATCCGATAAAATATGGTGGATTGATGATTTAGATTCTGTCGGAGAACATCTTTTTAGCTTTGACAAGAAAAAAATATACAATTTATTTCGAGATTACCCCTACAACTTAACAAAAGAGCAGATAGAAATATTTGACAAAGAAAATCCTTATTGGTGTGATTTTTTCAAAGATAGAAAAAATTATCCTGAAAAACCATAATACTTCTGTTACCGATTTTTTATTAATAAATTAAATCTTTCCCTTTTTCTTAAAATTTTCTCTTTCTTTTACCGAAATCAAGAGAAAATTTTGATAAGAAGGATTATAAAGATATTTATTATGAACGAGATATTCAGGATATTTTGTGTAGATATATTCATAAACTCTCATCATTCTCTTTGTTGTGCAAGGGAGATGGGCATACCAGTCATATCTCGTTTGTGGATAAATTTTATTCAAAGCAACAATTAAAGCAACCGGGTGATAACCGGCATTAACGAGATAGTCAACTGCACGCTTATCCGCTAAGTAGTTGTATTTTCTCGGAACGAGCAAATCATATTGAATAGGGAAGAAAAATCCGCCAAATGAACCTTTATTTGAAAATTGAACAAGTGCAATCTGCTGTGCTAAAGCTGCAGCTATTTCATCATCATCTTCAAGAGCTAAAATGACACCTCTGTTGACAGATATAGTACCATTTCTGAAATTTGCTTTTAAGGCAAAAGGACTTTTGTCTGAATAATAACGGAAAACGGTTCTATTCGTGAGCTTATTAGCATTTAAAACTCTGAAACCAATCTCAGTTACTTTCTGAGTAAGCTTCATATTTTGAGAAATCTCAACTTCCTTTTCAGAAGCAAATGCACTTAGCGAAAACAACATGATTAATATTGCAAAAAATCTTTTCATAATACATAAACCAACTTATCTACAAATCAAGTTTAAACTAACCAAAATTTTCGGTCAAACAATATTTTTTTGTATAATAATTTTAGTATGAGTGCAATTTTAACGGCAATTTTTGTAATAATAAGAATTTTTTCGGTATCTTTTTGCAATGTTTTTCAAAAGCAGCTTGCAAAAGAGGGAGAATGCCCTGTCAAAGTCAATTTTATAAACTATTTTCTCCTGACTGTTTTTTCGATTCTCCTATTATTTTTCATAGATAAATCGGGCTTTGGAGGAAGTTTTCTCTTTTGGTCTGTTTTAGGGGGAATTTTTGGAGCGTTGGGAAACTATTTTATGGTTGAAGCGCTAAAATTCGGCGAACTTTCGGTGCTTGCTCCGATAAATTCCTATAAAGTTATTGTTGCACTTCTGTTTGGTATTATTCTAATCGGAGAAATACCCGATTTAATTGGTGTTGTCGGGATGGTTTTAATGATTTTGGGAAGTTATTTCATATTTAATTCTTTTAATTTAATAGACATTTTTAAAAGAAAAGAAATTCAATACCGCTTTTTAGCCCTGATTTTTACAGGTATTGAGGCAATACTAATTAAAAAAGTTATTATGCTCTCATCAATTGAACTTATGTTCTGTGCTAATTGTATTCTGGGGCTTTTGTTTTCATTCTTGATTTTAGCCATTAAAAAAGAGACAAACAATTTCACCCTCAAAAAAGAACACGCTAAATTTTATCTTCTGACCGCAATTAGTTTTGGTGTTATGGCATTTATGACAGCGGTTGTTTTCAAAAGAATTCAGGTTTCTTATGCTCTGTCTTTGTTTCAGCTCTCAATTTTTGTTAACCTCTTTTTCGGGTGGAAGATTTTTAAAGAAAAAAATATGGTTAGAAAAATAATCGGCTCAATAATTATTATCACAGGTGCTGTGTTAATTCTTCTCGGGTAAATTTTTCTTTTCTTCAACAAGTTTTTTAACTGTCATATTAGCTAAAACATAGAAGAGAATTGTCAGACCAACAAGCCATAAAACAGATTCAAACACCTGAGAAAGATTAGCGCCCATTTGATTTATCCTGATAAGAGCATCAACCCCTCTTGTAGATGGAATGAAATCAGCAACAAAGTTGAGAAGGAAAGGAATATCTTCTCTTCTCCAAACAACGCCCGCCAAAAATACGAGAGTTATTGAGGACATAACAAGTGCAAGCAAAGAATCTTCTTTATTGTTAAAGAAAATTCCGAGTGCCTGAGAGAGAAATGCCGTTGAGAAAAGGAACAGAAGCAAAACAAAAAACATCAAAGGTAAATTGATATACAGCCCGTATCCAAACCAATAAGGGTACATAAGAAGATATACAGAACCATAAATCAGGTATAAAGCAACATAGGCAAGTCCTCTGCCGAGAACTATCTGAGATGGGCTATCCGTAAACTCACAGAATTTATCCTCTTTTTCTCTTCTTCTGCCGTTTAAAAGCCCGACTCCGACAAGCATTGTCTGCTGGAGAATTAAGAGAAGAATGACAGGAAAAACATAGTTTTCATAACCGCTCACAGGGTTAAACAAAGGCACCTGAACATAATTAAACGGCACCTGCATTGCATAGGCTTTGTTGAAATCCTTAGCATTTATTGTGTTTCTGACAACAGCAGCCTTAGCAGAAAGAGTTGAAACGACACTCATAACGCCTGTATAGACTTGCCTGTATATAATCATATAAGATGAATCTGCTTCAAGGACAATATCTGCGCCTTTACCAGAAAGAATATCTTTTTCAAAGTTGTGAGGAATAACAATAAATGCTCTGATTTTGTCTTTTGAATATTCGTCAACAGCTTCTTTCATTGTATTTAGGTGCATAGCAATCTTAATCTGTTCGGTAGAATCAATATCTCTTATAACTTCTCTCGAAAAAGCACTGTTATCATTATCTATAACTCCGACAGGAACTTCTCGTACAACCTGATGGCAATATACTAAGCCGTAAATAACTGAATACGAAATTGCACCAATAATCATAATCAAAAAAGAACCTTTATCGGTCAGGATTTTTTTGAGCTCAGCGAAAAAGATTTTTGAAATATTACTCCAAAACATCATTCAAGCCCCCTATAATTCGGGTCATTTGCCATTTTCGTAAAACGAAATGCCAAAATGACGGAAGGGAGAATCATCAAAGCCATAGCCAACAGTGCCTTTAAATCATAAGTCCAGCTGATGTCTTTGAGAGTCTGGTCATAGAAAATTTTTAAAAATGATTTCAGGGGAATAAGCCAGGTGTATAACTTAATCAAAAATGGCATTGACGTTGCAGGGAAAGTTAAACCTGCAAAAGTAAAACCTAATGAAGTATAAAACGCACCCGAGCTTAGTGCAAACCTCATATTCCCTAATATTTCAACAAAAGCAATTCCGACAGTCTGATAAGCAAGCAGGAATACAGCAGATGAAATTATTATAAAAAGGAAGCTTCCATGCACTGGAAGTCCGTAGAATACAATCATTATTGCATAAGATACAATCAAAAAGAACATAAAAATTAGAAAATACGGCAAAAGTTTTCCGAAGATTGCAAGGAAAACAGAATTATTAGCCTTTTCAAGCCACTCTTTAGCACTTCCCTCTTTATATTCAGAGCCGAATGCCCAAATAGTCACAAAGCATGCGATAATGTGAAAAATCTGGATAAACGCTGATGCCGCAAGGAAATAGCAATAATTGAGCCAAGGATTTCCTTTGACATAATCAACAACCTGAATAGGCATTGTTTCAATAACTGCCTGTTTTTGGCTTATATTCTGCGTTTTCATCTTTGCACCAACCGTCAGTTGAGTTGAAAGAGTCGAAACCGCAGTAGTTATATCCTTTGAAACCATTGAACCTATTAACATATATTGATTGTTATAGTAAGAAACAATCTCAGGCTGCTTGTGAGAATAAATATCCTTCTCAAAACCATTTGGGATAACGACAATGGCATAAGCTTTGTTTCTTAATATCAAATCTTTTCCTTCAGCCAGACTGACCGGACGATATTCAACACTCAAAGTCGGGCAGGCTTCAAGCATTCTCGTCAGTTGCCTTGAAAGAGAAGAATTATCGCTATCCATAACACCTATAGGAAGGTCTCTTGAATAGCCCTTTGAAAAGGTTTCGCAGCTAACCCAACAGAAAAACAGAGGAAGTATGAGCATAACAACAAGAAGCAGTTTAGACCTTGTCATCCTCTCAATTTCACGTTTTATTAATGCAAAAAGGGGATTCATTTAATCTTATTCCAATCTGCAAGTACGCTCATTCCGGCTCTTAAACCGTCAATCTTCTTAACCGGAACCATTCTGACTTCAAAAGTTTTCATATCAAACTCGCCTTTGGCTCTCGTAGCTTTCCAAGTGGCAAAATTACCCATAACGGAAATGTAATTAACTTTAAATTCATATTTATCATTACTGATAGCAGGAATTTTGACCTTAATAACTTTACCGATTTTGATTTTTTTGAGCATATCTTCTCTGACATTGAATACTGCCCAAACATCATCAGGGTTTGAAATAACAACAATCGGGAAGCCGGTTGCAACGAGTTCACCGATTTCAGAATTAATCTGAGTAACCTCTCCCCCTATCGGAGCTTTAATTGTATTTTCACTTAAATAAGATTCAACCTCATTAACGGCACCTTCTGCCTGTTTAACCTGTGCTGCAGCTGCTGATTTATCTTCTTTTCTTGTTCCGTTCAAAAGCATCTGATAATTTGATTTAGCAACTGCAACTGTACTGTTTGCACTGTTATATGCGGCTAAAGCCTCGTCCATTTTCTGAGCGGGAATAACGCCTTCTTCATAAAGATTTTTCATTCTGAGATAAGTTTTATTTGCTAATTCCTGACCTGCCTGAGCCTGTTTTAAAGTATTTAAAGCCATTGCAATTTGCTCATTTCTTGCACCATTGTCAGCTTTTTCATTTTGAGATTTAGCTGCAGCCAAAAGAGCATTCGTTTGTTCAAGTTTAGCTTTAATTTCAGGTGTATCAAGAATAGCTAAAACCCTATCTTCCGTGACAACATCGCCTTTTTTGACAGACAAATATACAACTCTCCCGGGAACTTTTGAAGAGACATTTATTGTCTGCATATCAATTTCGCCCTGTAAAACGTAATCGTTTGACTTTGAAACTGCGTAAATACTTGCTATACAAACTACTAATATAATAATTATTACTGTTATTAACGGTTTCTTATCCACATTTCCTCCTTAGAGTTGTTCTGTTTTCGAATTTTTAATGTAATCAACAATTTGTCCTGCGCTGCCCTGAAGACTTAAAAGTTCAGAAAGTGCAACGTCATAATTGTATATTGAGTTCAAACGTGCAATCTTAGCAGCAGCCAGTGTGCTTTGTGCATCTGTTACTGAAAGAGAAGTTGAAAGCCCTTCTTTAAAACTGAGTTCGCTGACTCTTAAAGCTTCCTGTGCCATTTCTATTGATTTATCGGTGCTTTCATACTGTTCCTGATACTTTAAAATCTCCTGATAATACTTATTTACCAAAAGTTCAATGCCTTCTTGCGCATCTTCAATTTCATATTGCGTCTGTTCTTTTAATGCTTTTGCAGCCATTACGTTATTAAATCTTGAAAAACCATCAAATACATTAAAATTAAGACCTACACCCATAACCCAAGTCGGAGCGAGTTTGGTTACATCTGCTGTAGCCATCATATCATAGGCAAAAAGGTTTATTGTCGGGAAATAATTTCCGACTTCACTTCTGAAATTAGCTCTGGCAAGTCTTTTCTTAACGTCGAGAAGTTTCAGGGAAGTGTTTGATTTCATTGTCATTTTTAAGAAATCTTCCTGCGAAGGAAGCGTTCCCTGAAACATAAAGAGGTTTGAAGATGCGGAAAATTCACCGTTTTCATTGTCTTTATCCTTGTTTTGAACAAGGCTGAAAAGACTTTTTTCAACAATGTTTTTATCTCTTATTGCCGATTTTAATTCTCTTTCAGCTTCAGAATATGCAACTTCAGCATGAAGTCTTTCGGATTTTGCGATTATTCCGGCCTTTTCGAGCTTTTTAGCATCTTCAAGATGTCCCTGAACAGATTCAAGAACTTGTTCTCTGACCTTAACAACATCTTCAGCGAGTCTTAAACCATAATAGCGCTTGATTAAATCAACAGTCAGTTCGTTGACTTTTTCTCTGTATTTTTGGTTTGCTCCCTCAAAATTAGCTCTTGCTGCAGAGTTTGCGGCAAGGATTCTACCACCGGTAAATACATTCCAGTTTGCGCCCATTCCAACCCAATATAGGTCTTGTTTTTGAACAGGAATACTCATATTGAAAAAGTTAAAGCCCTGTTCTTCATCAAGATGTGCATATGTCATATTCAGTCCGACAGAGGGAAGAAAATGCCCTATTGCGGCACGTTTTTTGTATTTCTTTTCTTCAACAACCTTTGAAGCGGCTTTTAAACCTTTGTTATTCTTAATCATAAGGGTATAAGCATCTTCAAAAGAAAGTGCTTCAGCCCCAATGGATATTGAATTCAACATCAGACATGCTGATAGAATAAGTGTTTTTGACAATATATTTTTCATTATTGATTACCTGTTTTTTAAAATCGTAGTATAAAAAAAGAGGTTATTCCATACAAGATTTTTATTTTTTAAGATATGTGAAAGTTTACTTCATCAAATAATCAAACAATTCCTTTGTGGAATAAATATCTTTAATAACAAGGAAATGGCAGTTTAACTCATCTTCAACTTCCTTCAAAGTTTTTCCGTCCAGAAACTTTTTAGTATATTTTTGAAGGAGAACAGAAGGAATAACGACCGTACCTTCAATCTTACCTTTAAGAGTTTTTATCAAGTCCTGCGCTGTAATTAACCCTGCAATATTAATTGAATCACCCCAAAATGTACTTTTAACCTCAATAACTCTTGATTCTATATTCCCTATAGTGTTTAGTTTTGTGCAAAAATCTTTAAAAATTTTTGCGACAGAACTTGAATTTGCAAAGGTTATATTCTTCTTTGAAGGAAGTTTTTTCGGAAGTTTTTTAAACCTTTTTTCAAAATCGTCAAGGACTAATCTAATTGCCCCAACACCATCATCCAGTTGAGCAAAGTCACCATAATATTCACGCTCCGGAATCGGAAGCTCAGCTTTTTGGAAGAATTCGTCAGAACAAAAAGCAAGCTGGCGTTTTTGTCTTTTGTTGAAATCATCAACTATTTTAACGGTCTCTCTTGCAATTTTCTTATCAACCTCTTTCATTTTTTCTTCTCTGTATTTGGTTACTCCGAATGGCACTATTGCAACAGAGAGAAGATTTTCATATTTTGAGAGGTCTTTTAAAGTCCTTTTTAGTTCATCTCCATCGTTATATGACGGGCAAAGAACAATTTGGGTGTTAAAAGGAATATCGTTTGAATTAAGAAAATCCAGTTCTTCATTGATTTTTCTTGCATTTTTGCTTCTGAGCATTTTTTCTCTTAAATCGGGATTTGTTGTGTGAACGGAGATAAAAAGAGGGCCTAAGTGTTCCCGTGCAATTCTTTCTTTATCCCTGTTTGTAAGATTGGTGAGTGTGATATACGTACCCTGCAAATATGAAAGGCGATAGTCATCATCTTTAACATATAGAGTATCCCTTAATCCCTTTGGCTGCTGATCAACAAAACAAAATATACAATGGTTTGCGCAGGAGCGTATTCTGTCAAAAACAAGACACTCAAAAACTAAGCCCAAATCTTCATCAAAATCTTTCTCTATTTCAAATATTTCAATATCCCCGTTTTTCTTTTTGATTTCGACTTCAAGTTCATCTGAAGCATTATAATATTGATACTCTATATAGTCTTTAAGGATATTACCGTCAATACTTAAAAGTTCATCACCTTTTTTAATCCCGAGTTCATCAGCAATTGAACCTTTTTTAACCGACAAAATCTTAGCCGTCATGGTCAACCTTCAGATTTTTGACAAAGGTTTTCAGAGAATTAATTTCATTCAAAGTTCTTTTAAGAAGCGATTTTTGGAAATAATCGAGGGTAATAAACTCATCGTTTAGCTTATCTTCAACTTCAATGGAATACATTTCAAGTTTTTTGGAAATATCGGAAACAAACCTTTTTCTGTCCTCAACTTCAAGCATTGAAAGTGTTCCAAAACGAGCCTGAAGATGACCATAAAACAAAGATGGATTCTCGCTTAGGTCAGTGAAAAAGAGTTCTTTAAAGAAGTCTTTGCCTTTTGGGGTTAATTTATAATATGACGATTTTTTGCCACCCTCAGACATTCTTTCGGTGCAAGTCAAACAGCCTTTTCCCTCAAGCCGTTTCATCGCAGGGTGAATTGTACCGATACTCGGAACGGTAAAATTCCCGAAAATTTCGATTATATCACGTCTTACGGCATAAATCGTTTTTTCATGGTTTCTTAGAGTATATAATATCAAGAGCTCTATCATATTCTTAATTTACCATGATTTTAAAAATAAGTTAAGAAAAATAATATAAAACAAAAGGAGGTTAAAAAAACCTCCTTTTGATATAGTTTTAATAAATACTATGCAAAGTAATTAACAGTATTTGGTCTAACGGAATAAAATATCTTTTAATCCTTTATTCGAAGTCAACTTGTCAAAGATACTGCCACTACTTTTTTCACCTACTTAAGGAATGGTAAATTTAATCCTGGTTTCGGAGGCAATGGTAAATTTAATCCTGGTTTTTGAAGAAAGATACTGTCTTTATCTACTGTAGGAAATAATATATCTTTTAATCCTTTATTCGGAGCTAACTTATCAAAGATACTGCCGCTATCTTGTTCAACACCACTTGTAAGTGAATTGATACTTGGTAGAATACCAGCATTTACTTTTGATATAGGGTTAAATAAATTCATAAAAACCTACCTTTCAACTAAAAATAACTAACCTAACTTTACTTATTCTTTTTATAAAAATTGCATTTTTCACTAAAGGATTTTAGTAAAACTTCCTTTAAATGAGAAAAACTATGCCGTTGTCGAGAATTTAGCTCCAGATCTCTGTGCCTGCTGAAGCAACCATTGATCTTCATAAATTTTTTCTCCGGTTATCGGATCTGTCATTACCGGTCTTTCTTCCATAGCACCTGGGATTGGTTTGTTGCGTAGTCCATAATTACCGGTTATTCCTCCGTCTTGAGGAAGATCACAACCAATTTGAGGCAAAATACCTCCAATAGGTAAATACATATTATTACCTGCAATAGAATTGATATTCATACAAGCCTACCTTTCAATTAAAAATAACTAACCTAACTTTACTTATACTTTTTAGAAAATTGTGTTCTTCATTGAAGGAAGTTAGTAAAACTTCCCTCAAATGAAAAACTATGCCGTTGTCGAGAATTTAGCTCGAGCCTACCTTTACTTATTTTATAAATGATGTATTTCATAAAAGGAGGTCTTGGTCTTAGAATAGGACCTCCTTTTATGATTCATCTTATAGTTATTATTCCATTAGAAGCATGCTGACATTCTGTGTCTGATATGCGGATTAATACGCATTCCTGCGAGCACACCAAGACAAGCCCCGGGGAATGGTCTAAAAATACGTGATGGTCCGAAAACACTCGGTCTGTGCAGGTTCATTGGTCTGAATGGTTTATTGATTCCAAACGGATTAAAAATACTTCTGCGTCCTCTCATTGGTACGAACGGCTTGTTAATTCCAAACGGGTTGAAAATACTTCTGCGTCCTCTCATTGGTCCAAACGGAGAATGGGGGCCAAATGGTTGTGGGCATCTAAATCTTCTTGATGGTCCAAAGACACCGGGTCTGTGCAAATGGAATGGTCTTCGACCCATTACGAATCTTAAAGGATTTGAAAATCCTGGACCAAAAACACTTACATCTTGCATTGTTCTATAGCCTAATCCTACTGCTGAAGCAGCATTTAACACGCCAAGAGCAGGGGAGAATGGGTGAATTCTGTTATACATGCGAACCTACCTTCCAAAAAATAAATATATACTAACCTTTATTAACTTACCTGAATATATAAAAATTTTTTTAATAAAAAAATTGACTTTTTGTAAATTTTTACAAAGAAGATTTTTAACAATTATTATTTATATGGCAAAACTCCTTGTTGTAAAAGAATTTTTGTGTAACAATTTTTTTAAGGAGTAATAAATAATGGCTGATTTTAATTTAGTTTACAGACTTGAAGGCAAGATTTATATTAATTTAACTAATAAATGTACTAATAACTGCGTTTTTTGTATTCGTGCCATTAAAGACGATGTCGTCGGTGCTGATTTATTTTTAAACAACGAGGATTTTACTGCTCAAGATGTCATTGAACAACTCAAAAAATTTGAAAACCAAATGTCTGATGAAATAGTTTTTTGTGGCTATGGTGAACCGATAATCAAACTCGACATCTTAAAAGAAGTTACAAAATATATTAAAACTAACTATAAAGGGGTTAAAATCAGAGTAAATACAAACGGTCAAGGGAATTTAATTCATAAAAGAGATATTGTCCCTGAACTTAAACCCCTAATTGACAGAATTTCAATCAGTTTAAACGGAGAAAATGAAGAAGAATACGAAAGAATTTCAAAACCAAACCTCAAAAACACCTATAGCGCAGTAAAAGACTTTATCAAAGAATGTGCTGAAGCAGGAATAGAGACAACCGCAACAGTTGTTTCAGGATATAAAGGATATGAAGTTAACGTCAAAAAATGCGAAGAAATTACAAAATCTTTAGGTGCAAAATTCAGAGAACGCCCTTGGATTGAAAACGGGTATTAATCTTTTGGTACGCAAAACAATGCACCCTGCGTTCTAAAAACATTTCTGAATGGGTGTGGAATATAATAAACCAGTCAGCATTAAATCCGTAAACGTTATTGCGTAATATCTTTTGATTTAAAGTCTTTTATACGGGTTATTATTTGATTTTGATAATGCAATTAATGCAATAACAAAAATTATTCCTATAAAGCCTAACATATAATGAAAATATGTTTCTAATTTATGATTTTGCTCTTTTAAAGTATTTATTTCATTTTTTAAAGGTTCAATTTGATTTTGTAAAGATATTATTTGTTCATTAAGAGATTCAGTTTCTTTTTTTATGGATTGTTCCAATGAAGTTTTTAAATATTCTGTTTGATATTTATCATCGGAAATATTATTAAAGCTGTTATTTCCGTCTTGAGGAATATTATTAGAAGAGTTATTTATTGAATGTTTTTTAAGCGGCGGCTCACCGTTATCACCCTCCATTTTTCTTTCGGTACATTTATTTGGTATATAAAAATCTTGAATATTCTTTCTCTCCACAGTGGTCGAATGATTTGCGGATATAACTTTCCCTTCTTTCAAATAAACGCTTGCTCTACCGTCATCGTATCTGCATTCGTATTTTTTAACATTGGTCGGAGTAAATTTACAATATTGGGAATTTAAAAAATCCGCCATAATTTCATTACGATCTTCAAATTTCATGTTTTTGTCATATGGAGGGCAAGCTTTACCTGATATCTGACCGCCACCTTCATATCTTTCGAAATTGCAGGTTTCACCGTCTTTGACACAATGATAAGTTCCATACTTAACTCTTCCGCCATATATATCATAAGAATATGCACCCTGCATAGTTATACATAACAAACCGAATAATAAAATATATAACAAATTATTTTTCAATTTAAACATAAAATCTCCAGATATTAGGCAATTGTATTGACGATATTATAACATACTGTATATAAATACGACAAGTAAGTAGGATGTAACGCACCTATTTAAATTAAACAGGATAAACTTTAGTCCGCCAAAATTAGTGATGAATTGAACTCCTTTTTAAAAAAATTTATGCTACCAAAAATTTATTCGCCAAACATTACACCATTCTGTTTTTCAAAAAAAATTTTGTCATTTTCTTATATATTGCTTGAAATTAAACTTTCAACAAATACAATATTATTAACAGGCACTTAAAAATAGAAAGGTTTAAACATGCAAAAAGAAATTTTAGACAAAATCATGAAACCAAAATCAATTGCTGTTGTCGGTGCTTCTACAAAAGAACACACAATCGGCTCTGATATCATGAAAAGATTACAAGAATACAAGTTCACAGGCAAAATTTACCCTGTTAACCCTAAGGGCGGTATCATTGAAGGACTTCAGGCTTATACAACAGTTAACGAAATCCCCGGTGAAGTTGATTTAGCTATCATCGTAGTTAACGCTAAATTTGTTCTTCAAACTATCGACCAATGCCACGAAAAGGGCATCAAAGGTCTTTGCATCATCACTGCAGGATTTAAAGAAACAGGCGCTGAAGGTGCTGAACTTGAAAAACAATTAGCTCAAAAAGTTAAAGATTATGGTATGAGATGTGTTGGTCCTAACTGCTTAGGCGTTGTTAACACACTTCCTTCAATCAGTATGGACGGCTGCTTCGCTGAAAGCCTTCCCGAAAGAGGACACATCGGTTTCGTTTCTCAATCAGGTGCACTCGGCGGCGGTATTTTAAACATCTTAAAAGACCTCAACCTCGGTTTCGCACAATTTATTTCAATTGGTAACCAGGCAGATGTTAACGCTGAAACAGCTCTCGAATATTGGGAAGATGATGAAGACGTTCAACAAATGCTTCTTTATATGGAATCAATCCAAAATCCTGCTAATTTCAGAAAATTAGCTACAAGAATTTCTAAGAAAAAACCTATTCTTGCTCTTAAAGCAGGAAGAAGTGCCGCAGGTGCAAGTGCTGCATCATCTCACACAGGTTCATTAGCCGGTGCAGATAAAGCAGCTAACGCACTTTTAGCTCAATCAGGTGTTATCAGAGAATATTCTTTGAAAAACCTTTTCTCAACAGCAAAAGTTTTTGCTAACTGCCCGATTCCGAAAGGAAACAGAGTTGCTATCATTACAAACTCAGGCGGCCCCGGAATTATGGCTACCGATGCAGTTTGCGAATACGGTATGGAAATGGCTAAAATCACAGACCAGACAAAAGAAACTTTGAGAAGCTTCCTTCCGTCTGCAGCATCAGTCAAAAACCCGATTGATATGATTGCTTCAGCTCCTATCGAACACTATAAGCAAACACTTCAAACTGTTATCGCTGATGAAAACGTTGATATGATTATGGTTATCTACTTACCGTTCTTAGGCTTAAAAGATATTGATGTTGCTAAAGCCGTTATGGAAATCAAAGAACAGTATCCTCAAAAACCTGTTATCGGTGTATTTATGACAAAGAGCGAATTCTTCACAGCTCTCTCAGATATGAACGTCAATATGCCGTTCTTTATGTACGCTGAAGAAGCTGCAGAAGGCTTTATGAGATTAGACCAACAGAGAAAATGGATTAACAGACCTGAAGGTAAAATCCCGACTTACAGCGTTGACAGAAATAAGGCTGAATCAATTATGAAAGCTTCCTTGTCAGAAGGCAGAGCTCAATTGACAACTCTTGAATCAATCGATCTCTTAAATGCTTACGGCATCAGAGCTTGCAAATACGGTTTAGCTAAAAACGAAGCTGAAGTTGTTGAACTCGGTAACTCAATCGGCTACCCCGTTGTTATGAAAATGACTTCAAAAACAACTTCACACAAAACAGATGTCGGCGGTGTCAGAGTAAACATTCAGTCTGAAGAACAATTAAGAGCCGAATACAAAGACTTAATCCAAAAATTAACAGAAAAAGGCTTAATCGAAGGTCTTGAAGGTGTTATCATTCAAGAAATGGTAAAAGGCAACAGAGAAATGGTTTGCGGTATCGCAACAGATCCTCAATACGGACCGATGATGATGTTCGGCTTAGGCGGTGTATTCATCGAAACTATGAAAGACGTAACTTTCAGAATTGCACCTCTTACAGACATTGACGCTGAAGAAATGATTAAATCAGTCAAAGCATACGGTTTACTCAAGGGTGCAAGAGGTACAACTCCTGCTAAGATGGAACAAATCCAAGAAACACTTTTGAGATTGTCACAACTCGTACACGATTATCCGTTCATTGATGAACTCGATATCAACCCGCTCTTGATTTCAGAAAAGACAGGCGAAGGCATTGCAGTTGACGGCAGAATCAAAGTCAGACTTGAAGAAGCTAAAAAAGCTCTCAATGTTGAATGTGCAGCTTGCTGCTAATTTAACATTATGAATACATTTAAAAAGCTCCGAGAAATCGGGGCTTTTTTTTACTAAAAGTATAAAAAATAATTGTGTTCTAAGCATAAATTATGCTAAAATTATCTCAATTAGAGATTTAGGGGATGAGGATGCGCTTAAGTTATTCCGAGATAGTTAAAGCAACAAACGCAAAAGTTATAAAAGGCAGCGAAAAAGGGGAATTGTTCGGTTTTTCAACCGATTCAAGAACAGTTGAAAAAGGTCAGATTTATATTGCACTTTCCGGTGAAAAATTTGACGGTCACGACTTTTTAGATTCCGTCAAAGAAAAAGGAGCTTCAGGCTGCATAATTTCCGATGAAACAAAACTTACAGATGGTTTTGATTATGTTTTTCTTGTTCCTGACACAAAAACCGCATATCTTGAACTCTCAAGTTTTTATAAACAAAAACAAAACGTCAAAACAATTGCAATTACGGGCAGCAATGGAAAAACAACCACAAAAGAAATGATGTACAGCGTCTGCTCTCAAAAGTTTAACACCGTTAAAACAAAACTCAACCACAACAACGAAATAGGTTTATGCCAGACATTATCTGATTTAACAGATAAAGATGAAGTCCTAATCGTAGAAATGGGTATGAGAGGTTTAGGGGAAATCGAACTTCTTTCAAGATACGCAAAACCCGACCTTGCAATTATCGTAAACGTAACTGAAACACACATTGGAAGACTAGGAAGCATTGAAAACATAGCAAAAGCAAAATGTGAAATCACTTCTCATCTCAATCCTAAAGGTACTTTGGTTGCACTCGACTCCGATTTAATAAAAAACGCAAACACCTTTAAAGGTGAAACAATATATTTCTCTCTTTCCTCGCCTGACCTCAAAATCCTTGAAACAACAATAAATTCAAGTAAATTTGAATATAAAGGACAGATATATGAACTCAATATTTCAGGCGAATACAATATTCAAAACTCTTTAGGAGTAATCGAAACAGCCTTAAAACTCGGCATTGAGCCTGAATTAATTGCGAAAGGGCTAAAAGAATTTAAACAAATCGAAAAGAGATGGGAAGAATTAAAGGTCAAAGATTTCAACATTATTAATGACAGTTATAACGCAAGCCCTGCTTCAGTCAGAGCTTCCGTTAAAACTTTTCTGACTTATACTCCGTCTCCGAGAGTTATTGTTTTCGGGAATATGGGAGAACTCGGAAGTGATGAGGTCAAATACCATAAAGAAATCGGGGAATACCTCAACGATTTTGAATGTGACGAACTTCTGACGCTTGGCGATTTAGCCAAAAATGCTTCCCCAAAAAACATAGTCACACACCATTTTACAACAAAAGAAGATTTGGTTTCATATATGATTAACAACCTCAAAAAGGGAACAAATGTTCTTCTGAAAGCATCTCGCTCAATGAAATTTGAGGAAATAATTAAGGAGCTTGAAGAAAGATGATATTAATAGTCGTTGCGGCGCTTGTAGCACTGGTTTTATCCCTTTTACTCGGTGTCGTTTATATAGATTTTTTAAAGAAAAAGATGCTTCAACAATATATTCTTGAAGATGCACCCGAAAACCACGCACAAAAAGCAGGCACACCGACAACCGGTGGTGTATTCGTTGTCGTTTCAATTATTATGGCATCTCTTGCAGCCCTTTTTATGGAATTAAAAATGACAACACAGGCTCAGGTTGTTCTTTTGACTCTGATTTTTTATGCTCTGACTGGGCTAAAAGATGATATGTCAAAAATCAGAAAAAAGAAAAATCAGGGCTTAACTCCGAGAAACAAACTGTTTTTGCAGATTGTAATCGCCATTTTGCCTGCCCTTTATGTAACTTTAATGGGACAAACAGTTGTTTCACTCGGCAGCTGGAGTATTGACCTCGGTTGGTTATATCCGTTCTTTGTTATTTTCCTTATGACAGGAGTTTCAAATGCAGTTAATTTAACGGACGGACTTGACGGTTTAGCTGCTTCAACAGTAGCAATTTCAATGATAGCTTGCTGTTTATTTTGTTATATTACAGGCAATATCGATATAGCAATTATATGCGCAGCAACAACAGGTGCTCTGCTTGGATTTTTATACTATAACAGACACCCGGCAAAAGTGTTTATGGGAGATACAGGTTCACTTGCTCTTGGCGGAATGATGGCGGTAATTGCCGTAATCGGTAAATTTGAATTATGGCTTCTTTTAATCGGATTTATTTATATGACGGAAACTCTTTCTGTTATCATTCAGGTTACAAGCTATAAACTGACAGGAAAAAGAGTTTTCAAAATGGCACCTATTCACCACCATTTTGAACTTTGCGGTTGGAAAGAAACTAGAGTAGTTGCATTCTTTGCATTCATTACGTTCCTGACTTCAGCCACAGCAATAGTTTTATTTAAGATATTTTATGCAGGTTAAACAACAATGACAAGAAAATGGTTTGATAAAAAAGTTTTAATATTAGGTCTATCAAAAAGCGGAATATCAGCGGCAAAGTACCTCAACGAGCTTGGAGCAGACTGCTGGATAAGTGAAAAATCACCTTTTGATGAAAAAAACAGAGAACAAATTGAAGAACTCAAAAATTTAGGCATAAAAGTTGAAAATGACGGACATTCTGATGAATTCATCAAGGATTCATATTTGGCAATCACAAGCCCCGGAATTCCGCAACATAATGAAATTTTTAAACGCTTAAAAGAGGAAAAAATTCCATACATCAGCGAAGTTGAGCTTGCTTTCAGAGAAGCGAAAAAGCCCTTTATAGCAATAACGGGAACAAACGGAAAAACAACCACAACAGCGCTGATTTCACATATTCTCTCAACGGAATATAATGCCCCTGCATGCGGCAACATCGGACTTCCACCGACATCTTTAATATTAAGCAACCCTGACTATTATGTCTGCGAAGTCAGTTCATATCAATTAGCAATGAGTCCTACCTTCAGACCGCAAATAGCCTGCTTTTTAAACTTTACCCCAGACCACATCGACTGGCACGAAGGTCTTGAAAACTACTTCAAAGCAAAAGCCTCGATGTTCAGGGAAGATAAAAAACCTGCTTTTGCAATATTTAACTATAATGATGAACACGTCAGACATTTTGGAATGGAATACAGTGGTGAAAAGTATTTCTTTGGAAAAGAATTAAACATAAACTGCTCATTCGTTGAAAATGACACGATTTATTTCAAACAAAAAGGTGAAAAAGAAGAAATAATAAAGACTTCAGAACTTCAGCTTGTCGGAGAACACAATTTTGAAAATGTTATGTGTGCAATTATTGCCGCAAAAATTATCGGAATAGAAAACGACAAACTAAAAGAAGCCCTAAAGACTTTCAAACCTGTTGAACACAGAATTGAATATACCGCAACAATTGACGGCAAAATGTTCTATAATGATTCAAAAGGAACAAACCCTGAAGCAACGATGGTTGCAATGAAATCATTCCCAGGGAAAAAGGTTGTTTTGATTGCTGGCGGAAGAGATAAAAACACTGACCTGACAGAGTTTTGCGCTTATGCAAACAAATATATTTCCGAAATCATCTTAATCGGTGAAGCAACCGAGCGTTTCAGAGAAAACCTGACTAAAAACGGTTTTAACAATATAAAACTTGCTCAATCACTTGAGCAAGCAGTTGATATGGCACAGCAAACGGACTGCGATGTAGTTCTTCTGTCCCCTGCCTGTGCAAGTTTTGATATGTTCAAAAGCTATGAACACAGAGGAGAGGTATTTAAAGACTATGTCTTATCAAAGAACTAAAAGAGACAGAATAGTTCACGAACCAAAATGCGGTGCGGCAGACACCTCTCTTTTGTTTATCGTATTATTTTTACTTATTATCGGTATTATGACAATCTTTTCAGCAGCTGCCCCAAAGTGTATCACCTCTGGACTCGGACAGTTTGATTTTGTCATAAAACAGTCCATTATGATATTTGTCGGTCTTGTTGTGATGTGCATTTTCACGAAATTTGACTATAAAAAGCTTGAAGCACTCACACTTCCTTTCGCTTGGCTTGTTATAGGACTATTACTTCTCGTTTTAATGTGCGGTGTCACGGTTAACGGAGCAACAAGATGGATTTCAATAGGTTCTATTCAGTTTCAGCCGTCAGAAATGGCAAAGCCGGCAGTTGCTCTGCTTTTAGCAAGTGCTTTTAAGGATAATACACTAATTACAAACGACAAAATAGTAAAATATTTTCTTCCGATTTTAATTATGATGGGTTTGATTTATAAGCAGCCAAACCTCAGTATGATAATTATTTTAGCACTGCTATGCATCCAGATTTATTTCATAGCAGGCGGTTCAATAAAACTCCTTTTTGCAGGAGGTATCGTTGGTGTTTTGGGAGTTATGTTCTCACTAAAACACTCTGCATATCAGATGCAGAGAGTCACTTCTTGGCTTCATCCCGAGCTTGACCCGTATGGAAAAGGATATAACATAATTCAATCCATTATGGCATTTGTTGCGGGAGGATTTTACGGAACAGGTTACGGTAACTCACGGCAAAAATTAGGTTGGTTGCCTGAAGCACATACGGACTTTATTTTCCCGGTATTTGCAGAAGAATTCGGGTTCTTAGGCTGCCTTTTGGTTATAGGTTTATTCCTCGTATTCTTACAAAGAGGTTTAATTATAGCGAAGAAATGCCCTAACCAATTCGGGAAATTGCTTGCGTCAGGGATAACACTTGTTATTTGTACTCAGGCTGCAATAAACATAGCTGTCTCAAGTTCAATGATTCCTGCAACCGGTGTACCGCTTCCTTTCGTCAGCTACGGTGGAACATCAGTCGTTGTTTCTCTCGGTATGATTGGAGTACTTTTAAATATTTCAAGAAAAAGATCAAGGACAATAAAAACAAATGAGCGATTCTAAGGGAATAACATATTTTCTCTCGGGCGGTGGCACGGGCGGACACATATATCCGGTTGTAAGCGTACTTGAGCGTATATTGAAAGACCCTGAAACCAAAGCTGTTTATTACATCGGAAACCCGAACAACCTTGAAGCCGAGATTTTAAAACAGTTTGAAACAGTAAAATTTCTTCCTGTTTATTTTAAAGGAATGCCCAGAAAATTCAGTTTTGCTTTTATTAAATGGCTCTGGCAACTTGAATGTTCATTATGGAGAGCATTATATTACACCTTTAAATACAAACCCGATGTCGTTTTCACAACAGGCGGCTATGTCAGTGCCCCGATTGCGTTTTCAACGGTTTTAACAAAAGTTCCTTTGATGATTCATGACTGTGATGCCCAACCCGGACTTGTTTCTAAAACAATCGCACCTGCAGCTAAAATCGTCTCTGTCGCATTTGAAGAATCAAAAAATATTTTAAAATCAGATAAAATAATATATAACGGAAACCCTGTCAGAGAAGCATTTTTTAATATAACAAAAGAAAAAGCATTATCAGACTTGCATTTCACTCAAGACAAAAAAACAATTTTGGTTATGGGTGGCTCACAAGGAGCAAAGACAATTAATTCAGCCATAATTAATATTGCAAAAACACTAATGGAAGATTTTGATGTTCAGCTGATTATTCAAACAGGCAAAAAGAACTATGACGAAGTCGTTTCTGAGTTGAAAAACTTTTATCCCGATTTTGAAAAGAATAAGAATTTGATTTTAAAACCATATTTTGAAGATATGTTCATTCCTCTTTGCGCAGCAGATATTGTTGTTTCCAGAGCAGGTTCGGTCAGTTTATCTGAAATTTGTCTATCGTCGTCTCCTTCGATTCTGATTCCATACCCTCACGCAGCACAGGATCATCAGAGAAAAAATGCAAAAAAAATGCTTGAACTTGGTGCTTCAGTTTATCTTGAAGACTCAGAATGCAGTGCGGATAACCTTTTAGACGAAATTAAATGTCTCCTTTACGATCCCGACAAACTTGACTCAATGGCAAGAGCAGCTTCAGATGCAGCAAAAAGAGACGGGGCAGAAAAAATACTTGAACAATTGAAAAGTATAGTAAAAAAATGACACTCGATTACGAAAAATCAATTGAACTTTTAACCTCAAACGCAAGGTTCAGAATTGAACTAGGACTTAAGCGCATTGAAGAAATCCTGAAATTATTAGGTAATCCTCAGGATAATTTCAAAATAATTCATATTGCAGGAACTAACGGTAAAGGCTCTGTCTGTGCAATAACCGCTAAGATTTTAGAGTGTGCAGGCTATAAAACTGCGCTCTATACAAGCCCTCATCTAGTTGAATATACTGAAAGATTGAAGATTAACGGCAAAGACATTTCAAAAGATGATTTTGCGAAGTATTTAACCCTGACAATTGAAACAGCTGACAAAAACGGAATTGAATTAACTGAATTTGAAATCCTAACTGCTGCCGCTTTCAAATATTTTTCAGACCGGAACGTTGATTATGCACTGTTTGAGACAGGTTTAGGCGGAAGATTTGATGCAACAAATGTTAGCGCAAAAAACAAAATTCTCTCGGTCATTACCTCGATTTCAATCGACCACAAAAACATTTTAGGAAACACGATTGAAAAGATTGCCTTTGAAAAAGCAGGAATAATAAAAAAGAATGTTCCTACAATAGTTTCAGAGGAAAACAAAGGTTTTCAAGTTATTAAAGAGCAGGCAGTAAAGTTAAATTCACCACTTTTTACACCAAAAGATAAAGTCAAGATTGAGTTTCAGAGAAATAAAAATTATGCAGTTTTCAAAGACAAAAAGTATGAATTTTCACTTTTGGGATTATTTCAGAAAGAAAATCTTGAACTTGTTTTTGAGATATGCAAATATTTAAAAATAAACGAAAATGCAATTGAGCAGGGATTAAAGAATGTTCAATGGAATTCAAGATTTCAGTTTATCAAAGACAAAAATCTTCTAATCGACGGGGCGCACAATGAAGGTGCGGCAAAGGTTTTGATGGAAAGTTTGGATTTTTATTTCCCGACTCAAAACCGTTCTTTCATCTTTGGAGCAATGAACACAAAAGAATATCAAAAAGTCGCTAAAATTTTATTCAGACCCGAAGACACAGTTTATTTCTATAAGTTCAAAGACAAGCGTGCCATAAGTTTTGAAGATTTTAAAGTCTGCTGCAAAAATGCAAAAGAAATATCATCAGAATATATAGAAAAAGAAATTCTCAAACGAGTTCAGAATGACAGAATAACAATTGCCTGCGGCTCATTTTATGTAGCAGGTGAAATAATAAGATTAATACAGAATAGTAAGGAGTTATAATGAAAAAAATTTTTTTACTTTTGATAATACTACCTATGCTTATATGTATAGGAGCTTGTTCAAATGCGAATTCTCAAACATCGGATACAACACAAAACTCTTCATCAACTGTTTTTGCAACTGAAACAGACGATGTATGGACTCCTACTTTTCAACTTTGCTGGAATGAACTCATTAATTTTTTGGGAACACCCACCGTTGAATACATTAACGGAAATCCTAAACTTGCAGATGAACTTAACAAACAAAAATTCAAAAAATCAGACTTGAACCCCAATGATTATTTGGTTTCAGTAACAAAACAAACACTCAAACACAAAAAAGAATTAGAAAAAGCCATACAACAAAAATTTAATGAGAAAAGCGATATTTTAAATCAATTCAATTTCCCTGATATTCCAGATAACAAAACATATTATTGGTTCATTTATTCAATTTTAATAAAAGACTTTCCGTTTTCAGCTGCCTTTGATGTTTTACCTAACGGATATTTTGACAATAAAAAAGACACTGAATATAAATATTTCGGTTTTGATGTTGTAAACTCCTCTAATAAAGAGAATCAGAGGGAATTAAGCCAACATATTACTCCTCTCTTCTATGCGAATAATGAAGATTTTGCACTATCAATCACCGACAAATCCGAACAAGAAGAAATGATATTGTACCTGACTAATTCAGACAAATCTTTTGATGAAATATTTGAAGAAATCAAAGAAAAAACTTCTCACAGTGAAGAATACACTCAAACCAGAATTCAACAGGCAAAACATGGAGAAGATGTTGAGGTCGTATTCAATAATTATTATAAATTTCCATATCTTGAAATTGACAAAACAATAAACTTTGATGATGAGTTAACAAATAAACCTATAAAAAGCAATAAGGGAGATGATTTTGTTATCTCAAAAACACTTCAGACAATAAAATTTCATCTTGATAACAATGGTGCAAAACTTAAAAGCGAAGCTGCAATGAGTATTTTACAAAAGGCAATGAGACCTATAAAGAAAATCACAATTATGAACAACTACTACTTTGACCGTCCATTTGTTATTTATTTAAAAGAAATAAATAAAGATAAACCATACTTTGCCGCAAAAGTCAAAGACGGAAAATATCTTGTTAAAGCGAAATAATTATAAATTTATATCAGATGATTCAACAGGAGCACCTATCATATTTTCAAGGTTTGCCGCATAAACGTGATAGTTCAGAATTGTCTGATAATATTGAAGTTGGGAATTTCTGTATGTAGTTTCTGCATCTTTAAGTTCAATTGCAGTACCCAAGCCAACTTTATATCTTCCGCTTGCCTGATCATATTGTTCTTTTGCGCTGTTCATTGAAAGTCTTGCAACATTGATTGAATCCTGAGCATTAATTAAATCAAGATAGGCTTCCTTAACTTCAAGATAAACTTGTTGTTTAATAACTTCATAAGCAGATAAATCACGCTTATATGTCGCTTTAGCCTCATCAACCTGTTTTTTAAGATACATCAGGTTTACGTTTGAATAAGATAACTGACCGCCGAATCTGTAACCTGTATCTGTATCCAAATTTCGTCCGCCTTGGTCATATCCGGCAAAGGCACTTATATCAGGAGTAAATGCTCTGATAGATGATTTAACAAGAATTTTGGATGCATCAGCCTTTTTCTTTGCTGCAAGTAAAGAAGGACGGGATTGAAATGCCGTATTCAAAGCATCTTCAAGCTCAATATTATATGCAAACATATTAAAATCATCTTTTACCGTAAAATTGGAAAATTCAGGAATGCCCATAACATTTGCAAGCTGAGCATAAGCGACTTTAACCGTATTTTGAGATTTAATCAAATTAAGTTTTGCATTTCCCAAATTATATTCTGCCGTCAATACATCTATTTTCGGCTTTGTTCCGATATTATAATATGCTTGTGCCTGTTTTAAGTGTAATTCATAATCCTTAACAGTTTCTTCATAAACATGCTCTTGCTGTTGAGCAAAAAGAAGATTATAATATGCAGCTTTAACATTATAAATAACATTGGCAATTACGGTCTGAACATCTAATTCCGTAGCCTGATGAACTTTTTTCGCCATATCCGCCATTGCACTTGTTTTACCAAAATCGAAAATTAACATACTTGCAGAAAAATCAGGTGCATAAAACAAGTTATATTTATTCGTTTGAGGATGTGCAACTCCGTTTGCCGCAAAAGCTTCGTTCCTTGAATAACTTAATACTGATGAAAAAGTCGGAAAGTAATTTGACCAAGCCTGACCAATTTTAGTCTTATAAATTTCAGATGTTTGCATTGCATTTGTGATTGAAGGGTTATTATCAAGCGCAATTTTTATACACTCATCGACAGACATAATATGCGCTTCTGAAACACTGCCTTTAATTTCAGCTTGAGTAATTTCTTCGGGCTTAACCGCTTCTGCTTCTTTGCCTAAATCGGGTTCGGGAAGCTGGATATCTTCATTAGTGACATTTTTTGTATTTTTAACCTTTTTTGGCTTTTTCGTTCTTGAGAAAAGTCCTTTTTTCTCTTTTTTAACCACAGTTGTATCATCAAGATTTAACTGAGGAGCTTCTTCCTGTACGGGAGTGTCCTTATATGCCTCTTCCTCACAGAATGCTTGAGGCATAATAGTTAAAAGTGAAAGCACCGATATAAATAATATTTTCTTTTTCATAATTATCAATATTCCCGTTAATTCTTATGACGTTTTGCCATAACTTTATCAACTACACTCTGAACAAGTACATAGAAAGCAGGTGTTAACAAAGTACCAACAGTACCTGCTGCAACCATACCACCAAATACTGTACTACCAACTGATATACGGCTTTGCGCACCAGCACCGGAAGCCATTACCATCGGTAATACGCCAAGAACAAATGCCATAACCGTCATCATAATAGCTCTGAATCTAAGTTTTGCGGCCATAACAGCAGCATCTTCAACACTCAAACCTTTTTCTTCATGCTGAACCTTAGCGAATTCAACAATCAAAATTGCCTGTTTTGCAGCTAATCCGACAAGTGCAATCATACCAACCTGAGAATAAAGGTCAAACGACTGACCAATCATTAACTGGAAGATTAACGCACCGATTGCGGCAATAGGAGCAATAAGCAAAACAGCAACAGGAATTGTCCAACTCTCATACAATGCAACAAGGAAGAGATAAACAAACATAATCGCCAAAGTTATGACAATTGTTGTCTGACCAGATGATTCTCTTTCCTGCAAGGATTGACCTGACCATTCATAGCCCATGTCGGAAGGTAGCACTTTTTGTGCAACTTCTTCCATTGCATCCATAGCTTCACCTGAGCTTCTTCCTGCTGACGGTCCACCTTGGAATTGAACTGAATTATACAGGTTAAATCTTGTGATTGAAGCCGAACCTATACTTTGCTTAATGTTTATCATTGTCATCAAAGGAACCATCTTGCCGACATTATTTTTAACATATATCTTAGACAAGTCAGAAATAGCGTTTCTATATTGGTCTTCTGCCTGAAGTTGAACTCTGAATACACGGCCTGACATATTAAAGTCATTAACATAATATGTTCCTAAAACGGAAGCCAAAGTTGCATTCAATTCTGCAATTGAAACATTTTGTGAAAGAACTTTTTCATAATCTATCATCAAAGTATATTGAGGAACATTTGCCTGGAATGATGTAGAAACACTTGTCATTCTCGGATCTTGATTTGCAGCTGCAGTCAGTTTTGATGCAAATTTTTCAATTTCCTGAATACTATATTCACCCTTTGAGAGCATCTGGAACTCAAAACCTCCAAGGAAACCCATACCGGAAATTGCCGGAGGTGAAAAAACAACAATCATTGCCTCAGGAATTGATGATAGTCTCTGTCTTATAATTCTTAAAATTGCGTTATGAGAAAGATTTGTTGGTTTGCCTGTAAACTTTCTATAGAACCAGTTACGGTCATCAAATGCAAACGGACTAATTTTTCTTTCATCCCAATTTTTCAATTTTACAATTGAAATAGCCTGATTGGAAGGTCCTGTACCAGCAAAAGCAACACATCTTTGATGATCTATTCCTTCAATATCATCAATTAATACTGAGAATTTTTCCATAGCATCTTTTGTTCTTGTCAAAGAAGCACCTGCAGGAAGAATAATCTGAGAAATCAAAACTCCCTGGTCTTCATCAGGGATAAATCCTGTCGGAATTATTTTAAATGCAATAGACATTACAACGACTAAAATGAAATAGACAAAAATAGTTACAACTTTTCCATGAACAAAAAATTCAACACCTTTTAAATACAAATTTGTTAATTTTTCGAACCATACATTAAAAGCAGTAAAGATTGATTTTATTGCAGCGGTGAAAAAGTTTGACGGTTTTCTGTTCGGATCTTCTTCTCTTAAAATACTTGAACACATCGCAGGAGAAAGAGATAATGCACAAACAGCAGAAAGTGCGATTGATGCTGCGATACAAACAGCAAATTGCTTATACATTAACCCTGTTAAACCTGTCATAAACGTTACAGGAACAAATACCGCCATAAGAACAAGTGCCATTGCAACCAAAGCACCACCAACTTCTTCCATCGTTAATTGTGCAGCTTCAATAGGGGTTTTTCCATCCTCTAAATGCCTTTTTACGTTCTCAATTACAACAATAGCATCATCTACTACAACCGCAACTGCTAATACCATAGCAAACAGGGTTAACAGATTGATTGACATTCTAAACACAGCTATAATAAAGAACGTACCTATTAATGATACAGGAATTGTTACGCACGGAACAAGTGTTGCTCTCCAATCACCAAGAAAAACAAAGATAATCAAAATAACAATTAATGAAGTCATTAAAATTGTATGTTCAACTTCATTTAAAGACTCCCTGACAAAAATTGAATCATCGTGCATTATAGCAAGTTTTAAACCGTCAGGAAGAGTTTTGTTGATTTCTTCCATTTTCTTAACAACTTTGTTAACAACATCAATTGTATTTGCATCGGGAAGCGGAACAACTTGAATAACGGCTGCCGGTTTACCGTCAACCATACCATATGATGTATATGACTGAGCACCAAGTTCAACTCTTGCAATATCTTTAATTTTAATATTTGAACCATCTTGATTAGACCGAATTATGATGTTTTCAAACTCATTTTCTTTAACCAGACGACCTTTGGTTAAAAGGGTAATTTTCATAGCAGCATTGACAGAGTTCGGTTCCTGCCCCAAAGCACCTGCAGGAACAAGAGTATTTTGAGATGCAATCGCTGATTGAATTTCCTGAACAGAAACACCGAGATTTGCCATCTTCTGAGGATCGAGCCAAATTCTCATACTGTAATTACCGGCACCAAAGACCTGAACATCACTGACACCATCAAGACGCTTTAATTCGTCTTTGATATAAATATTACCGTAGTTTGTAAGTTTTAACTGTGACCAGGAAGGATCATCAGAGGCAAGCTGTAAAATACAAGCACCGCTACCACCCGTGTTATTCGTTGCCGTAACACCAACCTTACGAACTTCTTCAGGCAAAAGTGCCGTTACCTGCTGAAGCCTGTTATTAACGTTAACGAGGTTGATATCCTTATTCGACCCGACCTTAAAATATATTCTCAATTGGTACGATTCATCAGCACAGGTTGAAGTCATATAAATCATATTCTCAACACCGTTAATCTGAGATTCAATAATTGTTGCAACCGAAGACTCAATTACACTCGCACTTGCACCTGCATAAGATGCCTGAACAAGTACCTGAGGAGGAGTAACATTCGGATATTTTTCAAGTCTTAAACCTAAAATTGAAATTGTACCAATCAATATCAAAAAAATAGAAATTACCATCGCAAAACGAGGTCTCTGTATGAAAAAGTATAAATTTTTTTTATTCTGTTCGCTCATTATTTCTGCCTACTATATATAATTATTTTTATTGAATATCCTTGAAATTTTGAACCTATTTTAGAAAAAATATTTTGTTTCTTTTGTCCTTGTTATTTTGCTTGTTGAGATTGTTTATTTTGTTCCTGTAAAGCAGCTTCTGTTTGAGTTTCTTCCTTCGGTTCTTCAATAACAACCTTTTGGCCATCCATAAATACCCTTTGAATGCCTTTTACAACAACTTTGTCGGAATAATCCAAACCGCCCTCTACTACCCAGTTATTATCAACATCATCAGAAACCTGAATTGTTCTCTTTTCAATTGTTTCATCATCTTTGACAACCCAGACATAATAGCCGTTTGGCTCATCCATAGTAGCAGATTGAGGTATCAACATAACCGTTTTCGGATTGATTGTTGTTGCAACTACTTGAACATAATCACCAGGGACAAGCAAACCATCTTCATTATCAAATGTTGCTCTTAAAGCAATTGTTCCCGATGACATATCAATTTCATTATCAACAAACTCAATTCTGCCGGTCTGAGGATATTCACTGCCATCAGCAAGTTTAACAACAACCTTCATATTTTCAAGATTGCTGCTCAATTCTGACTTTTTAAACTTAAGATAGTCTGCACTCTTAATATTAAACGTAACATAAATAGGGCTTGTGCTGACTATTCTTGCCAAAGGTCCTGTCTGAGTATTAACAAGGTTTCCTTCTGTTATCATTATCTTACCGATTTTACCATCAATCGGTGAAACAACTTTTGTATAACTCAAATTAAGTTTTGCATTTGAAAGAGATGCTTTTGCAGCATCGTGAGCAGCCTTATTGCCGTCTCTTGCTGCAAGGGCTTGATCATAATATGACTTACTTACATAATCATTTTTAACAAGCTCTGATGCTCTTTTGAGTTCTTTTTCAGCATTAACATAAGCAGCCTCTGATTGTTTAACTGCTGCCTGTGCATTCTGAACAGCAATCTCGTATTCGTTTGGCTCAATCAGGAAAAGAGTTTGACCTGCTTTAACCAAATCACCCTCAGCGAAATAACGTTTTTGAAGCCAACCGTTAATTCTTGCAACAACATCAACAGTATATTTAGCTTCAACTCTGCCTGCAGATTCCGTGCTAATATAGATATCCTGCTTGACAGGATTAGCAACCTGGACTGCTTTTGGTTGAGCCATAGCCTTCTGCATCATATTCTCAATCACTTTATTTTTGATTTGATTTATTACAATAGGTATAGCTATTATTAAAAGAATAATAAGAAGGATTATGAATATTTTAGGAATTTTAATTTTTACTGCCATAATGTTTTTCCTCGACTTAAATGTAAATAATACAAGGATAATACAATAAAAAAAATAAAATAGCAAATACTATAACATTGATTATAGTTTTGAACATTTTTTTACTTTATATTTATTCAGATTATAATATCAATATGAACATAAAAATTATAGCAATTGGAAAAATCAGGGAAAAATACCTTCAGGAAGCTCAAAAAGAATATGAAAAAAGGCTTCAAAAATTTTGTTCTCTTGAAATTGTTGAACTTCAAGCAGAAGAAATTCTTGATGAAAACAACTGCGATAAATATAAAAAACTAGAGGGCGAAAGGATTTTGAAACAACTCAAAGATAATTCTTTTATTGTTACTCTCGAAATCAAAGGAAAAAGCTTTTCATCTGAAGCCTTGGCAGAAGAAATGAAAAATTTATCCGCAGAAGGTCATAACGAGATTATATTCATTATAGGTGGCGCTAACGGACTCGACAGCGAAGTTTCAAAGAGGGCAAACCTCAAACTGAGCTTTTCTCAAATGACCTTTACACATCAGTTAATGAGAATTATTCTTCTTGAACAAATATACAGATGCTTTAAAATCAACTCTAACGAAAGCTACCACAGATAATCAAACATTCAACTGTTACATTTTAAAAACTAAAATAAAAAAAAACCGCCCTTTTCAGGACGGTTTTTTAAAGGTTTTAAGATTCCTCTTAGTTTTTAGGAATTGATAAATCTGAAGTCAATTCTAACCAAAGAGCATCTTTTTCGTTTGCCTTGTAAGCTAAACCAGGAGTGATGAAGCCAGTAGCAGCACCAACGCCTGCGCCAACAGGAAGACCGATAGCAACACCTTTACCATATTCATCGTTGCAAGTAGCAATTGCGATACCAGCACCGGTACCAACTGCAGCACCGCCCAATGTATATGCAAGGGGTTTGCCCCACCAGTTGCTTGTTAATACGCCATCGTTGTTAAGAACTCTTGCGTTGAAAGGAAGAACTCTTCCGTTCGGTAATGTCATGCTGACAAAATCAAGAGTAACTTTTGCGTTCTTGTTGAACCATTTTTGTTCATCAAGAGTGTTAATTTTAGCAAGCATCTTTGTGCCTTCAGGAATAAGTAAAGTTCCTTCGTCAGTGTAGATGTCTTTCTTAGCTACGAAAAGAACATCATCACCTTCAGCAGCTCTCTTTGAATTAAAGTAAGCATCGAAGTATCCTTTGATTACGTTTCCTGAAAGAACAATGTTTCTGAGGTTAGTAACTTTAACTTCATTGTTTGCAGCTTTCTTGTAAAGGCTTAAGTGTTCAACACCTTCAATACCTTCTTTAGCTACATATTCTTCTTTAACAGCATTAATTTTGTTTCTTAATTTGTAAAGAAGAACTGCTGCTTCAGCTCTGTTTAACTCTTTGTTAGGTAACAAATAGCTTTCATCAGGGTAATTTACATATACACCAAGATCAATTGTCTTAGCATATTGTCTTTTTGCCCATGCCGGAACATCATCTTTGTCAGTAAATGCATTTAATGCAGAAGTTGATGTTACATCTTTTGTGATGTGGCTGATGATTGATGCAGCTTCAGCTTTTGTGATAACTTGATCAGGTTTAAATGTACCGTCAGTATAACCGTAAATTAAACCGATACCTTCTGATAACATAATATCACTGTAGTCTTTTCTTGAAGAATCTACGTCTGAGAATTTATTCTCAGGTGATAATGTTGAAGTCGGGTGACCTAAAGTTCTTAATAATGCTGAGTTAAAATCTGATCTTGTAACAACATTTTCAGGATAAAACTTACCACGATTAAGGTTTAAGATTCCCCATTGAACTACGCCTGTAATTTCCTTATTTGCCCAGTAATCTGCAGGAACATCTTTATAAGAATCTGCAAATACATTTTGGGAAGCAATAAGAGCGAACATTACGGCAAAAATTGATAGAAGTTTTTTCATTTTTTTCTCCATATTTCACTACCAACACTTCTTCGATAATTCAGATTATACTCTCATAAAAAAATATATGCAAGATTTTAGATAAAAATTTCATTCTAATTGACACAAAATGATTTTATGTTACTCTTAAATTATAAATTGGACTTGTAGCTCAGCTGGTAGAGCAGTTGACTCTTAATCAATTGGTCGAGGGTTCGAATCCCTCCAAGTTCAGATTTTTCAAAGAGTGATTTTATAATCACTCTTTTTTATTCTATCTATTCTATGTTTTTTACATTACAGCGTTTTTGATTTACGTTTCTTTACAAAAAAGATTTTTGAGGGAAATATCAATCTTCATATGTTTTACAAAAACATAATTGAGAAAGGATTAAAAATGAAAATTACCCATATTACCCCTTATTCATTGGGTTATTTAGCTAGCCATGATGAAAAACAAACTAAAATTAATTCAAACTTAAAACCTGTCAGTCTTTATTCTTATCCGAAGGAATATTATATTAGTTTTAAAGGTGGAATGAGTTTAGAACTTGAAAAAACAATTTCACAACTTCACAAAAATAAGGCTGAATTTCCTCCTGACATTGAAAAAATGGCTCTTGAAGAACTTTCAAAAGGGAATCCAAAAAATAAAAAGCTTGTTGATATCCACAGAGAAAAATACAAAGGACTCAATGATTGCGATAGTTTGGAAGAAGTGAAATTTTTCTATCCCGAATTTTCGGAAGTTAAATCAATTGATGAAGATAAAATACCTTATATCAAAGGTTCTTTGATTGATAAATTTCTGAATAATGAAATAAAGACAAATGATGGGCAATTGTTTTTAAACCCGCAAAAAGACTTATCACTCCAGCTTATTCAAATGTATTGGGGAGATTGTCTTTCTTTAACAGATATCACAAATGCATGCGGACACAATTTCAGCTCTACAATGCAGAAGCTGAATATTCCGACCATGACTCCCCTTTACGGACAATATCTTAAACTCTCGGATGAAGATGCAAATAAAGCCATCACGGAAGCTGCTGCACGAAATCGTTCTTTAAACGAAAACAGCATAAAAAGAAAAGGTATTCCGCTTACAGAAGAACATAAAAAGAAAATATCCGAAGGATTAAGAAGATATCATCAGGAACACCCCGATATAGATTTCGGACGAACTGAAGAAAATGCAGGATATTTTTTAAGAAACCCCTATCAAAGTGAGGTATTCTCGCAAGTTCTTCTTCGCGCATGGAATTATAACGATGCAAGATCAATAAAAAAAGCTCTTGCAAGATATATGAAAAAGCAGGATAAAGAAATTACGGAAGAACTGTTTAAGAATCCGGCTCAAACTTTGATTCTCAAAGATTTTTGGGGCAAAAACCAATGGGCAAGGTCAAAATGGTCAACCTGCATGACGAAATCATGGGAAAGACAAAGAGTTCTTGAATCGATGGGATTAATTTATGAACCTAAAAAGTTTTTTCCAATTTTAGGTCGCACATATACAGAAAAAATTGCTCAAGCAATCAAGACATCAATTCCATATTTATCGGACACAAGTTTACAAGATATCAAAGACATTCTCTCTGTTGCCGTACCAAGCGAAAAAGACCGTCAACCATATAACGCTTATGCACTGAGAAAACTCTTTGTCGACGCAGGTCCGGATATTATAAAAAAGAATTTAGACTTTCCTTGCTATACAGTTCCGACTATTATAAAATCTGTCTTTAACCATCAAATTGAAAAATGTGAGAAAAAACAATATTTAAGCAGTGAAAGTCAAAAAATAGTTAACAGTATGAAAGATATTAGAGATACAGTTGATTTTGATTTATTAGAAAAATACAAAGAAAACAGAACTCCTGATAAATTAATCAAACTGTTTGATATGTATGTTGATATGGCTGTCAAATGTCTGACAAATGACTCAAAAGAAATCAGAGATATTTTTGAAATAACCTGTAACCAGTGTCTTGATTTAAAAACAAAACCTAATTTAAAAGAGTTGGAAGTTGCAATTAAAAGACTTGATGAAGCTTCAACAAAGGAAAGTGCGTTAGTCGTTAAAAACTTCAGAAATAAAAAGCCTGATTAAAAAATCAGGCTTTTTAATTATTATATGCTTTTTGATATTTCAATAAGTTTTTTAACCGCTTCATCAGGTGTCATAAGGATAATTTCGTTTGTTTTTCTTTCCTTAAACTCAACTTTTCCTTCATTTAAGGTTTTACCAATAGTAACACGATACGGAATACCTATCAAATCTGCATCTTTGAGTTTAACTCCGGCTCTTTCGCCTCTATCATCAAGCAAAACTTCAACACCTGCTTTTGTCAGTTCTTCATACATCTTATTTGCACAGCCCATCTGAGCTTCATCAACATCGCTGACCGGAACGATTACAACTGTATATGGGGCAATTGCAAGCGGCCAAATAATTCCGTGTTCGTCATGGAATCTTTCAACAGCAGCTGCTGCAGTTCTTGAAATACCAATTCCATAGCATCCCATAATAAAAGGTTTTTCGCTTCCGTCTTTATCTGTGAATGTTGCATTCATAGCTTTTGAATATTTTGTTCCAAGCTGGAATATGTTACCAACCTCTATACCCTTTGTAACCTTTAATTCTTCACCGCAAACAGGACATCTGTCTTTTGTTTCAACAAGTCTTATATCGCAAATCTTTTCGGGAAGTTCAACATCAATGCCCCAATTTGCACCAACCAAATGTTTATCTGTCTGGTTAATACCGATTACAAAATTTTTGAGTTCACGAACAGTTTCATCTGCAATAACACTGACATTCTTTAAACCTTTAGGTCCTATAAATCCTGCTACTGCGCTGTAACCTGAAGCCTGCATAATTTCATCAATTTCATCATTTCTTGCAATCCTGATGTCATTACCCTCAAAAGCATTCATAAGTTTAGTTTCTTCAACTGTTCTATCGCCTCTTATTAAAGCAAGGACATACTTTCCGTCAATAACATAAACAAGAGCTTTGCAAATTACCGTTGAAGGAATTTTTAAAAATTCTGCAAGTTCATCAATTGTCTTTGTATTCGGAGTATCAACTATTTCCGCCCTTTCAAATTTACCGTCTGTTTCAGCAGGGTTGAGTGTTGAAATAGCGTGGTTCGAATTTGCACTGTAATCACACTTTGTACAATAGAATACATCGTTTTCTCCTGCGTTATTTTCATCGTTTTCGTTTACCAAAACCATAAATTCATGGGAAACACTTCCACCGATTGCACCGGAATCCGACTGAACCATCTTTGTTTCGAGTCCGCAGCGGTTGAAAATTCTTGTATAGGCATCTGCCATATTCTTATATTCTTTTTCAAGCCCTGCTTGGTCAACATCAAAACTGTAAGCGTCCTTCATAATAAATTCACGGCCTCTTAAAAGTCCAAAGCGAGGTCTAATCTCATCTCTAAACTTTGATTGAATCTGATATAAATTAACAGGCAATTGTTTATATGAACGAATACCCTCTCTTGCAATAAAGGTAATAACTTCTTCGTGAGTAGGACCTAAGCACATTCCTCTGTCGTGCCTGTCTTTCATTCTCATCAACTCTTTACCGTAAACTTCCCATCTGCCGGATTCCTGCCAGAGTTCTTCAGGCTGAACAAAAGGCATTAGAAGTTCTTGAGCACCTGCTGCGTTCATTTCTTCACGAACTATATTTTCAACTTTTGTCAAAACTCTTTGCATTAAAGGTAAATAATTATAAATTCCGTTTGTAAGTTTTCTGATATAGCCCGCTCTTACTAAGAGTTTATGGCTTATAACTTCTGCATCCTGCGGAAATTCTCTTAAAGTCTGGCAAAAAAGTTTTGACATTTTCATAATAAAATAACCTCATCTGTATATTGATGAGATTATTTTATCATAAACAATCTTATAAATTAAACTAATTATTTACAGTGTCAAATCTTGACTCAAAAGTATCAATTTCATTAATAATTGAAGGAAGCTGTTGTTCTAATTTTGCAACAACTTCAGGATCATACTGACTTCCGGCACCCGCTTTAATTTTTTCAAATGCTGCCTGATAATCAGGTGTATCCATGGTATGAATAATAGAATCAAGAGCATCTGCAACTGCAATTATTCTTGCACCAATCGGTATTTCTTCCCCTGATATACCATAAGGATAACCTGTTCCGTTAAAATACTCGTGATGATATTTGATTATCTCAACAATATCTTTTAACTGTTTAATATCTTCAAGAATTCTAACTCCATGAGCAACGTGCTTTTTGATTTCTTCAAATTCCTCAGGAGTAAGATTTTCAATTTTTGCTGTTATTTCATCTGAAATACCTATCATACCGATATCGTGCAACATACCTGCAAGCTCAATTTTTCCCTTAAGTTCATCGTCTAAATTAAAGGCTTCGGATATTTTATCTGTATAAAAAGTAACTCTGCGGCTTCTGCCTAATGTAAAAGAATCTTTTGCATCTAATGCTTCGATAATGGCTGTGATTGTTCCGGAGAACAATTCTTTCATATCTTTAATAAGACCTTCATTATCCTTTTTAAGCTGATAATATTCCATAGAATTTGCAACTGTCAAAACAAGTTCTTCAGGTGTATATGGCTTTTTAATATATCTGTAAATCTTAGCGTAGTTTATTGCATCAATTAAAATCCCGGCATCAGAATAAGCTGTAATAAGTAATCTCATTGTTGAAGGTGAAATTTCACAAGAACGTTTTAAAAATTCGACTCCATCCATTTCAGGCATTTTATGGTCAGAAAGAATTCCATCTATTCTTTCATTTTTTAATATTTCTAATGCTTCAAGAGGAGAAGTTGTTTTAAGCAAATCATATTCACCTCTCAATGTTCTATACATTAAAGACAAATTATCAGGTTCATCATCTACCAAGAGAAGTTTATATTTTTCGTTCATTTACACCTCTTCATTTTTATCATTATTTTTTAACAGTTCACGATTGATGCTCAAAGGCAGAGTTATAATAAATTTTGTACCTATGCCCTGTTTGGATTCAATCTCAATGTTTCCGTTATGATTTTTGATTACCTTGTATGTAATAGACATTCCAAGTCCAGTACCTTGTCCAACCGGTTTTGTTGTGAAGAACGGATTGAATACCTTTTGTTTTGTCTCTTCATCCATACCAGAGCCATTATCTTCTATTTCTATTCTAACATTGTTATTAGTAAATAGGGCTCTTATCCAAATATCACCGTTTCCTTCAATAGCACCAATTGCATTATCAAGGATATTCATAAATACTTGGTTTAGCTGTCCGCCATAAGCCTCAACGGTCGGCATGTTTTCAGGAAATTCCTTGTGAATGGTTATTCTGTTCTTATACTTGTTATATAAGATTGTTAAGCAAGTATCCATCTCTTTTTCAATATTTATACTTGAAATTGCAGACTCTTCAAATCTCGAAAAGCTCTTGAGGTCTTGAATAATATTCTTTGCTCTCTCTGCACCTTCTTTACAGCTTTTTATTAAATCAGGAATATCACTCTTTATGAAATCATAATCGAGTTCTTCTTTCAATGACTTATATTTTTTCTGTAAATCCTCACTTAATTCTTTATCCAAATCAGAATATTCATCAACAATTTTAACCAAATCTTTTGAATAATTATCAAGGTGTGTCATATTCCCATATATAAAGTTAATCGGGTTATTGATTTCATGCATAATTCCTGCAACAAGCTCACCAAGTGATTTCATCTTTTCAGAGTGAACCATCATTGCCTGCGTGCTTTGAAGTTCGCTATATGCAGCTTTCAATTCTTTTGTTCTTGCAGTAACTTCTGCTTCCAATGAACTGTACAGTTTCTGTAATACATCAGCCATTGTGTTATATGAATTAATTAAACCATTGATTTCAGTAAAATAAGAAGAATCAACCCTGTCAGATAAATCTCCTTCCGCAAATTTTGAAGCAACAACTCTCAATCTTTCAATAGGACCCAAGATTAATATTGAAACAAAATATGTTACCAAAAAAGTTAAAAGCAAAACAATTATGACAAACCATACTGAATACTCATTCATCATTTCATCCAGGTCATTGTTAACATCATAATTTGAATTAAAGCCAAAATAAATATAATAATCACCAAGGTGATATTGGGTTGGAATAAAAGATTTACTCGAATCATTTTGTGAAACTATACACCAGAAATTTTCATCAGAATTTTGAATTCTTCCTTTATATGTATTAGCATTTTGTATGACGAAACCTTCCGGTAAATCTTCATACAAAGTTTCTTTATCTTTATATTTTATAAACAAATATCGAATTACATCACGATTAAATTCCTGATTAATCATATCAATAAGGTTTAGCTCTTTTCTTTTGTCAAGATCAAGGAACTCTTCGGAGTTTAGTATTCTATTAAAAGAATTGAGACTAACTATTATTGAAGCAGTTGTGATATCAGTAGTTTTGGGAATAAGCTGAACTCTGTCATATTTAAAAGAAAAGGCAAGAATTGCTATAACCAAACTGCATACGAAAAATGATAATACAAAACTAAGTTTAAAATTTATAATTGAAGCAGCATCGCTTTTAAATCTCGAGATTTTTATAAAAATTTTTTTTATGCCGGGATTCACGTTAAATCACACTTCTAATCATTAAATCTATACCAAATCACAATATATAGAATAAACTATAACCGAAACTTTTGCAAGATTTATTTATTTTTTTCCTCGAGTTGTTTTCTAAAGCAGAACTGAACAAGCCAAACCCTGTCAACATTAGTTAATAACTGGAATCTCCCGGAAATAATATATGCCTGAGCATTAACTTCCATTCGAATAGGCTGAAACTTACAAATAATTCGCTTATTTTTTTCTAATTCAAATTCAATATCGTATAATGCAGAAAGTTCTAACTGTTTAGGCGAAGCTAATTTCAGACCTCCGGCACTGATATCAATCAGAGAAACCATTATTTCTTCACCATCTGATGCGTATAGCACCAAATCTTTAACTATATTTACCCTTGTATATTCTCTTCTCTGCAGGAATTTATATGTAGGAGGATTCCATAAATCCAATACCCTGCCTGAAATTCCTCTTATAATTGTTTCAAAATACAAAAGCCCGTGTTCTGTAATTGTATATAATTCAACAGATTCATTATCAGTGTATTTTTCATCAGAATACAATTCAACAGAAAAACCATCATCGAAAGTATCTTTTACTGCACATATTGTCGCATTATCAACAGTTCTTGATAATATTTTAAACTCTTTGTCTCTGTATATATAATTCTTCATTTACTGTTTCCAAGATATCTGCATAATTATTATATGACGAAATTATACATTATTCAAATATATTTTTATTCATACTAATTTGTTCTGTTAAAGAGCAAAATCTGAACAGCTTTTGAAGAATAGACTTCATTTACTTCATAGCCGAAGCTCATAAAAGCAAGCACTATTGAAATAGCATCTTTATGATAATTACGTCCTATGCAAAAATAAAATTGTGGAGGATATTTACCATTAAAACTGCTTTCAAAAAATTTAAGATAATCTTCAACCTTAGCGCCACTTGACCAAGGTTGAAATATAATAGAATTATTATATTCCTCTTTATACCGTTCATCGTGTAAAAAGTAATATCCAAAACCTTCTTTAAGTTCATAATAAATTATGTTAGGCTTGTTATAGCATTTATTTGAATACCAATAATTAACAAGCCCTCGGTAATTATCTTTCATCCAGTTTTTTTCAATATACTTAAGTTCATTTACACAAAAATTCAAAAATAAAACAGAACATAAACAAACAACAACTGTTTTTATTAATTTATTCTTTGACTCCCAAATATTTTTTATAAAAGAATAAAGGGAAACACCAAATACAACAATAAAAATAGGATATAAAAACAGTTCATATCTGTTTTCGAATTTTCCGTAAGCATAAATTCCTGATTTAACAAATACATAATAAATTAACCAAACAATAATGAAACTAAGATTTAAATATTTGAACCTCTTTTCTTTTTCTTTAAAAAGGTTATAAAATAAAACAAATACAAATAAAAGCGTCATAATTATCCGAGTCAGAACAAAACTAAGAGAAAAATGCATTTTTATATGGAAGTTATGGCAAGAAAAAAGATAATTAACGGAAATAAAAAATGATTTGATAACATCAATAAAATAATTTTTGCAGGGAATATTAAAAATATTATTCATTACATCTTCTCTGACGATTTGTAATCTTACAAAAAACCAATAAAGAGGAATTGCAACAAACAAAAGAGCTATAAAATAAACAATACTCAAAAACTTTATTGATTTAAAATCTTTTTCTTTAAGTGATTTTATAAACAAAATAATTGAACAACCTGCAACAAAAAATGCACTGCCATACTGAGTTCCTACAGCCAAACACCCTAAAAGTACAAATAAAATTGCATCTTTCAAAGATATTTTATCCAAAAGTTTAACAAAGAAATATAAACACCAAGCTACAAAAGCAAACATCAGGTTATATTCTGCACACTCCTGACAAAAATATATAAAATTGTAGAGACAAACGGTAAAGGCACAAACAGCAATACTAACTTTATAGTTAACAAAACGATTTAAAGATTTATACACACCGGAAAGTGCTATTGCCCCCATAAGAACCCCAAAAAATCTGAACCAAAATTCGCTGTCACATATTTTGAGCCAAAAATACATTAAAAAATTATATAAAGGCGGCTGAAGTGTTAACAATAATCTTCCGTATGGGTCATCATCAATAATATTAAGAGGAGCAGCACTAAAAAAATATTTGGAAAAGAAATATTCTATTGTTTCATCATACCAAAGAGATGAATAGGTCAATTTATGAAATGCAACAATAAAATAGAACAGAAAAAGTGCAAAAATTAAGGAATATTTTATCCTATTTTCTTTAATTTCAACAATTAATTTGTCCATTACTCTTTAATCTCCAAATCGGAAAAACGATATTTGTGATTTTTAATTTCACTATAATCTCCACCATTATTAACAAAAATTTCCATTGCTTCACGACCGTCAATAAATTCTATAGGCAGATTTTTTCCATTGAATTTACACTTATATACAATGGGGTAATAGTTGATATACATTGAATTTTTATACATTTCAATAAATTCAATATCACCAGGAAATATTTTACGTGAATACAAATTTACAAAAGAATCGAAATTATTAAATATATTGCTAGCCATTGACAGAATTTTATTATCATAGCGAGATTCCTGATACATTAAAGGATGGTGCAAACATACTATAGGATAATATGAATCAACAAACAGAGCATAAGGAAGAAAAATTTTATCTTGTTCCTGCGATGACCTATAATAATACAACATCATTTTATCTCTTAGATAAGTCATATCTCTTGTATTGTTTATTGATACTCTTAAATGAATAAAAGAAAAACAAAACAACGGCAATAGTATAAAAAAGCAAACAAGTATAAACTTTTTTGATTTCATATTTAGAAGATTGATTGATAAAACTTCCATACCTGAAATACACAAAAAGTAAAGAAATATATAAATATCTGCATGTTCAATCCAAAATCCGCCTGTATAATGGGTTTTACCTAATACAATTAAAGAAAATGCAAGAATAATTGCAGCAGCCAACAATGAAGAAGAAAAAACCATTTCATCATCAGAATTTTTAACTTTCTTATTAAAATATATTAAAGTAAAAAACAAAATAAGAAGAAAACCGTTTATATCAAAAAGCTTCTTTAAACAAGCCTTTAAATACGGAAAGAAATTAATTGCAAGAGTCTCAAAACTAAATACTCCATTTTGAATTTTACCCCAAAAATGTTCCTGAAAACCTTTTGTTAAAATGAGATACACGAAACCAATAAGTATTGCTATAAAAATAATCGCCAAATCTTTGTTGCATTCCTTTTTTTTTAATACAGAATAGACAAAAAGAATAAACGAAGAAATAATGCACATAAAACCAACAATTTCAGATGATGAAGCGGTCAACATGGAAAATAATAAAAAAGCAATAAAACTAACTGTTCCAAAACTTTGAAACTTAAACCTTTTATACAAATAATAACACCATATAATAAGCAAAACAGCAGGTATAATAAACCTAAAAAAACCGGAATATATTAGTATATCCGCAAAATTCCAGAAATTTAGCAAAAAGAAAATAAACATAAAAACAATTGAAGTCAAAAACAAATTCATTATTTTTGATATTTGTGCAAATTCAAAAAACTTTGAATAGTATCTGAAAAGAATGACAAAAACCAAAGCCTCAATAAACGCACCGAAATACTGAGCCCAATCTTGAAGATTTATACCTAATTTATAAGGCAAATAATACATTAAAAAATTATTTACCGGCATTATCCAAGTGCCATAAAAATATTCTCTGTGCATAGTAATTTTTGCATCAGCCAAAAAATTGTAATAAGTATCATCGACACAAAGAACGTTGTTATGAAACATACATATCAACAAAGCAAAAAGCCCAAACCAATATATTTTCTCAAAAGAAAAACATTTGTTTAAATTATTAATATTCATCATCAGTACTCAAAATATTACCGTGTAATAAATATAAAATAAATGCAAACGGATCAACCCA
>JAEEGL016447575.1_pt1 | contig 43946 bp, 37 predicted proteins | sample 9134231 | NCBI WGS metagenome assembly JAEEGL01 (sample SAMN16246548, study PRJNA631951) | gut metagenome | biome: gut microbiome; feature: rumen; material: fiber-attached | host: Bos | place: Iran: Karaj | collected 2018-10
AGAAGATCGCCCTCTCCGGCTTCGGCAATGTCGCCTGGGGCGCCGCCACCAAGGCCAAGGAACTCGGTGCGAAGGTCGTCGCGATCTCCGGTCCGGACGGTGTCTGCCACATTCCGGACGGCATCACCAAGGACATGATCGACTACATGCTCGTCATGCGCGCCTCCAACCGCAACAAGGTGGAGGATATGGCCGTCAAATTCCCTTCGCTGGCGAAGTTCACCCCCGGGAAGAAGGCCTGGAGCATCCCTTGCGACATCGCCCTGCCCTGCGCTTTCCAGAACGAACTCTCCGAGGAAGATGCGAAGGAACTCAAGGCCAACGGCTGCTGGTGCTGCTGCGAAGTGTCCAACATGGGCTGCCAGCCCGGCGCGATCCACTTCTTCCAGCACAACGGGATTCTCTTCGCCCCCGGCAAGGCGGTGAACGCCGGTGGCGTCGCCACTTCCGGCCTGGAAATGACCCAGAACGCCGAACACATCTCCTGGGATGCGGCCGAGGTGGATGCCAAACTCCACTTTATTATGAAGTCCATCCACGAGCAGTGCGTCAAGTTCGGCACCCAGCCGGACGGCAGCATCGACTATGTGAAGGGCGCCAATATCGCCGGCTTCATGAAGGTGGCCCAGGCCATGCTGGAACAGGGAACCATCTAAGCAGATGCATATTTATGAATCCCGGTGCACAGGCATCGGGATTTTTTTGCTATCTTTGCGCCCCGTAATGAACCATTACTCATCGTTATGAAGAAAATAGCTGTTGCATTGTGTGCATGTCTGGTTCTTCTCTCCTGCCACGAGTCCTCCCGGAACCCGCTCCAGAAGAAAGTGGACGAGTATGCACTCGTCAAGATTGCGACCCCGGACCTTTCCGGTATTACCGAAAATGGAAAAGAAGTGCTGCGCCTGTACCGCTGGGCCGCTGACGAGGCGGATCAGATCTACCGGAAGCAGATGACCCATGGGGATGACTATCTCGAAGGGATTACCGACCCCTCCGTCCGCGCTTATGCCGAAATTAATTATGGTCCCTGGGACCGGATGGACGGAAAAGCGTTTATCGATGGCTGGGGGGACCGCCCTGCCGGCGCCGGTTTTTATCCCTCGGACATGACGCCCGAAGAATTCGATGCCCTGGAAGATCCCGCCAAGAACAGCCCTTATACGCTGATTCAGCGGGGCGAGGACGGTGCCCTGCAGGTCGTCCCCTTCCACGAGGCCTACGCCCCGGAAATCCAGAAGATCTGCTCTTTCCTGCAGAGTGCGGCGGATTTGACCATCAAGCCGAGTGTGCGGGAGTATCTGCTCCGGAAGATGGACGCCCTGCGCAGTGACAACTACTACGAGAGCGACCTGGCCTGGCTGGACATGACGGATTCGAAGATGGACCTGATTATCGGTCCCAACGAGACCGAGGATGACCAGCTTCTCGGCCGCAAGGCTTCCTATGGCGCCTTTGTGCTGCTGAAGGAACTGAAGAAGACAGAGCAGATCGACCAGTTGACCGACATGCTGCCGCAGCTGCAGGCCTCCCTTCCCTGCCAGGATGCGTACAAGACCTTCGTCCCGGGAACGGAATCGGACATCTATGCCTACGACGCCCTCTACTATGCGGGTAACTACAACGCCGGTATCAAGGTGATTGCCGTGAACCTGCCTTACGACGAGCGGGTCCAGGCCGAGAAAGGTACCCGTACCGTCCTGCTCCACAATATCATGAAGGAGAAGTTCAACCGGATCGTCTTCCCGATCGGCAACCTTTTGATTGTCGGAGACCAGACGGCCCATCTGAACGATGACGCCTTCTTCTGGAACATCGTCTTCCGGGAAGTGGCCCACGGACTGGGTGTCAAGGAGACGGTCAACGGAAAGGGAACGGTCGCCGAGGCGCTCGGCAACGAAGCCCTCCTCATCGAAGAGATCAAGGGAAATGTAGTCGGACTGTATCTGGCCTGCAAACTCATTGATGAGCACCGTCTTTCGGGGATTGTCACGAAGGAGGACGCCCTGACGACCTTTGTGGCCTCGCTGGTGCGCAGCGAACGTTTCGGCGAAGGCAGCGCCCTGGGCCGTGCGAACATCATTATCTATAACTACCTGGTGGAAACGGGCGCCATCGCGCGCAACGAGGCAGGCCGCTATGTCATCGACTATGCCCAGGCCCAGTCCTCCATCATGGACCTTGCCTCCCGGGTGCTGGGAATCCAGGCGACGGGCGACCGCGAGGGTGCCGCTGCCCTGGAGGAGCAGTATGGGAAACTCTCCCTGGTGTTCAAGGGAGATCTGAGGAACATCCGCCTGGAAGGCATTCCGGCAGACATTCGTTTTGAATTTGAAAAATAATACAATATGGCTACCAAAAAACTGAACCTCAAGTTCTGTGTATTCCTGCCCATCGTGCTGCTGGTCACGATTTTCCTCTGGGCGGTTCCGGTGTCGTTCTTCGGTATCGAGGAACTGACGGTTGTCCAGCAGCGGGTCATTGCACTCTTTGTCTTTGCCGCACTGATGTGGATTTTCGAGATTATCCCGAACTGGACCACCTCCCTGCTGGTGATTGTGATTTCTCTCTTGACGGTGTCCGACAAGGGTCTCGGTTTCTTCTGTGATCCGAAATTCGGCCAGCTCGTCAGTTTCAAGAGTATCATGGCCTCCTTTGCGGACCCGGTCGTGATGCTGTTCATGGGCGGCTTCGTGCTGGCCATCATGGCGGAGAAATACGGGCTGGACGTGACCATGGGCCGCGCCCTGCTGTCCATCTTCGGGACCAAGCCGCGCATCGTCCTGCTGGGCTTCCTGATTGTGATTTCCATCTTCTCGATGTTCATGTCCAATACGGCGACGGCCGCGATGATGCTGGCCTTCCTGGCTCCGGTCCTGGGAACCCTGCCGTCAGATGACAAGGGTAAGATCGGCCTGGCGCTGTCCATCCCGGTGGCGGCCAACCTGGGCGGTATCGGGACCCCGATCGGCACCCCGCCGAATGCGACGGCCGTCCGTTTCCTCGCGGAGGCCAATGCCGAAATCTCTTTCATGGACTGGATGGTCCACATGGTTCCCTATGTGGTCGTGATGATTCTCGTCGCCTGGGTCCTCCTGCAGCTGTTCTTCCCCTTCAAGACCGAAAAACTCGTGCTGGAAATCCCTGAGAACAAGAAAGAGAAAAGCTGGAAGTCCACGGTGGTGTGGATTACCTTCATCGGAACCATCCTCCTTTGGATGACGGAAAGCATCACCAAGATCAACTCCAATATCGTGGCCCTCATTCCGCTCGGCGTCCTGACGGCCTGCGGGATTTTCACCAAGGAAGATATCAAGGAAATCAACTGGAGCGTGCTCTGGCTCGTGGCCGGCGGCTTCGCCCTCGGTACCTGCCTCCAGGGAACCGGATTGGCGAAAGTCCTGATCAATGCGATTCCTTTCGGCTCGATGTCGGTCGTGCTGGTGCTGGTCGTTGCCGGACTGGTGTGCTACTTCCTGTCGAACTTCATCTCCAACTCCGCTACGGCGGCCCTGTTAATTCCGATTCTGATTGTCGTCGCCGAGGGTATGGCCGATCCGGAGGCTGCCAACAATGCGCAGTTCCTCTCCCTGGGCGGTTCCCGCGCCATGATCGTGTTTATCGCCGTCTGCGCGTCGATCGCCATGCTTTTCCCGATTTCTACCCCTCCGAACGCCATCGCCTCCTCGACGGGCCTCGTCGAAACCAAGGATATGGCCAAGGTCGGTATCCTCATCGGTGTCATCGGTTTTGTGTTCGGCTTCTTCTGGCTGACCAAGATTTTCCCTTTTGCATGATATGAAAAAATTATTGCTGTTGACCCTTGCCGCGCTGCCCTTTGGCAGCGCAGCTTTTGCCCAGGAGGAGACTCCTGCCAAGTTCAAACTCTACGGCTTCATCCGTAACTATACGATTGTCGACACTCGTGAAGTCAAGGCCGGTACCAACGACCTGTATTTTTACATGCCGCAGGATGTCAGTCTGGCTCCGGACGGAACGACAGACCTGAATCAGGGGATCAACTGGCGGAGCCTTTCCCTGACCACCCGTCTCGGACTGGACGTGTCCGGCTATCAGTTCGGTTCCATGAAAATCGGCGGAAAGGTCGAGGCCGACTTCTACAGCCTGAACGGCACCGGAGCGGCCCAGACCATTGCCCAGCTGCGCCTTCGTCAGGCCTTCGTGGCCCTCGGCTGGAATTTCACGGAGGGCGACCGTCTCGGCCTGACCATCGGACAGGCCTGGCATCCGATGGCGGCCGATATGCCCCATATGACCAACCTGGAGACCGGCGCTCCTTTCAATCCCTTCAACCGCAGTCCCCAGATGAGGCTGGATTACACTGTCAGTGGCTGGACTTTTACCGGAGGTCTTCTGTACCTGAACCATTATCTTCCGATGGACGCCCAGGCAGGCGGAAAGAGCGTCGCTCCCTTTAAATATGGTCTCCCCGAGGCCTATGCGGGCGTCAGTTTCAGCCGTGGTCCCGTGCTGGCCCGAGTCGGCGTGGACATCCTGAATACCAAACCTTTCCGTACCTACACTGTAGAGCAGAATGTGCTGAATGCTGACGGTACTCCCAAACTTGACGGCGAGGGAAATCCCGAAACCAAGACTGTGGTGGGCGGCAAGGTAAGCAGCCTGATGACCGCCATCTCTCCCTTTGTATTTTTCCAGTACACCCAGGGTATGTTCCAGCTCCGGGCCAAGAGCATCCTTGCCCAGAGCGGCGAACATCTGAATCTCCTCTCCGGTTATGGCATCAACGCTTACGACATGGCCTCCCACAGCTACACGTACACTCCGATGCAGACTTCGGCTTCCTTCGTCTCCTTCCAGTATGGAAAGAAGTTCCAGGTCATGATGATGGCCGGGTATTTCAAGCAGCTCGGAACCACGAAGGATCTCAATAGCCCCCAGAATCTGTATATCAACACGGCGGCCGATACCAAGATCCAGCAGGCTGTCCGCGCCACGCCTACCGTGGCCTGGAACCTGGGCAAATTCACCGTGTCGCTGGAATACAATATCACGGCGGCGCAGTTCGGTGAGGGTACAAGAGATGCGCGCGGCATGTTCTCCCAGTATCACTGGGTTTTGAACCACCGCTTCATCAATATGGTGAAATTCAATTTTTAACGCACGCGGATCTTTTTGCCGACCCTGAGGATGGAGGATTCCTTCATGCTGTTGAGGCGGCAGAGCTCCCGGACGGTGGTATGATACTTCCTGGCGATGCCCGAAAGGGTGTCGCCAGATTTGATGGTATGCCATTTCATGGCGGCAGCCTCTGCAGCAGCCCGGGCGGCGGCATCCTTCTTGGCCTGTTCTTCGGCGGCCAGGCGGTCTTCCTCGTCGGTGCGGAAGATCTCGTCTTCGTCATCGACGGCCTGGACATAACGCTGGTTCGGGTTGAAATACCAGGAACGGATTTTCAGCAGGCGGTGCCGGAGGGTCCCTGTCTCGAAGTCAATCAGCCACGAGGGGTCAAAGGCTGCACCCTTGTAGCGGGTCTCGAAGTGGAGATGGGGGCCGGAGGAGCGGCCGGTGGAGCCGCCGAGTCCGATGACGTCGCCGGCGCTGACCCAGTCGCCGGAAGAGACATCCCGGCGGGAGAGATGGCCGTAGCAGGTTTCCAGTCCGTTGGGGTGCCGGATGACGATGAGGTTGCCGTAGCCGCCCACCCAGTCGGAGATGCGGACTTTCCCGTCAAAAGCGGCGTACACGGGCGTGCCGGTCGGGTAGGGAAGGTCCACGCCCTGGTGCCGGCGGCCGTGCCGGTAGCCGAATTTGGAATAGACGCGGGTCTGGTTCGGGCAGCAGTAGGCGTCGAGCGTATCGACAATCCAGAGGGAGAAACGCTCCGGGATCGGTGCGCTGCTCCGCCAGGGATCGACACTGCGGGTGTCCCAGTGGTCGGAGAAGATTTCGTCGCCCTGGACGGCTTTCGGGTCTTTGACGTATTTGTAGGTCCCGTTGTTGTAGAGCACAACCTTCACGGCGGGATTGCCGGTGTCCAGGGTGTCTGCATACGGGGTGCCGACATTGCGGGCGGAAGGGACTTGCTGCCGCCCGTAGCTGTAGCGGAGCGAGTCTGTCTGCCGGTCCGGCGCGGTAGTCGCCATCAAGACGGCGAGACTGATTAAAATACTGATTGTCATTACGAACGGATGGCGCCGAAGCGCTTCGAGAGCAGTTCTACGGTTTCGTCAATCTTCCGGGCGAGGAGTTCTTCGCTGGTCGCTTCGCAGAGGAAACGGAGATAGGGCTCGGTATTGGACGGGCGGATGTTCAGCCACCAGTCGGGGAATTCGATGCGGTAGCCGTCGAAATCCATGAACGCCGTTGCTTTCTCGGCCGCCATGAAATGGTCCTTGACCGCGTCCATCGCCGCTTTCTTGTCTTCGACGCGGAAATTGATCTCGCCGGAGTTCTTGTAGCGGACAATGCCTTCGATGGCCTGGCTGAGGGTCTTGCCTTCGGCTTTGAGTTTGGCGACGATGCCGGTGATGATCATGGAGGCGAGCAGGCCGCTGTCCGAGTAGAAGAAGTCACGGAAATAGTAGTGGCCGGCGAGCTCCCCGCCCCAGACACCGTCGATTTCCCGGAGTTTGGCTGCGGCGAAAGCCCGTCCGACCTTCCAGGTCTCGATGGTGCAGCCCATCGGGGTGAGGTATTCGCCGACCGCTTTTGAGGAACGGATGTCCTGGAGGACAATCCCCTTCAGGCCTCTTTCTTCCACAAAGTAGTGGCCCATCAGGGCGATCATCAGGTCGGGGGAGATGAACTGCCCCTTCTCGTCGACGAACATCACGCGGTCCGCATCGCCGTCGTAAATGACGCCGACGTCGGCCTTGACCTCTTTGACGAGGTCTTTCAAGGGCTGGACGTTCTTCTGGATCAGGGGATTGGGCTCATGGTTCGGAAAACGGCCGTCCAGGGTGTCGAAGAGGTAATGGACCTTCGGACCTTCGCCGAAGATGGCCTTTGCGAAGAGGTTGGCCATGCCGTTGGACAGGTCCATGGCGATGGTCAGGTTCTCCAGCGGTTTGGCGAATTTGCGCATGTAGGCGATATAGTCGTCCAGGATGTCTTTCTGGTATACTTTTCCGCGGGTCGCGGCGGCCGGGGTCGGAATGCCGGCGTCAATCCAGGCCTTGATCTGCCCGAGACCGGCATCGAAACCGACGGCCTGGGCACCGGTCGTGGACACTTTCATGCCGTTGTATTCGGCGGGATTGTGGGAGGCCGTAATCTGGACGGAGGCGTCGAAGCCATAATTGGCCGTCCCGAAATAGACCATCGGGGTAGAACTCAGGCCGATATCGTAGACGTCGGCGCCGGCGTCGGTAATGCCCCTGAGGACCGTATCGTGGATTTCATCTGAAGAGACGCGGCAGTCGCGTCCGACCAGCACCTTGGAGGCCTTCAGAAGTTTTGGAATAAAATAACCTACCTTGTAGGCGATGTCGCGGTCCCAGTCTGTTCCCCAGATGCCGCGGATGTCGTATGCATGGAATGCGCTTGCCATAATTACTTGAGTTTAGCGTTATAGTGTGGATGTACTTTTCCTTTGGTGATGTTGTTGAGTTTGGCGGAAATCATCTTTTTCCGGATGGGAGGGACGTTGTCGGTGAACAGGTTCCCGTCCAGGTGAGAGAGTTCGTGCTGGACCATCCGGCAGCAGAACTTGTCAAGGGTCTCCGTTACTTTTTCCAAGGCTTCATTGTAATACTCGACGGTTATTTTCGCCGGGCGGGCCACGTCGCAGTAGATGCCGGGAATGGACAGGCAGCCTTCCGAATAGGTCGTCTTTTCCGGACTTTCCCAGGTGATGACCGGGTTGATCAGGGTGCGTTTGAAGCCCTTGCAGTAGTCGTAGACGTCAGAGACGACGTCGCCGTCCACGATGACGACCCGCTGGCTGACGCCGATCTGGGGCGCCGCCAGTCCGCAGCCGTCTGCGCGGGAGAGGGTGTCCTTGAGGTTCTGGACGAGGGTGGCGAGCCCCTCCTTGTCGCCGAGGTCGGCGGGCAGGGCTTTTTTGCGGAGCACTTCCGCGCCATATAGAAAAATAGGTTGGATCATCTTTTGTTGCGTGTTTTGTTGCGCGACCGGGAGGGGGGAACCGCATCGGGATTGACGGTATAACCCGCTCCGCTGCTCCGGTCCAGATAACTCTGGAGAATGATGGCGGCGCTGATTCTGTCCACCGATTTCTTGTCCCGGCGTCCGGAAGCCTTCATGCCGCCGTCGATCATGACCTGATGGGCCAGGACCGAGGTGAAACGTTCGTCCTCGAGACTGACGGGAACAGAGGGAAACGCCTTCTGAAGCTGTTTCAGGAAGGCCTCCACCGCAGGAAGCGACGCAGAGGGAGAACCGTCCATATTGACGGGATAACCCACTACGAAGCGGGATATTGTCTCCCGGGAGGCGTATTTTTCAAGATATTCTATTATCTTTGTAGAATCGACCGTGTCCAGGGCAACGGCAAAGATGCCCAGCGGATCGCTCGCGGCGAGCCCCGTGCGTTTCAGTCCGTAATCTATGCCGATCAGTCTGTCCATCCGATATCTGTCGATAGATTGCAAAGATAACATTTTTTATGGCAAGTGACAATACCCAGGCGAAGAAGACACGCATCTACCGGCTCTCGCTGGTGGACGGACAGTCGCATGAGAGGCTCTGGTCCCTTCGCTTCAACCGGACGACCTTCATCATTGCGGTCGTCTCCGCCGTGGTGGTAATCCTCGTCGGCATCTTCAGCCTGATAGCCTTCACGCCCATCCGGACCTTCATCCCCGGTTACCCGGATGCCCATTCGAAGCGCCAGGCCATCCAGAACGCCATGCGCATCGATTCGCTGGAAACGCGCATCGTCCAGTGGGAACTCTATACGGAGAATCTCAGACGTGTGGTGGCGGGAGCAGAACCGATTCGTCTGGACAGTCTGATCCACCTGGGCGGCGCCGGGACGGGAGAAGCCTCGTCTGTGCTTTCCGAGCGGGATTCGCTGCTCCGCTCACAGTTGAGCGCCGAACAGGCCTTTGAGATCAGCGGACAGCCCTCCCGCCGCCTCCCCATCGAAGCCGTCACCTTCTTTCCGCCGCTCAAAGGCGTGATCTCCACTGATTTCGACCGTGCGGTCCATCCCTGGGTGGAGATTACCGCCCCTTCCCAGTCCACCGTCCTGTCCGTCCTGGACGGAACCGTGGTCTTTACCGGATGGGACGAAAGTACGGGGTATATCGTGGCCGTCCAGCACGAAGGCGACATCCTTTCGGTCTATCGCCACAACCGGAACCTGCTGAAAAAAGAAGGGGACCGGGTCAAGGCCGGAACACCGCTGTCCATGGCGGAAGTGCCGCTTTTCTTTGAATTATGGTATCGCGGCGAGGCCGTGGACCCTGCCCTGTATATCAGTTTCTGAGATGAAAAAGAGAATTGCCATCCTGGGTTCGACCGGGTCCATCGGACAGCAGACCCTCTCGGTGGTCCGGCAGCATCCGGACCGTTTCGAAGTGGTGCTTCTTTCGGCAAACAGCCGTGTGGATATCCTCTCCGGCCAGGCACGTGAGTTTGCATCGGCGCACCTCGTCATCTGTGATCCCGAAAAATATCCTTCACTCCAGGCCGCGCTTCCCGGAAGAGCGGTCCATGCGGGCATCGATGCCCTCTGCGACCTGGTACAGGGAGAGGACGTGGACATTGTCGTGGCCGCGATGGTCGGATTCAGCGGGCTCCGTCCCACGCTTTCGGCCATCCGCAGCGGCAAGACCATCGCCCTCGCCAACAAAGAGACCCTGGTGGCGGCCGGAGCCATTGTAATGGGCGAGGCGGCGCGCCGCGGCGTACAGATCCTGCCCGTGGATTCGGAACATTCCGCCATCTTCCAGTGTCTGGCGGCGGCCGGGGAAAATGTGCCGGTGCGACTTCACCTGACGGCCTCCGGCGGTCCTTTCCGGACCTGGGAGCGCTCCCGCATCGCCGAAGCCCGGAAGGAGGATGCCCTCCGGCATCCGAACTGGAGCATGGGCGCCAAAATCACCATTGATTCCGCGACCATGATGAACAAAGGTTTCGAGGTGATTGAAGCCCGCTGGCTTTTCGACATGCCGGTGGAGAAGATCCATGTCGTTGTCCATCCCGAATCCGTCATCCATTCGATGATCGAGTTCTCGGACGGCGCGGTGCTGGCCCAGCTGGGCAGTCCGGATATGCGGGAGCCCATCCAACTGGCCCTTTCCTGGCCGGAGCGGCTGACGCTGGACAACCGGAAACTGGATTTCGGTGCGCTCGGAAACTTGTCTTTCGCCGAACCGGACCTGGAGAAGTTCCCCTGCCTTTCCCTCGCTTTCGAGGCCATCCGGCAGGGTGGAAACCTGCCCTGTGCCCTGAATGCGGCCAACGAGGCGGCCGTCGCGGCCTATCTCCGGGACCGGATCGGATTCTATGATATTCCTGCCATCGTCCGGGAGGTTCTTTCGCGCACGGATTTTGCAGACAATCCGTCCCTGGAAGCGATTTTTGCCACCCACGACGCCGCCTTTGCGGCAGCCCGGGAACTGATATGGTCGTAGTCATCAAAATACTGCAGGTCATCCTGGCCCTTTCCGTCCTCATTCTGATCCATGAGGCGGGGCATTTCATGTGGGCCAAGTTTTTCGGCATCCGGGTGGACAAATTCTTCCTTTTCTTCGATGCCTGGGGGGTGAAGCTTTTTTCTACCCGGCAGGCGTGGTTTGTCCGCCTTTTCCCCAAGACGGCTTCCTGGGAGACGGAGTACGGGATCGGCTGGCTTCCGCTCGGGGGCTATTGCAAGATTGCCGGCATGGTGGACGAGTCCATGGATACGCGTTACCTCCGGCAGGAACCCCAGAGCTGGGAGTTTCGTTCCCATCCGGCCTGGCAGCGCCTTATCGTGATGGCGGGCGGTGTGCTGAACAATTTTCTGCTCTCTATCATCCTGTATATCAGTATTCTCGCCATCTGGGGGAATGCCATCCTGCGCAATGAAGGACATGCCATTTATGTCAATGAACTCGCCTATGACATGGGTTTCCGCAGCGGTGACCGGATCCTGCGCTTCGATGATTACGAGCCGGAGGACTTTTTCATGCTGCAGGCGGACCTGGTCCGGCGGGATGTGAGGACGGTGACCCTCCTGCGCGGGGCGGATACCCTGGTCCTGTACATGGACCAGTCCCGGATCGGAGAGGTGCTCAATGCTCCGGGAATGTTCGATCTGGCCGTTCCTTTTGTCGTGGATACGGTGCTCGCCGACAGCCCGAATGCGGGACGCCTCCGGCGGGGTGACCGGCTGATCGCCGTGGAAGGAGAGCCGGTGGAGTGGCTGCAGGATGCCCGGAAACTTTTCTCCCGTTCGGCGGGCGCCCAGTCCGCCGTGACGCTGCTCCGGGACAAGGATACCTTGCAGATGGCTCTTTCGGTCGACTCCCTGGGCCGGGTCGGGGTCTATACCCGTTTCCCGGACTATGAGATCCGGCACTACAATGTGCTGGAGGCAGTCCCTGCGGGATTCAAACTGACCTTTTCGACCGTGGGCGGATACCTCAAGGACCTGCGCCTCGTCGCGACGCCGCGGACCGAGGCGTACAAGAGTGTCGGCAGTTTCATCGCCATCGGACAGGTATTCCCGTCCCGGTGGAACTGGTATCAGTTCCTCCAGCTGCTCGCCCTCCTGTCGGTGATGCTCGCTGTGATGAACCTGCTGCCGATTCCTGCCCTGGACGGCGGGCATATCGTGATCTGCCTCTACGAGATCATTACGCGGAGGAAGCCCTCCGACCGTTTCCTGATGGTCACCCAGATGATCGGGATGTTCCTGCTCGTGGGCCTGATGTTTCTGGCCTTCGGCAATGATATTGGACGCTTGATAAGATGAAACGTTTTCTGACCCTTCTGGCCGTCATCCTGGCGGCCCTCCTCGCGGGAGGCTGCAAAGGCGGCCCCAAAACCAAACTGCTTCCGAACGTCAGCGGCAAGGCCGGCGAAGTTGTCGTCGTCATCGACCGGGACAACTGGGAAGGGGAGTGCGGCAGCGCCATCCGGGAAATCCTCGGCGGCGACTGCCCCTACCTGGCCCAGCGGGAACCGCTTTTTGCCCTGGCCAATGTGCCCCCCGGCAACTTCAACAACATGTTCAAGATGCACCGGAACCTCCTGATTCTGCACATCGACCCCGAAGTGCGGAAGGAAGGAGTCCAGTACCGGCGCAACCAGTGGGCCCAGCCACAGGTGATCGCCCAGGTGGATGCGCTCACTCCCTCCTCCGCCCTTTCCGTAATCCGGGAAGAGGGGGCTTCCCTGGCAGAATTCTTCGAGCAGGCGGAGCGGGACCGCATCGTTGCGAATGCCATCCTTTACGAGGAAAGTTCCCTGAAGGATTGCGTTGAGCAGCTTACCGGCGGAGTCCTCCATTTCCCCAGCGGATACAAGCTCAAGAAGGCGACGGACGCCTTCCTCTGGATTGCGGACGAGAAGCAGTATACCATCCAGGCCGTGCTGATCTACCGCTACCCGGTGTCTGGGGGCGACCTGGAGACTGGGAAGATCATCCAGCGGCGGAACGCTGTCATGCGGGAACAGGTTCCCGGCATGTTTGACGGCACCTACATGACGACCTCTGCCGCTGTGGCGCCCACGTCCCGGAGTCTCCGTTACCATGGGATTGACTTTGTCGAGACCCGCGGCTTCTGGGAAGTGGAAGGAGATTTTATGGGCGGTCCCTTCGTGTCCCACTCCTTCTACAGTCCCGACGGAAAGGATGTGATTGTGCTGGAAGCCTTTGTCTATGCCCCCAAGTATGACAAACGGCAGTATCTCCGTCAGGTGGAAGCCTTGCTTTTCTCTTTTGAGTGGAAAAATATTGAAAAATAATTTTGGATGCTTGAAAATTATTTGTACCTTTGCAGTCCCTAAAAGAGCGCCCGGCTCTTGCAGGGGTGATTTGGTGGGTTCGTATAACGGTTAGTACTCGGGATTTTCATTCCCGCAATAGGAGTTCGATTCTCCTACCCACTACCAGAATAAAAAAATAAAGTAATGGCAAACACAAAATCTGCACAGAGGGCCGCTCGTCAGAGCGAGAGGCACAGACTGCATAACAAGTATTATGCAAAGACGACACGTAACGCGATCCGCGATCTCCGTAACACCAGCGACAAGACGGCTGCTGCCGAAATGGCTCCGAAGGTCTACGCGATGATTGACAAACTTGCCAAGATCGGCGTCATCCACAAGAACAAGGCCGGCAACCTCAAGAGCGGTCTTCAGGTGTACATCAACAAGCTCGCCTAGCGTTAGTATCGGGATGTAGCGCAGTTGGCTAGCGCACTACGTTCGGGACGTAGGGGTCGTCCGTTCGAGTCGGATCATCCCGACAAAGGTCAGGAATTTTTCCTGGCCTTTGTTGTTTATTCATAAATTATTACTATCTTTGCAACCCCAAATGACCGAAGAGCTCCCGAAGTGGCGCCGAAGGGGGTGCCCGCTCCCGGTTGGAACTTTTAAAGTTTGTTTTTATAATGTACGCAATCGTTGACATTGCAAGCCAGCAGTTCAAGGTAGAAGCTGGAATGGACATCTTCGTCAATCGCCTGAAGGCCAAAAGCGGAGAGTCGGTCGAGTTCGACAAGGTCCTCCTCGTCCAGGATGGAGAGGCGGTCAAGGTCGGTACTCCGTATGTAGAAGGAGCCCTCGTGAAGGCCACCGTCCTGGATGACGATGCCAAGGCCAAGAAGGTGCTCGTGTTCAAGAAGATCCGTCGTAAGGGATTCCAGACGCTGAACGGCCACCGCCAGAAGCTCACCAAGATCCACATTGACGCTATCGCTTAATTTAATGGGAGAAACAGATTATGGCACACAAAAAAGGTCAATCCAGTTCGAAGAACGGTCGTGAATCTCATTCCAAGCGACTCGGTATCAAGAAGTTCGGTGAGCAGGTCGTGAAGGCCGGCAATATCATTGTCCGTCAGCGCGGCACGGTCCACAACCCCGGCGTCAACGTCGGAATGGGCAAGGACCACACCCTGTACGCTCTCGTGGACGGAACCGTCAAGTTCACCCGCAAGAGAGAGGACAAGTCCTTCGTTTCCGTGGTTCCTTTCGAGAACTAAACCGGAGGATGGAAAAAAGTGAGAGGACTGGTGCTTCCGGTGGAGCGCGGTCCTCTTTTGTTTTGAAAACCAGATAGAGGAAATATGCTTACACTCAAATTGCTTCGTGAGGATCCGGAGTTTGTGATCCGGAAACTCGCCGTCAAGAATTTCGATGCCCGGGACATCGTCATGGAGGTGATTGCCATGGACGACCGGCGGAAGGCTTATCAGACAGAATCGGACGCCCTGCTATCCGAGCAGAAGAAGGCCGCTGCTGAAATCGGCGCCCTGATGAAACAGGGCCGCCGCGAAGAGGCGGAGGCCGCCAAGGAGAAGGTGGCGCAGCTCAAGGCCCGTTCTACCGAGCTTTCCCGTCTCTCCGACGAGAATGACGCGGCCCTCCAGGCCAAACTCGTCCTGCTGCCGAACATCCCCTGCGACCTCGTTCCGGAAGGGAAAGGTGCCGAGGACAACCTGGTCGTCAAGATGGGCGGTGAAGAGCCGCGCCTGCCCGAGAATGCCCTGCCGCACTGGGAACTGGCCAAGAAGTACGATATCATCGATTTTGACCTGGGTGTCAAGATTACCGGCGCCGGATTCCCGGTCTACAAGGGCAAGGGTGCCAAGCTGCAGCGGGCGCTGATCAATTATTTCCTCGACCGCAATACGGCGGCCGGTTACCAGGAGGTCGAGCCCCCGGTGATGGTCAACGCCGCTTCCGGTTTCGGTACCGGCCAGCTTCCGGACAAGGAAGGGCAGATGTACCATGCAAACCTGGATGATTTCTACATGGTTCCGACGGCGGAAGTCCCGGTGACGAATATTTTCCGCGATGTCATCCTGACGGTGGACCAGTTCCCCCAGAAACTTACTGCTTATACGCCCTGCTTCCGCCGGGAAGCCGGTTCGTACGGTAAGGATGTGCGCGGCCTGAACCGGCTGCACCAGTTTGACAAAGTGGAGATTGTCCGCATCGAACGTCCGGAAAACAGTTATGCCGCCCTCGATGAGATGGTTGCCCATGTGGAAAGCCTGGTGAACGAACTCGGCCTGCGTTACCGGATCCTGAGGCTCTGTGGCGGAGACATGAGTTTCACTTCGGCCATTACCTATGACTTCGAACTCTGGAGCGCTGCCCAGGGCCGCTGGCTCGAAATCTCCTCTGTCTCGAATTTCGAGAGTTATCAGGCCAACCGGCTCAAATGCCGTTTCCGTGACGAAAACGGAAAGATGCAGCTGGTGCATACGCTGAACGGAAGTTCGCTGGCCCTGCCGCGGGTCGTGGCCGCCCTGCTGGAGGACAACCAGAAAGACGGTTACATCGAGATTCCCAAGGCGCTCCGTCCTTACACCGGTTTCGACCGGATTGATTAGGATGGCCCCGGAGCGCATCATACTCGGCATCGACCCCGGAACCCAGCTGCTGGGTTTCGGGGTCGTGCGTGCCAGTGGCAAGAAAGCCGAGTTTGTGGACATGGGGGTGCTGGACCTTCGCAAAGAAAAAGATGCTTACCGGAAGCTCCAGGCCATCTACGACTGCATCAGCGAGGTCTGCAAAAGCTATCATCCGACGGAACTGGCCATCGAGTCGCCTTTCTACGGGAAGAATGCGCAGGTGGTCCTGAAACTCGGCCGGGCCCAGGGAGCGGCGATGATCGCCGCGCTGGAAAGCGGAGTGGGTTCCGTGACGGAATATGCACCCCGCAAGGCGAAGGAAGCCATTGTCGGCAATGGCGCCGCCTCCAAGGAGCAGGTACAGATGATGCTGGAGAAGAGCCTTGGACAGGCCCTTCCGGCGGAGCACCTGGACGCCACCGATGCCGTGGCGATTGCGCTGTGCCATTTTTTTGAAACAAACCGTCCTGTCGCCATCCCCAGGGGAAAGGGCGGATGGGAACAATTCCTGAAAGACCATCCGGAGCGGGTCAAATAATGATTCTCCGGAATTAAACTTCACACGCGCGCTCGTGTCTAAGAAAAACGTATATTGAACGAACGTATGAACAGATTCTTTGCAGCCATTCTGGCTCTTTTCCTTTCTGTCGTGGCTTTTGGCCAGACTTATTCCGTGAGCGTAAAACTGCAGGATGCCGCCAGCGGCGAACCTGTCGGCTTTGCGACGGTTTCCCTGACTCCGGCCAAAGGTTCGGCCAAGTATGCCCTTTCCGACCATGAGGGCAAGGCCGTCGTCGAAAAACTTCGCGAGGGAACCTATACATTCAAGGCGGAAATCATGGGCTATAAGCCTTTTACGCAGGAGGTGAAACTGGAAAAGGACCTGGATCTCGGTACCGTCCGGATGGAATTGGACCAGGAAATCCTGGATGCCGCCAAGGTGTCTGCGACGGGCAATCCCATCGTCATCAAAAAAGATACGGTGGAGTACAATGCCTCTTCGTTCAAGATTTCCGACAACCACGTCCTGGAGGACCTTCTGAAGAAACTGCCCGGCATCGAGGTGGCGGAGGACGGGTCCATCACGGCGAACGGCGAGACCATCAAGAAGATCACCATTGATGGCAAGACCTTCTTCCTGGACGATCCGACCCTGGCCTCCAAGAACCTTCCCGCTAAGATCGTGGACAAGGTCAAGGTGGTGAAGAAGAAATCGGAGCAGGCGGAATTCACGGGCATCGATGACGGCGAGGATGAGACGGTCATCGACCTCAGTGTGAAAAAGGGGATGATGAATGGTATTTTCGGCAATGTGATGGCCGGTGGCGGTCATGACATTCCTTCCGATGCCGCCGCCATGAACGACTGGCGTTACCAGGGCGCTTTCATGGGCGGCCGCTTCACCGAATCAAGCCAGATCAGCATCCTAGCCAACGGCAACAACACCAACAACCGGGGCTTCAACGACATGGCCGGCTCCATGATGAACTCCATGATGGGCTCTTCCGGCGGCATGGGCCGCGGCAGCGGCGGCTTCGGCCGCGGCAGCAATGGCGTCACGACCTCCTGGATGGGCGGCGTCAACGGGAACTGGGACCTGTTGGACAAAAAGATGCAACTCGGCGGGAACTACCTCTACAATGGTTCCAAGACCGATGTCCTGGAGGACAGTTACAAGGAAACCTACCTGACGGACGGCTCCACCTTGATCAATGACAACGACGGTTTTTCCAACCGGAACACCTACGGTCATCGTTTCGGCATCCAACTGGACCATAAGTTCTCCGAGAATACGTCCATCCTCTTCCGCCCGCAGGTGAATTTCGGCGGCGGAGACTATACCCAGAGTTCCCGTTTCTCGACCCTGACCCGCGCGGCGGATGCCGAGAAGGCGGACACGACCAACCGGGGCTTCACGAACAATACCGGCGCCAACAAGAACTGGACGGCCAACGGATTTTTCCTGCTGCGTCAGCGTCTGGGTATTCCCGGCCGGACCCTGTCCCTGAGCGCAAATTACAATTTCTCCGGTAACAAACTGGGCAGCTACAACCAGAGCGTCACGCAGGGCTATGCCTCCAACCTCCCTTCCGGCACGCCGGAGCTGGTGAACCAGCGGATAGACCAGCAGTCCAAGTCTTCCAGCATTTCCTCCCGGCTCGTGTATACCGAACCGCTCGGGAATGTCTTCTACCTGGAAGGGAGTTACCGGATTTCATGGAACCGCAACACCACGAGCAAAGACGCTTTCAATAGCGGCCTGCCTTTCGATTACAGTCTTCCGGGAGCCAGCATGACTTACCTGCCGGACGGCGAGGTCCCGGATCCGGATTACACCAACGCCATCCTGAACTGGAGCCTGAATCACAGCGCCGGCGTGGCCTTCATGTACCAGCAAGGAAAGAACCGTGCCCAGCTGGGTGTGTCCATGAATCCGACCAAGACCCACAACGAGACCAACGGCCGTAGCTATGATGACTTCCGCATCAACTGGGCGCCGCGTGTGATGGTCTTCCATGACTTCACCGACAATGCCAATATCCGGCTCTTCTATTTCGGCCGGAGTGCCCAGCCGTCCACCTCGCAGCTCATGCCGGTGCTGGACAACAGCAACCCCCTGTCCATGGCGCTCGGTAATCCCTACCTGACGCCGTATTTCAACCACAATGTCCGTGGTGATCTGGAATACTCCAACAAGCAGACCTTCTTCTCGGCCCGTCTCCATCTGGAAGGTACCCTGGTCCAGGATCCGCTTGTCAGCGCGCTCTGGTATGAAAAAGGCCGGCAGTATTCCATGCCGGTCAACGGACAGAACTCCTTCTCATCGAATGTCCGGCTGGTTATCAATGCGCCGATCGCGAAGTCGAATTTCTCGCTGATGAATGTCATGCGGGCTTCCTATTCCAAGTCCGGCAGTTATATCGGTTCCGCCGCCACGACGGGTATCGCCGACAAGTATTTCAACGCGGACAAGACCTCCTTTGATTACGAAGGGTTCCATAAGAACGAGGATTTCAATGCCCTCTTCGATGTGAATACGACCCGTTCCCTGACGGTCATGGAGCGTTTCCGGGCGACCTTCCGGAGCGACAACCTGGAGATCATGCTGGGCGGCCGTACCCGCTTTAACAAGCCTTGGTACACGCTGGAGACGGCGGTTTCCAATGCGACCTGGTCCAACCAGGTGAATGGGTCCATCAGCTGGACCATCGGGGACAGCGGTTTCGAACTGACCACCGATGCGGACTACAACTGGTACCGCGGCTACACGACGCCCCAGCCTTCCGAACTGGTGTGGAATGCGACCCTTTCCAAGCTGATCCTGAAAAAGCAGGCGACCATCGCCCTGAAGGCCTACGATATTCTGGACCAGGCCAAGAACCTGACGGTGACTGACGCCTCCAACTATCATTCCGAGGTGCGGAACAACACCCTGGGCCGCTACGTGATTCTTTCCTTTACCTGGCGCTTCGGCAATTTCGGCAAGGCCGGGCAGCAGATGCGCGCCCGGATGGGCCAGGGTGGCCCCGGCGGCGGCCCCGGTGGCCGTGGCGGCATGATGATGGGCGGCGGAGGACGGCGTTTCTAATCAGCGACGCATGAACGTGATGGCCATCAGCGGTAGCGCAATGATGGCCATCGTTGCGCTGATGGGGAGGTAAATGCCGAAAGAGGCGTATTGGACGACCAGATAGGTAATCAGCAGGAGGCCGATCCCCATGGCGCTGGAAATCAGATAATGCTTCCGGATATCCGCGGATTTGCAGAGGATCCGGCTGATGTTCGGCACCCCCAGTGAAATGAATCCGATCGGGCCGCAGATACTCACGGCCGAAGTCACCAGGCACATAATCATCAGCAGCGAGACAGCTTTCCGGAAGTTCGACAGTTCGATTTCTCCCTGGAAGTGTCGGGACAGGTCGCGGGCGGAAAGGAGCGCCGCAGCGACGCCGGCGGCAAACAGGCACAGGGAGAAAAAGATATCGGCGGTGGTGACGCCTTCCAGCCGGAAATTCGCTGCACCCCAGAGATAATACTGCTTGAGGAGGTCTCCGCTGGGAGCATTCGTCACGACAATGGTTCCGAGCGACCCGATGAAAGTCCCGAAGAGGATGCCGAAGGTGATCAGATTCTGCGTAGACACCCGGAGCGTCACCAGGAAGCAAACGAGGGTACAGACCAAGGTGCAGATGAAACTGCCCACGGTCAGCGAGCACCACCCGCTCATCGTCGCGGCGGCAGCGCCGAGACAGGCGGCGCTGCCAAGTCCGAGACTGTACACATCCCCCAGCTGGTTCCTCCAGAGATACTGCATCTGGATGCCGCCGACCGGAAGGGCGATACCGCTGAGAATAACGTAGAGAATGCTGAGCATTATTCGAGGACTTTCAGGGGATTGATGCCTTTGCTGTCAAACGAGGCCGCCTTCTTTCCCGTCGTGAGGTCGAATAGATAGACATCTCCGGTGTTGGTGTAGTCCGAGCAGCCGACGGCCAGATAGTGCTGGCTGACGCTGAGCGAATAGGCTTTCGGGAGGGTCGTCCCGTCGGTGACGAACTGGCCCTTGCGCTCCAGGGTGGCTGCATCATAGATCCATACCGTTCCGGGAAGTGGCTGCCAGTCCGTATCATAGCCGCCGCACAAGACATAGAGTTTGCTCCCGTCCGAGGCGATGCCCGCGGGGCTTCCTTCTACGGCAAGGTCTTTTACTTCAAACGTTTCTGCATCAATACACTGGACTTTTTCATTGACCGCCGGATTTGTGTAATCCCCGAAACTGAGCACAAAGAGGTTCTTTCCGACGCTACACATCAGGGAGGGGTCGGTGTTGACCGTAATGGTGGATATCGGCTGGAGGGTGGCGGGGTTGATGACAGAGACCGTGTTGTTGAATCCCGGCAGATAGCCGCCGGAATCGGCCGTGAAGATTTTCCCGCTGCACCAGACGACGGCGTCCGGATTGGGGCCGACCTCCGTGAGCCGCACGGCATAGGTGGTAGGGTCGATTTCGCCGAGATAGCCTTCGTAATAGGTCACATAGACCTTCCCGCCACCGGAGCAGAGATAGCGTGGAGAGAGCGTCGTCTCACCCTTTTTGGCCACGATGGACTTTTTGATTTTCAGGTTCCGGTCCGTTACGAAAACGACCTTGGATACGTTGACGGAAATATAAAGCTGTTCGCCGACGGCGATGAAGTCCTGGGCCGTATCGCCCAGCGGCATGCCGTCATTGGCGGCGGAGAAGGCGTTTGACGCAACACTCCGGGTCTCGGGATCGTAAAGGCTGATGGAGGCGTTGTTCTTTTCGAACGCGCCGTTGTTTAGGACATAGACGCCCGGGAAAGTGACCACCGGGTCGATGATGCGCGTCGGCTCCTCCTTTTTCGTGGAACAGGAAAACAAAAAGAGCGCGGCAAGCAGCAGGGCAGATACATTGGTTTTCATGATATGGGAATTAATATTGAATTTTCATGCTAAGGCGCAGTTGCCGGGAGGGCATGGGGTAACTGCGGACAATTTCATATTGTACTCCGCCGAGATTCAGGACTTCTGCCCCGAGGCTCAGGTTCATTCCTCGCAGGGAAATCTCCCAGCGGAGGGAAAGGTTCTGGTCCAGATAGGCCGGAAGCAGGTTTTCTTCGATATTCTGCGGCTGGAAGTAGCGCTTCCCGACGGCGATGAGCGTATATTGCAGGGAAAGCCTCCTGGAAATAACTGACAGCGAGGCGCTACCGCTGTGAAGCGGGGAATAGGGAATCTGATGGCCATAATTCTTGGCCGTGGGGTCGGAACGGTCCACGGCTTTCATCCAGGACCAGGACGCCTCGCCGCGCATCCGCCAGGGTCCGATGAGGGCCATGTTGACGCCCGCGGAGAGGTCCACCCCTGTCATCCGGACCTTTCCCAGGTTCCGCATCCGCCAGACAAAGAGGGTCGGGACGGCCAGGATCTTGTCTTTTACCCGGTTGTAGTAGCCGTCTGCGGTCAGGTGGATTTCCAAGGGGCCGAAGACCTGCTGCCAGGTCAGCCCGCCGCCGCTTTGGAAAGCCCGCTCCGGGGCCAGGGAGACGGTCCCGATGCGGTCGTAGTAGAGGTCGTTGAAAGTCGGGACGCGGAAGCCATCTTTGACAAATGCTCTGAGCCGGAGTCCCTTCACAGGCATCCAGGACAGGCTGAACGCCGGGCTTAGGTGTTCCCGCTCCGGGGCCGCTTCTCCTATTTCGACCCATTCGTGCATGAGCGTCCCCGCCAGGGAAACCGTGGCCTTGAAACGTTCTGTCTCCCATTGGGCGCTCAGCGCCCCCACGCTGCCGAAACGGCTTGGAAAGGGACAGGAGGGGAGAGTCGCCCAAAGATGGGCCAGGCTGAGGTCTTCGGCGCCCGCTATGCGGAACACGCCCGCTCCCAGGGGAAGGCTGTACTGGAGGATGCCGCCGAGGGTCAGGCTCTGCTGCTCGTAGCGGTCATCGACGGTCTCCGGATAAGCTGGGTCCGTGTCGGTAAAACGGGTCCAGGCATATTGATAGCGGCCGGCAAGGCGGAGTTTCCAGCGTCCGCTTTCGCGGGTGTAGCTTCCCCGAAGGCTGGCATTCCGGTCCTGGAGCCGCTCGGTCGCGCCCCGCGCATAATAAATAACAGGTCCGGGCAGTCCGCGCCCGGACAGGATCCCTTCAGCCGCGACGAGGATCTTTCCGCCCCGTCGGGTGTTGCCCGTCAGTTGCAGCGAAGGCTTGACGGTGGAGACATCGCCGCCTTCCCGCCGCTGAATCTCTTCCTGTCCCGTTTCCAGGCTCCGTGTCCGGAAAGGATAGTCTCCCCGGCTGGTCAGGTAACTGCCCGAGAAGGAAATGCCCCAGCCCGGGGCCAGTTGTCCATCCAGCCGGAGGGAAGGTTTGAATGTCCGGAAGGAACCTCCCATGAGCGAGGCTTCCATCCGGAGAGGGGCCTTGCTGAAATCCGGTTCTTTGCTTTCCAGGGAGAGAATGCTGCCGGAAGTATAAGTGGAGGCAGGGCGGAAAATCTCATCCGAGGATCCGATTTCCATGAGGATGCCTTCGGTCTGGTCCAGGTCGAGGTCGGAAAGGTCGATGCTGCCATGCTGGCTGTCGCTGAGGAGAATCCCGTCCAGGCAGAGGACCGTATGCGCGGCGCCGAGGCCCCGTGCGGACACGGTTTTCAGTCCGCCGATCCCGCCATAATCCTGTACCTGAAGGCCGGGCAGCGTGCGGAGGGCTTCGTGGAGATTCCGCATCCCCGCTCTCTCCAACTCGGCGGCGGAGACGCTCCAGGCAGGCGCTCCGCTGTCCAGGAGGGAGCGTCCTTCCCGCCGGCCCACGGTGCGGGCTGCGGCGAGGGTATCACGCCCCCCCGTCACCGTCGAGTCTGCCGGTGCGTGCAGACAAAGAGTAAGCAGTAGGATGGCTGCCGGTAACATCTTTTACAATCCGAGTCCTGCCTGCCCCCGGGCAAGAACCTGGTTTGACTTGATCCGGGCAGGTCTTCTGACTTGTTCCACCATGCAGCGCCTTCTCGCCGATCCGGCAATGGCCATGGAATCTGCATGGGTGTGGGGGAACTCACAGCTGCGGGCACAGTTCCGGATTTTCACCGGCTTCCCTTTTCACCTTCCGTAGCGGAAGACACCTGGATCCGGTACAAAGTTAAGAAAAATTACGCTAAATAAGCGCGCCACTTTTCAATCAACTCCTGCATGTCGGCGGGAAGGTGCGAATCGAAGTGGAGGCGCTCCCCGGTGCGGGGATGGGTGAATCCGAGGGTGCGGGCATGCAGGGCCTGGCGGGGACAGATTGCGAAGCAGTTCTGGATGAACTGGCGGTATTTGGCATAAATGGTTCCCTGCCGGATCTCAGCGCCGCCGTAGCGGGCATCATTGAAGAGCGGATGCCCCAGCGAGGACATGTGGACGCGGATCTGGTGGGTCCGGCCGGTCTCCAGCCGGCATTCCACCACAGTGATGAAGCCATAGCGCTCCAGCACCCGCCAATGGGTAACGGCCCATTTCCCTTTTTCGGGATCGTCGTAGACCCGGAAGCGGAGCCGGTCGTTCGGATCCCGGCCGATGGTTCCTTCGACGGTTCCCTCGTCCTCGGCGAGGTTACCCCACACGACGGCGGTATAGATGCGGTCGATGGAATGGACGAAAAACTGGTCGGCGAGGTGGAGCTGCGCGGCCGGGTTTTTGGCGACGACCAGAAGGCCGCTCGTGTCTTTGTCGATGCGGTGGACCAGTACGCCCATCCGTTCGTCTTCCGCGTCGGGCCCTTGCGAAAGGCCCAGGTACCCCGCCAGTGCATTGACCAGCGTACCGCTGTAATTGCCATGGCCCGGATGGACGACCATCCCGGCGGGTTTGTTGATCACCATCACATCCTCGTCCTCATAGACAATGTCGAGGGGAATGTTCTCCGGGAGGATCTCCACGCCGCGGCGTTCGTAGGGCATCACGAAGGTGATGACATCCTCGGGCCGGACGATGTAATTGGCCTTGACGGTCTTGTCGCCGACACGGACAAAGCCGGCTTTGATGGCAAGCTGAACCCGGTGGCGGGACGTGCGTTCCTGGTGGGAGGCGATGAATTTGTCGATACGGAGCGGTTCCTGGCCCTTGTCGGCGATGAGGCGGAAATGCTCATACATCTCTTCCTCACCATCGATGCTCAGTACGGGATCGAATTCGTCTGTCATTGGGCGGGAATCTTGGCGGGATCCAGTGTCAGATAGATGTCGACACTGCTGCCGAGGGTCTTGACAGCGCCCGGGGCATCCTGCTTCCAGACCATGGCCTGGGTGGAGTCGGCATAGCTGCGGATCTGGCCGTCGCAACGGACCCGGCCGACATTGAGGCTCTTGTCATGCAGGGCGTCGACGGCCCGGATGTATTTCATGCCGATGAGGCGGGGGACCGTCGTCGTGGCGCCTTCAGAGGAAAGGCCAAGGGTCAGTTCAATGGCTGAACCGCTGACGACCATTTCGCCGGGAGCAACATCCCGTCCGTCCAGGCTTTGGTGGAGGACCTGGTTCGTGGCGATATCCCGGACATAGCGGAGGCGGCCGAGGTCCAGTCCCCGGTTGTGCAGTTCCGCCTTGGCTTCACTCAGCGAGTAGCCGACGAGGTTCGGCATCACGACTTTGCGGGGAACAATGGAGTTGATGGTCAGGAAAATGCTGCGCCCCTGCTTGACCGTGGCCCCGGCGCGCGGGCTCTGCCGGTACACGATTCCGCCTTCAAGTCCCTTGACGAAGACCGAGTCGGTGACTTTGATGCCGACTTTCCCCTCCGAGGCGGCGCGGGCGGCCTCGGCGAGGCTCATATTGGTGAAGTCGGGCGCCACGACCGTCTTCCCGTGGCGGGTGATGCGGTTGAGCCCGACAGAAATCCCTATGACGACGGCGACGACAAAGAGCAGCGCGCCGGAGAGATTCCAAAGTATCCAGTGTTTTTTCATACCGTCTGCGAAGATACGAAAAATAATTCATACCTTTGTCATGATGAAGAAGGGAACCCGTACCATGCTGCTGCTTGCCCTTGCAAGCATCGTCCTCATGAGCCTGCCATTTCTGGTCAAAGGCTGCGGTCCGCTTGCGCTGGTGGGACTGGTTCCCCTGCTCGCGATGGAGCGCCTTGCCACGCTGGAAGGGCGGAAACATTTCTGGTGGTGGCACTATGGCGTCTTTGTCCTTTGGAATACCGTGACGACCTGGTGGGTGTGCAATGCAACGGTCGGCGGCGGGGTTTTTGCCGTTCTGGCCAACGCTCTCCAGATGTCGCTGGTCTTCGGCTCTTTCCGCTGGGTGAAACGCCGTCTGGGCGGTGCCCTGCCGTATCTGTACCTGGCTTCGGCCTGGATCGCCTGGGAGAAGTATTATCTGACCATTGCCCAGATTTCCTGGCCCTGGCTCGTGCTGGGAAATGCGTTTGCGGACACGACCTCCCTCATCCAGTGGTATGCGTTTACCGGGCATCTTGGCGGTTCGCTCTGGGTATGGGCATCCAACCTGGCGGTGTTTGGCCTGATGGTTACCCTGTCGGACGGCCGCTTCGCCGCCTGGAACGCCAAGGCACGCTTTGCGGCGGTCTCTGCGGCGGTGCTCGTGTTTTTCGGCCCCATGGTCTTGTCCCTCTGTCTCCGCCCCCGGGGAGAAGGAGAGGCGGTAAGGGTCGTCATCGCCCAGCCCAACCTGGACCCTTATGAAAAATTCGAATCCCTGACCCAGGAGGAGCAGAATGACCGCCTCCTGAATCTGCTGGACCAGGCTTCTTATGACGGGACGCCGACCCTGGCGCTGGCGCCGGAGACCTTTACTTCGGATATCCTGACGGGGGAGATTCCGTCCTCGCCGACCTTCCACCGCTTCCAGGGCTGGCTGCAGTCCCATCCTGGGGTGAACCTCGTGTTCGGAGCGTCGGCCCATGACCGGATCCTGTCCGTGGCGCAGCCTCATCCGTTAGCCTACCAAATCGGAGATGTGATGGTCGACGGAAAGCGCAAGCATGTCTGGGTCCAGTCCCGCAACAGCGCCATCCTGACCGACTCCACCGGCCGTCACGAGATTTTTCATAAATCCAAACTGGTCGTCGGCGTGGAAATGACGCCGTATCCGAAACTCTTCCAGCCCCTGGAAAAGCTCCTGGGGGGGAATCTGATGGGCCGCTGTATCGGACAGGCTCATCCGACCACGCTCCATTTCCACAGCGGGGAACAGGACTTTCCCCTGGGCTGTGCCGTCTGTTATGAGTCGGTCTTCGGGGAATACTGTACCGGCTATGTCCGGGAAGGCGCCACGATGATGACCGTTATTACCAATGACGCCTGGTGGGGCGATACGCCCGGATACCGCCAGCACCTGAATTACAGCCGCCTGAGGGCCATCGAACTCCGCCGGGACATCGCCCGCTGCGCCAATACGGGCATTTCTGCCCTCATCGACAGAGAGGGGCGGATTGTGGCGCGGACCTCCTGGTGGGAACCGGCCCTGCTGGAAGGAAAGGTCCATTTGTCTGAGGAACAGACCTTCTTTGTCCGCTACGGTGACATCACGGGCCGTATCGCGGTGTTTTTGTGGATTCTGCTGGGCGCGGGGGCCATCGTAAGCCGCCTGCGGCGCTCATAAAAAAAAGAGAAGCCCTACTCGAGCTTCTCTCCTTTCTCATTGTACATTTCATGTTGGAGGACGGAGAAGTCTGTGACTTCCACCACTTCCAGCCGGACTTTGTAGCGCTTTTTCCATTTCGTGACGAAAGAGTTGAAAAAGCCGCGTTTCAGATAAGCCCCGAGGATGGGACTTGTCTTTATTGTAATAGACCGGACACCTTTTTCGATGACATAGAAGGCGAGCTTGCGCTCAATCTCTTCGTCGATCACGACGGAGGAGTGGATCTTTCCGGTGCCATGGCACAGCGGGCACTGCTCCTCGGTGTTGATCTCTGTCACGGGGCGAATCCGCTGGCGGGTGATCTGCATCAGCCCGAACTTGGTCAGCGGCAGCACATTGTGCTTGGCCCTGTCTTCTTCCATCAAATCCTGCATCAGTTTATGGAGGGCATTGCGGTGGTCCACCGACTCCATGTCGATAAAGTCCACGATGATGATCCCGCCCATATCCCTGAGCCTCAGCTGCCGTGCAATCTCTTCTGCGGCAATCTTGTTGACCTCGAAGGAATTCTCTTCCTGGTCGTGGGTCTTGGTGCGTGTGCCGCTGTTGACGTCGATTACATTCAGCGCTTCCGTGGTTTCGATCACCAGATAGGCACCCTGCCGCATGGGCACCACCTTCCCGAAAGAACCCTTGATCTGCCGTGTGACCTCGAAATGGTCATAAATCGGCTGCCGGCCTTCATAGAGGTGGACGATTTTTTCCTGCTCGGGGGAGATCAGCGAGATGTATTTGCGGGCTTCGTCGCAGACTTTCTCGTCGTTGATCCAGATATTGGAGAACGAGTCGTTCAACAGGTCTCTCAGCACCGTCGTCGTTTTGCTGTACTCCGTAAAAAGCAGTTGGACGCCTTTGTTTTTGGCGATCTTGTTCCAGGAGCTCTCCCATTTTTCGATGAGGGACTGGGTTTCCGCAATCAGTGTCGAGGCGGTCTTGCCTTCGGCTGCGGTGCGGATGATGGCCCCGTAGTTCTTCGGGAGAATGCTCTTGACCAGTGTCTCGAGTCTACGTTTCTCTTCCTTCGATCCTATCTTCTGGGAGATGGATACTTTGTCGGCGAAGGGGAGAAGTACAATGTTCCGTCCTGCCAATGAAATTTCCGCAGTCAGTCGTGAACCCTTCGTGGAAATCGGTTCCTTGACGATTTGGACAACCACCATCTGTCCGGGCTTGAGGTAATCCTCAATCTTTCCTTCCTTGGGCAGCGGCGTTCCGGTATCGATCTTGGAATAGAGGTCCTTGAGATCGGTTTTCGGAAGCGCTTCCCGTACGAACTGGTCGAAAGCGGGGAAGAAGAGTCCCAGGTCGAGATAGTGGATGAAGGCCTCTTTTTTGTCTCCGATGTCCACAAAGGCAGCATTGAGATTCGGGAGCAGTTTTTTCACCTTTCCCAGGTGAACGTCTCCTACCGTGAATTTGTTCCCAGTGCTGGACTCCGTGTTGTACTCAATCAGCCGGTGATTTTCCATCAAGGCGATGTGTACTTCGGTCGATGAAACATCGACAATCAGATCCTTGTCCGGTTTCTCAGACTCCATTTGGAAATTTTAGTTTAACAAGACAAAAGGGCTTCCGGATTTCCGGACAGCCCTCTCGCTTTCTTAAGACAGCTAAAATGGCTTACTTCTTCTTGTGTCTGTTCTTGCGCAAGCGCTTTTTACGCTTGTGCGTAGCCATCTTATGTCTTTTTCTTTTTTTACCGCTAGGCATAATGATGTTTGTTAATAGTTATTATTTGCTTTCCTTGACAGCATTCACAAACACCTTGGCGGGCTTGAAAGCCGGGATGTTGTGAGCCGGAATCGTCATCGTGGTGCGCTTGGTGATATTGCGTGCGGCCTTCTCGGCGCGGTGCTTGATGATGAAGCTGCCGAATCCGCGGACGTACACCGGTTCGCCGGCGATGATGGAATTCTTGACGACCTTGGTAAATTCTTCAATAACGTTCTGTACCTGAATTTTCTCAACGCCAGTTGCTTTTGCAATTTCGTTGACGATCTCTGCCTTTGTCATAATGCAATTACTCTTAAAATGGTTACTTTCTTTCTTCCATTATTGGATTCGAGTTGCAAAAGTAAGGATAAAGTTTGATAAATCAAAGTCTTGTTGCGAAATTTGTAGGCGGAAAACCACCTGGCACGGAGATTGACGATATATCCGGCCAGACAAAAAAGAGCGATTGATATGACAAAATGTCAGAATATACTGTTTTCACCCCGCGGAATGGAAGTCAATATCATGCCGGTCGTCGGGGAAGGAATGCCTGCCAAACTGGATGAGTCCCGGCTCCCGGACGCCCTGGGCGTGCTGGCGCTCCGCAACGCCGTCATTTTCCCCGGCACGGTGTTTCCCGTGACGGTGGGTAGGGAAAAATCCATCCGGGTGGTCCGGGAAGCGGAACGGCGGGACGGCCTTCTGGGCGCGGTGCCCCAGAACGACGTGACGGTGGAAGACCCGCATGCGTCCGACCTGATGCCCCTCGGCACGGTCTGCAAGGTGCTTAAGACCCTGGAGATGCCGGACGGCTCGCTGACGGCCATTCTCCAGGCCTTCTTGCGTTTCGAGGTGGTTTCGGTCCTGGGCTATGAGCCGTACATTACGGCGACCGTCCGTTATCTGCACGATACCGTTCCCCAGGAGGAAAGCCAGGAAATCCATGTCCTGTCCGAATCGCTCCGGGAATATGCCGGAGAGATTATCGAGAGTGCGTCCTTCGTGCCCAAGGAGGCGGCAGCCGCCCTCGCGTCCATTGACAATTTCCCCTTCCTGGTGAATTTTATCGCGACGACCGTCGAGGTGGAGAATTTCACGGAACGGGCCGCTCTGCTCCGTTATGATGACGTCCATGAACGCGGGATGGCCCTGCTGAAAGTGCTCGAGACGCAGATCCAGCTGCTCCATATCAAGCAGGAGATCAGCCAGAAGGTCAAGTCGGATATCGACCAGCAGCAGCGGGAGTACTACCTGAACAACCAGCTGAAGACCATCCAGGAAGAACTCGGGATGGATGAGACCGAGGACTTCGCCCGCCTCAGGGAAAGGGCGGCCGGGAAGAAATGGCCGGATGAAGTGAAAGCCATCTTCGACAAGGAAATGGCCCGGCTTGAAAAATACAATCCTTCCACGCCGGACTACAGCATCCAGTACAATTACGTCCAGTTTATGCTGGATTTGCCCTGGGGGGAAATGTCGGAGGACAATCTGGACCTCAAACACGCTCAGGCCGTGCTGGACGAAGACCATTACGGGCTGGATACGGTCAAGGACCGGATCATCGAATACCTGGCCGTGTTGAAGCTCAAGGGGAACATGAAATCCCCGATTCTCTGTCTCTGGGGCCCTCCCGGTGTGGGCAAGACCTCGCTCGGAAAGTCCATCGCCCGTGCCCTGGGCCGCAAGTATGTGCGGATCTCGCTGGGCGGCATGCATGACGAGGCCGAGATCCGCGGCCACCGCAAGACCTATGTCGGCGCCCTGCCGGGCCGGATCCTGAGCGGACTGCAGCGGGCCGGGACCTCCAATCCGGTGGTGGTCCTGGACGAAATCGACAAACTCTCCTCGGACTTCAAGGGAGACCCGTCCAGCGCCCTGCTGGAGGCCCTGGATCCGGAGCAGAATGCCACCTTCCATGACAATTACCTGGACATCGACTACGACCTGTCGAATGTCCTTTTCATCACGACGGCGAACGGCACCGCGACCATCCAGCCGGCCCTGAAGGACCGGATGGAGATGATCAACGTGACCGGATATCTGGCGGAAGAGAAACTGGAAATTGCCAAGAACTACCTGGTTCCCAAGCAGTTGAAAGAGCATGGCATCGAGGGGATGATTTCCGTCAGCAAGGCGGGTCTCCAGGGCATCATCGACCAGTATACCCATGAATCCGGAGTCCGCGGCCTGGAAAAGCAGATTGCGAAGATCGCCCGGGTGACGGCGAAGAAAATCGCACTGGAGGAGGACTATCCCAAGACCATCGAAAAGAAGCACCTCAAGGAGTACCTGGGGCTACCGACGGCTTTCCATGACAAGGTGGAGGGCAACGAAGGGCCGGGCGTCGTGACGGGCTTGGCCTGGACGGAACTGGGCGGAGAGATTCTCTTCGTGGAATCGTCCGTTTCCTCCGGCAAGGGCGTCCTGTCGATGACAGGGAACCTCGGCGATGTGATGAAAGAGTCGGCTCAGATCGCCTGGCAGTATCTCAAGGCGCACCCCCAGCTTGCCCGGATGAATACCGAAGAATTCATGGCCAGGGACATCCACGTCCATGTTCCCGAAGGCGCCGTGCCGAAAGACGGGCCTTCTGCCGGCATCACCATGGTGTCGTCCATGGTATCGGCCCTGCGGGGCGAGCCGCTCAAAAAAGGCATCGCCATGACAGGCGAAATGACCCTCCGCGGGCGTGTGCTGCCGGTCGGCGGCATCAAGGAAAAGATCCTTGCTGCCAAGCGCGCGGGGGTTACCACCATCCTCCTCAGCGAGGAAAACAAAAAAGATATCGAAGATATCAAGGATATTTACATAAAAGGTCTTACCTTTGTCTATGTGAAAGAGATCGGCGATGTAATCGACTATGTCTTTTAGATGGATGTAAAGATAGAACAGACTTGGAAAGAGGCGCTCGCCCCGGAGTTCGGCAAACCGTACTTCGAGGCGCTTGTGCGTTTTCTCCATGAGGAAAAAGCCGCCGGGAAAGTCATCTATCCTCCCGGGGGGCAGATCTTCCGTGCCTTCGAACTGACACCGCTGCCTGCGGTCAAAGTCGTCATCCTCGGGCAGGACCCCTATCATGGGCCCGGCCAAGCGATGGGGCTGTCTTTCTCGGTTCCGGATGGGGTCCCGGCACCTCCCTCGCTCCGCAACATCTTCAAGGAAATCTCGGACGACCTTGGCATTCAGATGTCCGGGCGGCCGAATCTGGAGAAATGGGCCCGGGAGGGGGTTCTCCTCCTGAATACGGCCCTGACGGTCCTTGCTGGCGCCCCGGCATCGCACAGCCGGATCGGCTGGCAGGAGTTTACCGACGAGGTCATCCGGACGGTGTCCAGCCGCTGCGATGGGGTGGTGTTCCTCCTGTGGGGACGCTATGCCCAGGGGAAGGCGCCGCTCATCGACCAGACCCGGCACCGGGTCCTCTGTGCCGCCCATCCTTCGCCGCTTGCCGGCGGAGCTTTCTTCGGATGCCGGCATTTCTCCCAGACCAATGCATACCTTATCAGCCGGGGCAAGACCCCGATAGACTGGCAATTATGAAAACGAAAGCACTTTTCCCCGGTTCCTTCGATCCGTTCACGGCCGGGCATCTGAATATCCTCAAGCGGGCGCTGACCATGTTCGACGAAGTGGTCGTCGCCGCCGGTATCAACCAGGACAAACGGGGCTTCTTCGATATGGAGAAACGCCTTGAGATTATCCGGAGCGCGACGAAGGACCTTCCCGGCGTGTCGGTCATCCAGTACGACAACCTGACCATCGACACCTGCCGGGAACTGGGCATCCGGCACATTGTCCGGGGCGTCAGGAACATGATTGATTTCGAGACGGAACGCTCCATCGCGGACGCGAACCGCCGCCTGGCACCGGATATCGAGACCATCATCATCCCGACGGCCCAGGAGTTTGCCCATATCTCCTCCTCCGCCGTCCGGGACATCCTCAAGCACCATGGCGATTATTCCGCCTTTATTCCGGAGGGCGTCGTGTTATGAAAAAGCTGCTCGTTCTCTTCTTGCTCGCTCTCATGGGACCTCTTTCATGGGCCCAGGACCCTTATACGGCGCTTGGCGCCAAACTGGACGAGTATTTCGTGGCTCTTGCCGGAGAAAGTGCCGCCGTCCAGAATGCGGAGTGTGATTTTTTGATCTCCTCGTGCAAGGACTCGCTGGTGCGGCAGTTCGTCACCCTGAAGATTTATGACCATTATGTCCATTCCAAGATCATGGGGGACGATGCCGTGGCGGTCCATGTGGCCGAGCAGTGGCTCATTCCCGGGAAGGTGAAGATGCATTCGGAGATGGATCTGCTGAACGCGCAGGTGTTTGCGGCGTTCAACCGGCATTCTCTCATCGGAGCCAAGGCGCCGCTGGTCTATCTGAAAGACCCTTCCGGACGCGAAGTCCGGCTTCCCGCCTCCAAGGCCGAAGGCTATTCGCTGCTCTATTTCCATGATACCGGCTGCAGTACCTGCCGGGTGGAGACCGCGCGGCTGAAAGAGTTCCTTGCCGAAGGAAAGTTCCCTCTGACCACGTATGCCATCTATACGGGGACGGATGAGGCTGTCTGGAAGGCCTACCGGGAGGATTTCCCCGGCGTTGTCCATCTCTGGGACCCCGGCGTGGATTCGGACTACCAGCGGAAATACGGCGTTCTGCAGACCCCGAAGATGTTCCTTCTGGATGCGGACGGAACCATCCTCGGCCGCGGCCTGGACACGCCCGCGCTCAGCATGCTCCTGCACCGCCTGACGGATGCGGCGGGGTATGAATACGGCGGAGAGGCCCAGATGGACCTGTACCGGGAAACCTTCGCTGTCTATGGCGATACGCTTCGCCCCTCCCATGTGCTGGATGTCGCGGAATATGTGGCGGGACGGACCATCGCGGACGGAGATATCAGTGCCTACCGCCAGATGGAAGGGGACCTCCTCTACTACCTGTCCTCCCAGCGGGGAGAGGCTTATAAGGAGGGAACGGCCGCCTTCGTGGACCGTTTCATTGATGTCCCCGACATCTGGGAGTCCCCGGAAGATACGCTCCGGGTCCTGTCCCTGGCCCATATGCTGAAGGATCTTTCGCTTCGCACGCCCGTCGGGTCCCAGATTCCGGACCTGACACTTCATGGAACCCTGCGCTACCACCCCGGACTCTTCTGTAAAGGGACCAGGGAAGGGGATTTCGCCCTCCGGAAGCTGAAAGGGGCGCCGGGATATGTCGTGTTCTATTCTCCGCTCTGCGGCCTCTGCCAGGAGACACTCTCCGCGGTGGACCGGCTTGTTTCCGGCAGCCGCCGGGTGCGGGTGCTGCTCGTGGATATGGACGCGCTGGAGGAGCCGGTCCGGACCCGGCTGCTGGATACCTTTGATCTTTCCGCCCTGCCCTTTGTCCTGGAATTGGACAGGAAGGGGACCATTGTTCACCGATACGTACAGTTATGAGACGAAACCGCAAGGGAATCCCGGGCGTCGATCCGGCCTATCTGGAAAAACAGAAGGAGGCGCTGCTTCGCAAGAACCGCTATGTCCTGTATTTCAATGACAGCGAAATGGCGGCGATTGCCGAGTATTGTGACCGCTTCAAGGTCCATGCAAAAGCGACGCTGTTCCGGGAAGCCATCATGACGAAGGTGCTTTCCGAGCTGGAAGAAAACCATCCTACCCTGTTCTGACCATGCCCGAGGACGAAAGATATATGCGGGAAGCGCTGCAGGAGGCGCGCTATGCCCTTGCTGACGGGGAAATCCCCATCGGGGCTGTTGTCGTAGGCCGGGGCCGGGTCATCGGCCGTGGACACAACATGACCGAGAAACTCCATGATACCACCGCCCATGCCGAGATGCTCGCCGTGACGGCGGCGACCGAAGCACTCGGAGGAAAATACTTGACGGATTGCACGTTGTATGTAACCGTGGAGCCCTGCCCGATGTGTGCCGGCGCTCTCAACTGGGCCCAGATCGGACGGATTGTCTATGGCGCCATCGATCCCCGCCGCGGTTATTCCCTCTTTACCCCGTCCCTGCTCCATCCCAAGACCCAGGTCGCCGCAGGGGTTCTCGCTGAGGAGTGCTCCGCCCTTATGAAGGACTTCTTCAAGGAGCGCCGCTGAACTTTTTGCATTTTCCGTTTTTTCGCCCTAAATTTGCAAGCCGGTATTGAGATGTGGTGTAATGGTAGCACTAGGGATTTTGGTTCCCTCAGTTAGAGTTCGAATCTCTACATCTCAACTTTCTATGATACGTATCCTCTTGCTGACCTGTATGATGACGCTTTTTGGCTGCTCGCAGAAGGCTCCGGAAGGTGCTTTCAAGGGCTATGAATATGTCGAGAACGGGATGAGGGCCGTCCCCCAGGCGCATTACGAAGTCTTTTTCGATGACGAGGGCGCACCCTTTGTCCGTCATATCAACTGGGATGGGGAAGAGACGGTCATGAGGGCTCCGAAGGACCTTCCTGCCCAAATCGACAGTCTCGTCAGGGGGTACAAACTACACCAGCTGAAAGACCACTACCAGCCTCCTTTTAAGGTTCTCGATGGGGTCAGCTGGCGCCTGTATATCCGCTATGAAGGCGGCTCCATTTCCTCCGGAGGCTACCATAGCCGTCCGCCGCAGCGGCTCCGGGCGGGAATCGAAGCCATCAACGAACTGCTTCAGGGCTGCGTGGACGCTTCTTCCCGGCCGTAGCGGCGGAGCGCTAGGGGTAAAGCGTTCATCCAAGGGTAGAAACAGGGGAGGAATCTTTTCCAAAACTCCTTACATTTGCCGTGGTACCAGATGATGGATGATGAGAGATGGCCACAGCGTTTTTCTCGCGTCAATAATAAGTATTTTCCGCTGACTGGTCGTCTATCTTTTAGGTAACACGACTGATGCCAACAAATGAGATACAACAATATGCGGAAATACTTTCTATTGGTGGCGGCGGTGGTGCTGTCCATGTCTGTCTCATGTCATCATTCCCCTGTTCCTGCGGAGGAACAACCGGGCGGACAGGAACCAAGTTATCCCGAGGAACCGGCAGGCCCGGAAGAGCCGGAAGATCCGACCGTCCTCAAAGTGGAAGAAGGAGATGACCTTGCAGCCATCCTTGCAGCTGTTCCGGAAGGTATCAAGACCCTTTCCCTCGGCGAGGGTACATTCACGGGCCCTTTCAAGATGGTCGAGGGAATCGATGTGAGAGGGGCTGGCGACAAGACCATCCTGACAGTTACCTCCGGTCGCGTCCTTACCCAGGAAACAGACTTTGAAACGTTAACTACATGGAAGAATCTTACTCTTACCGATGGTAGACTGAATGGGGAGAACGGTGCCGGTGCTTTTCTTCGGAAAAACGGTGTGCTGAAAAACTGTGACATTCACCATAACCGCGCCGAGGGAGGATCTTCCCAGGGGGGTGGAGTATGGGCGGCAGAAGGCAGTATCCTCACACAGTGCCGGATCCACGACAATTTCGCGCAGAATGCCGGTGGCGGAGTTTATTCAAAAGGACTTGTAAAATACTGCACGATTGAAGACAATGAAGCTCCCGACAACGTGGGCGGCGGCGTCCAGATGCATGGCGGTAGTGCGGCCAGCAATACCAACGGGACGATGTACAACTGTATGATTCGCCACAACAGTTCCAAGAATGCCGGCGGAGTACGTCTCTACGGAAATACCCAGGTGGCCAATCTGCTGGTAGAAGGCAATACGGCAACGGGGGGCGGAATCTCGGGTATCCTGGCCAATGGCATCGCTTCCATTGTGAACTGTACCATTGTCAAGAATTATGATGCGGCTGACGGTGGTAATTCTTCCGGTCTGTATATCAACCAGAACGGCACCATCAAGAATTGTCTCCTGTACGGCAATTATTCCAAAGGGAAGGATGCGTCAGAGGCGGTTCAGATGTATATCAATCATCAATATACCTGGTTGATGAACAACGCTGTCCGCGCAGGGGGCTTAAGACTGCATTCCTTTTACGATCCCAACAGCAATGGGCGGAACCAGCATCTGCAGGAGATTCCTTCAGGAAGCGAGCATATCTTCGTCGATTATACGGGTGGCGACTATCATCTGACATCCGCTGCCAATATGTTGATTGACAAGGGCAACACCTCCCTTTTCGGCTTTATGGTCTTGGATGCCGGTGGCACCCCGCGGCGTTTCGGGACGGCCCCGGACATCGGCGCGTATGAATATCCGACGCCGGTACCTGCTGAAGGATTCTGGTGCGTTCTGATTGGTGACAGCATCTTTGACCGGTGGGATTCGGAAGGAATCGGGCATCCTGATTTCTTTACAGAGAACAACATGGTCAACAGTGGGGTGAGCGGCCAGACCACCGACCAGATGCTGGAACGTTTCGAGGGCAGTGTCCTGTATTATAAGCCTCAAGTTGTCGTTTTGGAGGGCGGAACCAACGATCTGACACGTGTCCAGACATGGAAGAGCAGTGAGTCCACCATCGCCAACATGGCTGAGATGGCTCGTCGGGCGGCCGCTTTCGGAGCGAAGGTGTTCATCTCCTCCATCCTTCCCTGCAATGCGTCTCAGACGGGGGATGTCTCTCCTCAGGAACTCATTGTGGCGACGAACAAAGCTTATCAGGAGCTGGCGGCCAGCAAAGGCTACGGATACATTGACTTTTATACACCACTTTCCGACTCGGACGGCCGTTTCAAGGACGGATACCACAGCGATGGCGTCCATCCGGACAGCAACGGCTACGACGTCATGGAACAAATCCTTCTGGCGGCCTTGAAATGAAGACCATGATCACATCCTCGCAAGAATTGTATCGGCTTGAATCCGCGTACAAGGAGAACCTTCCGGGTCTCCTGGCGTATGCACGCCGTTTTGTGCCCGAGGATGTGGCGGGAGATCTGGTGCAGGATGTGTTCGTCAGGCTTTGGCAGAGTTACAGGGCTTTCTTGAACGTCCCGGAGGGACAGACTCGTCAGGCTTACCTCTTCCGTAGTGTCCGCAACGCCTGTAAGGACTGGCTCAAACATCAGTTGGCCGTGTCCCGTTATGAGGGAGAGACCTTGTATTTGATGAAACAGGAGGAAATCGATTTCTCTTCAAGGCGTACCCCTCGTGAACAGGAAGCCCTGCTGGAGGCGGTCTCTGTGCAGGTGGGACAATTGCCCGAACGTTGCCGCGAGATTTTTATCATGCACTACCAGAAACGGATGAAGAGTGTGGAGATTGCCGAGTACTACGGCATCTCCCAACGGACTGTTGAGTCCCAGTTGTACAAGGCACTCCAAATCTTGCGAAGTGAACTATCAGAAAAAGATAAATAGAAACGATATGACAGAAGAAAGAAAGCAGTCCTTGTTCCTGGAATACATTGATGGAACGCTGGACGCAGAGGGAATGGAAGAACTCCATGCGCTGACCGAGGAGGATCCTTCGGCAAAGGAAGAACTTTTCAGCCTCAAGGAACTGGCAGATGCGGCCATGAAGGGAGACGAGATGTCTCCTTTTGAAAAGGACCGCCGCGCAGCGGATCTGATCCGGACCGTGACCGGTGGGCGGACCCTTGCCGGAATGCGTGCCCGGGAAATCTTCCGCTATGCCGCGGTTGCCGTCGTGGCGGCCTTTCTCGGCATTTCCGGAGCCGTCATCCTTCGCCGTCCGGGAAATGATTCAATGACCGTAGTGGAAACGCTTCCCGGTGCGGCGACATCGGTAACCTTGCCGGACGGAACGTCCGTAACGCTCAAATCTGCATCCGTCCTGCAGTATGCCCCGTCAGCCTTCGATAGACGGGAGCGGACGGTGATGCTGGATGGCGAGGCCTTCTTCAAGGTTGTGGCCGATCCGGAGCATCCGTTTATCGTCCGGACTCCGCATCAGGCGGTCAAGGTCCTTGGAACCACTTTCAATGTGCAGGACTTCAAGGAGGATTCGCTTTCTACCATCATCCTGATGGAGGGAAAAGTCTCACTGGACCTGCTTGATACAGAAGGAGCATCGGTCCGCAGTCTTGAAATCCATCCTGGTGAAAAATGCATCTACGACAAGACAACGGGCAGGATGAAAGTGGAGAAAATATCCCGCGGAGAAGCCGCGCAGGACTGGAACTCGAGTATCTGCTATTTCCGGGGAGAATCGCTGGATAGGATTGCCTCCCGTCTGGAGCAGTATTTCAAGGTTACCATCGAGGTTGATCCGGGTCTTGGCAAAGAGGGAGGATATTCGGGCGCTGTCTCCCTCGGGGAAGGCGTTGAACGGATTCTGAACCTGCTTAACTACGACAATTCCTTTAAACTCGTGATGCCGGAAGACGGCTACTATCTACTCAAGGCAACGGAATGAAACGATTGACTGTTCTTCTGGCGGTATTGTGTCTGGTAATAATGCCGCTTTCAGCCCAGGATTCTCCGCTCGACATCCCCGTGACGCTTGACATGGACAATGTGACCCTGGAGGAGGTCATCGATGCGATGATGGGACAGACCGGCGTGATGTTTCTTTATAAGAGTACTGATTTGGGGGCATCCGGGAAAGTCTCCGTCCATGTCACTGCGGCCCCGATCAGGCAGGTCCTTCGGCAACTGAATGTGGATGCACGGGTCGAGGGCCGCAATCTGATCCTGATGCGGCGAGATGCGCTACAGCTTCACGACAACCGAAATCCGTCTCTGCCTGTCAAGTCCCGCATGCGGATGGCAGGCCGGGTGGTGGATGGCAACGGAGAGCCGCTTGTCGGGGCGACCGTGATGATCCACGGCACTTCGGAGGGCACGACGACCGACTTGGATGGAAACTATAGTATGAGTGTGGCCGAAGGCGACTGGGTGGACGCCCTTCTGATTGGATATAAAACCGTATCCAGGAAGGCGGCATCTCGGCTGGATTTTGTCCTGGAAGACGATATCACTCAACTCGAAGAGGTGGTGGTCGTGGGTTACGGTGTGCAGAAAAAGGTCAATCTGACCGGTAGTGTGGAGAGCCTCGGTGGCGAAGCCATGGAGAATCTGCCGATGCCGTCCCTTTCCCGTGGATTGCAAGGAATGATTCCGAGCTTGAATATTGATATGACGGACGGGAAACCCATCCGAAGTTCCGAATACAATGTCCGTGGAACGACCTCTATCGGAGCAGGAGGTGGTAGCACGTTGATTATGATTGATGGCGCACCCGGCGATCCGGATCTCCTGAATCCCGGTGATATTGAATCGGTTACTGTCTTGAAGGATGCTGCTTCGGCGGCCATTTATGGTGCCCGGGGACCCTTCGGTGTCGTGCTCATCACGACAAAGAATCCATCTGAGGGAAAGACATCCCTCACGTATTCCGGAAATGTGTCCTTCTATACCCAGACCCAGCGCAATGATTATATCTGGGACGGTTACACATGGGCGAAGAGTTTCGTTGAGGCGTATTACGCTTACAATGACTATGTTACCAATCCTACCGGCGTGAATAACGCTTTCCCTTTCACGCCCAATCTGGAGACCTGGCTTTCCGAACTGAAACGTAGGCATGATGATCCGTCCCTGCCGAAAGTAGCGACCACTTCCGATGGCCGATATGTGTATTATGGTAGCACCAACTGGTATGATGAACTCTACAAGAAGGTGTCCACCGGAGGGGAGCATACGCTGACCCTTTCGGGAAGCGCCCGCAATGTGGGCTATTATTTGTCAGGACGGTATTATGGACAGGGAGGTATCTTCAAGTACAATTCCGACGATTTCAACCAGTTCAACCTTCGTGGTAAGGGGTATGTCCAGGCCTTCCCCTGGCTGAAAGTGAGTGATAATGTCGATTTCTCCCGCCGAAGTTACAAGTATCCACTCACCTCCATTTATGAGAAGGGCATCTGGCGCAATATCGCCGACCAGGGCTTCCCGATGGCTGTGATGTACAATCCGGACGGGACGATGACCCGCCATGCGGCCTATACCGTCGGTGATTTCAAGACGGGCAATAACAAGAGTCTCACAACGCAGTTCAATCTCCGGAATACCCTCGGTGCTGTGGCCTCTTTTATGGATAATTCCCTCCGCTTCAATGGGGATTTCACGTACAGTTATCGCCTTGCACGAGACAAGCGGATCCTGTATCCGGTCAGTTACAGCGACTATGAGGGGGTGATTACATCCGAAGGGACCAACAAACTCAGCGAGGGAATTGATGAGACCAATTATCTCGGGACCAATTTCTATGCTGAATATGAGAATACTTTCCGGGGGCGCCATTACTTGAAGGCAATGGCCGGTGTCAACTACGAGTATCAGAAGACCGTGACGAACGATATGGAACGGAACGGTATTCTCAAACCAAACATCGCAGACTTTAACCTGGCGAACGGAGATAGTTTCCTCATCACGGGCGGCGGAAGCGCCTGGGCGGTCCTGGGACTATTCTGCCGGTTGAATTATAATTACAAAGAACGTTACCTGGTGGAACTTAACGGCCGCTATGATGCCTCCTCCAACTTCCCGCGCAACTCGATGTGGGGCTTCTTCCCTTCGGCTTCCGCCGGCTGGCGGGTCTCCAAGGAAGATTTCTGGCGGATTTCTCCGAAGGCGGTTTCCGAGTTGAAGATTCGTTTGAGTTACGGTGAATTGGGAAATGGACAGATTCCGCCTTATTCGTATATCCAGACCATCTCGACCTATCAGTCCAGCCGGATCATCGACGGTGCCCTGCCGCTGTATTCGTATATGCCCTCGCTGGTGCCGGATGACCTGACCTGGGAACGCTCCAGGACCTATAATGTCGGCATCGATCTGGGTTTCCTTGAAAACCGGCTGACGTTGAACGCCGACTTCTTCCAACGGAATACGGAAAACATGTACACGACAGGCGTTATCGTTCCTGCTGTACTTGGAACAAGTTCTCCCAAAGGCAATTACGCGGACCTCAGAACCCGCGGACTGGAATTGTCGCTGGAATGGAAGGACCGGATTGCATGGCAGAAGTCTCTGGACTATTCCGTCAAACTTGTCCTGTCGGATTCGCAGGCGGAGATTACCCGCTACAACAATCCCAACGGACTCATTGACAATGTCTATTACAAGGGCGCCAAAGTCGGGGAAATCTGGGGGTATGAGATCGTGGGCCTTTTTCAGGATGAGAATGAGATCGCATCCTGGGCGGACCAGAGTTATATGAAGACTTCACAGGGCCAGAAAATATGGTTGCCGGGAGACATGAAATATGCCGACCTGAATCAGGATGGTAAGATCAACGACGGAAAACGGACCGTTGATGAGCACGGAGATATGAGGGTCATCGGCAACACAACGCCCCGTTGGCGATTTGGGGTCAATCTGTCCGCTTCATGGAATAACTTTTTCCTGACGGCTTTTTTCCAGGGGGTAGGGCATCGTGACTGGTATCCATCGGTCGAATGCAACGCTTTTTGGGGAATGTATAATCGTCCGTACAATATGCTGCCTGTGCATATCTATGAGAATCACTGGACAGAAGAGACGCCCGATGCTTATTTTCCCCGTTTCCGCGGCTATCTGGCCACTTCTACCAACGGTGTCCTCCGGATGCCCAATACGCGTTATCTTCAGAATGCGGCCTATGTCCGCCTGAAGAATCTGACTTTCGGATACGACATCCCGAAGGAGGTCCTCGAAAAGGTCGGAATCGCCAAATGCCAGTTATTCTTTTCCGGACAGAATCTCTGGACATGGTCGCCCATTCACAGGATAACCAAGAACATTGACCCGGAAGTCATCTCCGGATCGGATGCGGAGGTCGCCACAGGAAAAGGCGACGGTAACGCCTATCCGATGCTCCGGAGCTGCTCTTTGGGTGTAACGATTGGATTCTGATGCGATGAAAAAGATAGTATTTTTCCTTTTGAGCCTCGTCGTGGCCGGATGCAATACGCTGGAACAGAATCCGTCCGACAAACTCTTCGAGAGCAACGCCTTCCAAACGGAAGCGGATCTGAAACTGTATACGAATGGCTTCTATTCGATGTTGCCGTCGGCCTACACCATTTTTTATGGCGACCGCGTCAGCGATTATATGGCTCCCATCGCTGTCGGGAAGTTTTTCCTCGGAAGTTACACGGCCCAGGACAGTGGCGGCTGGAGTTGGGGGAGCCTGCGCAACGTGAATTATTTCCTCTCCCATTACGACAATCCCGCTATTCCGGCCGAGGCGCGTGCCCATTATGGGGCTTTGGCCAGGCTGATGAGGGCGATGTTCTATTTCGACAAAGTAAAACGTTTCGGAGATGTCCCTTGGTATGACAGACCGCTGGAGTACGATGACCCGGATCTCTATAAACCGCGGGACAGCCGGGAGTTTATCATGAAGAAAGTACTGGAAGACCTGGAAGACGCCTGTCAGCATCTCCGTTCGCGGGACGGGGGGCAATTGTCCGACTCCGACTGCTCTGTCATCGACCGGTATGTGGCCCTTGCGCTCAAAGCCCGCATCTGCCTTTTTGAAGGGACCTTCCGCAAGTATCATGGCATCACGGCGGAACCCGCCCCTGAGGAGTGGCTCGCTGAAGCGGCCGATGCTGCCGCCCAGGTGATGGGCAGCCAGTTGTTTTCGTTATCGGATGATTACGGAAACTTGTTCGTATCGGAAGAAGCCGACAAGAAGGAAGTCCTTCTGGCGATCGTCCACAGTGCCGGACTTCAGGTCCATCATGCCGCCAATTGGTATTATACTTCTCCTTCTTATGGAGAATGCCTCGGACTGACTCATCAGTTTGTCAATACCTATCTCAATGTGGACGGCAGTCGTTTTACAGATACCCCGGGGTATGATGAAATGGAATTCCAGGATGAAGTGACCGCGCGCGATCCACGTCTTTCGGCCACCATCCGTTGCGGCCATTATGTACGCAGTGACGGCAAAGTCTATCCGCCGGACTTCGGCGCATGTACGACAGGTTACCAGATTCGGAAATGGGTTTCTCGTGACGTGTCAATGGATTCCCGATCGATGCAGACGACCGCAATTCCATGGATCCGCTATGCGGAAGTGCTGCTCGACTATGCCGAAGCCAGGGCCGAATTGGGCGTATTTACCGTGGACGACTGGGACAAGACGGTAGGGGCGCTCCGCCATAGGGCCGGCATCACTTCTGTCGGAATGCCGACCGAGACCGATCCCTACTTAAAGCAGACGTATTTCCCGGAACTGACCGACCCGGTTTTGCTGGAAATCCGGCGAGAGCGGGGTATTGAGCTTGTCGCCGAAGGCCAGCGTTTCGACGATATCCGACGTTGGAAAGCGGGTAGACTGATGGCGATGGAATACCAGGGAATCTATGTGCCTTCGCTGGATCTTCCGCTGGATCTGGACGGTGACGGAGAGGAGGACGTGACCTTTGTCAAGAAGACTTCCTGGCAGAGCAATACTTACCAGGTCATGATCGGTTCCAAATACCTGCTTTCCAGTAAGAATTACGGCCGTTTGATTTATAAGGCCAACACCAATGAACAATATGACCGGCTGTGGGAGGACAAAATGTACCTCTATCCGGTGCCGTATGACGCCATCGTCGTCAACCCGGCTCTGGGGCAGAATCCGGGATGGGAAATGTAAATTAACGCAG
>JAEEGL011913464.1_pt1 | contig 43928 bp, 40 predicted proteins | sample 9134231 | NCBI WGS metagenome assembly JAEEGL01 (sample SAMN16246548, study PRJNA631951) | gut metagenome | biome: gut microbiome; feature: rumen; material: fiber-attached | host: Bos | place: Iran: Karaj | collected 2018-10
AGAAAAGAAAAACGGCCTAAAAACAAGATTACTTGCCAAAAATTCTTTCGTTTGAAATAATTTGTATATTTTTGCAGATTATTATCAAACGGGAAGAGTATATGGCAAAGTCAAGTAATCATCTTGTTATTATGGCAGGCGGTGTGGGTAGCCGTTTCTGGCCAATGAGTACCACAGATCATCCGAAGCAGTTTATCGATGTTCTCGGTGTGGGAAAAAGTCTGTTGCAACTTACTGTAGAACGTTTCGGGGGACTCGTTGACCCAGGTAACGTCTGGGTGGTGACGAATCAGAAATATGCCGATATTGTAAGACAGCAGTTGCCAGAAATGCCAGAAAGCAACATCCTCTGTGAACCCTGTCGTCGTAACACTGCACCATGTATAGCTTACGTCAGTTGGCGCATTAAGTCAAAGAATCCCAAGGCAAATATCGTTGTAACGCCAAGCGACCATATTGTAACCAACACCATTGAGTTTCAGCGTGTTATAAAACAATGCATGAAGTTTACCAGCGAGACTGACGCTATTGTTACACTCGGTATAAAGCCGGATCGTCCCGAGACAGGATACGGTTATATCCAGGCAGACCTGAGCACAGCATCACTCCGTAACAAGGAGATCTATCGTGTTGACTCTTTCCGTGAGAAACCGAATATCGAAACCGCGATGGGATACATCCAGAAGAACAACTATTTCTGGAATGCCGGTATCTTCATTTGGAATGTCAACACCATCGTTAACGCTTTCCGTATCTATCAGCCAGCGATGGCAAAGATTTTCGAGTCGATGCTTCCAATCTATGGTACAGAGAAAGAACAGGAGATTGTCAACGAGAAATTCCCAGAGTGCGAGAGTATATCTGTCGACTATGCCATCATGGAGAAGGCAGAGGAGATCTTTGTCTGTCCTGCAGATTTCGGTTGGAGCGATCTCGGCACATGGGGTTCTCTGCTCATACAGAGCAAGAAAGATATGTATGGCAATGCTTGCATCGGTTCCGATATCAACATTTTCGAAAGCCACAACTGTATTGTACACACTACCCAGGAGAAGAAAGTTGTTATTCAGGGACTAGACGGATATATTGTGGCAGAGAACAATGACACGCTACTAATTTGCAAACTCTCAGAGGAACAGCGTATTAAGCAGTTCTCTGGCGAAAACTAAAAATATACAATGGATAAAAAAGTTGCTCTAATTACAGGTATTACAGGTCAGGATGGTTCATATCTTGCCGAATTCTTAATCGAAAAAGGATATGAAGTGCATGGATTGATGCGCCGTTCATCATCCTTTAACACCGCTCGTATCGAACACCTATATCTAGATGAGTGGGTTCGGGATATGAAGAAAGCTCGTCTTGTGAATCTTCACTGGGCAGATATGACCGATTCATCTTCGCTTATTCGTGTAATCTCAAAGATTCGCCCTACGGAGATTTACAATCTGGCTGCTCAGAGCCATGTGAAGGTATCGTTTGACGTACCTGAATATACAGCAGATACAGATGCAAACGGTGTGCTCCGATTGTTGGAAGCTGTTCGTATCTGTGGTTTGGCTGACACATGTCGCATTTATCAGGCCTCAACATCTGAGTTATACGGTAAGGTTCAGGAGGTTCCACAGAGTGAGACTACCCCATTCTATCCCCGTTCACCTTATGCTGTTGCCAAACTCTATGGTTTCTGGATTATGAAGAATTATCGTGAGTCATACGGAATGTATTGCTGCAATGGTATTCTTTTCAATCACGAGAGTGAGCGTCGAGGTGAGACCTTCGTGACCCGTAAGATCACACTTGCTGCAGCACGCATTGCCCAGGGATATCAGGATAAGCTGTATCTTGGAAATCTGAATTCTCTTCGTGACTGGGGATACGCAAAGGATTATATCGAGTGTATGTGGCTGATTCTCCAGCAGCCGGAGCCAGATGACTTTGTCATCGCTACAGGTGAATATCATACCGTTCGCGAGTTTGCTACCCTCGCATTCAAGGAGGCCGGAATCGAACTTGAGTGGCGTGGTGATGGCGTTGACGAGAAGGGTTATGACAAGGCTACGGGCAAGGCTCTTGTTGAGGTTGATCCTAAGTATTTCCGCCCGGCAGAGGTAGATCAGCTTTTGGGTAATCCTGCAAAGGCAAAGGCCAAACTTGGATGGAATCCGCAGAAGACATCCTTCCCAGAGCTCGTTAAAATAATGGTTCAGCACGATATGAAGTTCGTAAAGAAGCTCTTCCTCAAAGCTCACATGGATGAATAAGGATTCTAAAATATATGTAGCGGGACACCACGGACTTGTTGGTTCCGCCATTTGGAACAATCTACTTCAGAGGGGGTATAAGAACCTCGTAGGACGCAGCCACAAGGAACTCGACCTTACAGATCAGGTGGCAGTAAAGAAGTTTTTCGATGAAGAACGTCCTGATGCTGTAGTATTAGCTGCTGCATTCGTGGGTGGCATCATGGCAAACTCACTCTATCGCGCCGACTTCATAATGATGAACATGAAGATTCAATGTAATGTCATCTCTGAAGCCTACGCTCATGGGGTCAAAAAATTGCTTTTCTTAGGTTCCACATGTATATATCCCAAGAATGCTCCTCAGCCGATGAAAGAGGATTGTCTCCTGACTTCCCCTCTGGAATATACCAATGAGGAATATGCCATCGCCAAGATTGCTGGTTTGAAGATGTGCGAATCCTATAATCTTCAATATGGCACTAACTACATCGCTGTAATGCCAACAAACCTCTATGGTCCCAACGACAATTTTCACCTCGAGAACTCTCATGTCATGCCAGCCATGATGCGAAAGATCTATCTCGCCAAACTCATTCACGATGGCGAATGGGAAAAGATAGCCATTGATCTTGACAAAAGACCAGTAGAAGGAGTTAATGGTTCAGGGATAGCGGTTCAGGGCGCTGCACGACAAAAGGCACAGGATATTCTTGGGAAGTATGGAATCTTTGATAATAAAGTTGTCCTCTGGGGCACAGGTGCCCCGCTTCGCGAGTTTCTATGGTCTGAAGACATGGCCGATGCGTCAGTTCACGTTCTACTGAATGTAAACTTCTCCGACATTATCGGAATCGAGAAATATTCATCCGTTCATTATGGAGCATCCACAGATGGAGCCGTAGACCGTAATCACTCAGCAGGTCGCGGAGGTGCAATACCCAAACTCGGTGAGATTCGCAACTGCCATATAAACGTAGGTACTGGCAAAGAACTTACCATCCGCGAATTGTCTGAGCTTGTTGTAAAGGCTGTTGGCTTTGAAGGAACAGTGGAGTTCGATACCTCAAAACCAGACGGTACGATGCGTAAGTTAATCGATGTAAGTAAACTTCATTCTCTCGGCTGGACTCACAAGGTTGAGATTGAGGATGGAGTTCAGAAGCTTTTTGAATGGTACAAAGCAAGTCTACAATAAAAAATCCCGCCGATTGGCGGGATTTTCTTTATTAGATTTTTGATTTAAGAATCTCTTTCCATCTTGCATAAGCCTCAGCATATGCAGCACGATCAGCCTGATTTGGTTCAATAACCTGCAGTTTCTCAAGTGAAGCAAACGCCTCGTCAGCATTAGCATAGATACCAGCACCTATACCAGCACCCTTTGCTGCACCAACAGAACCATCAGTGTCATAAAGTTCGATTGTTGCACCGCTTACACCTGCAAGAGTATCACGGAACAGAGGACTCAGGAACATATTCGCCTTTCCTGCATGAATCTTCTTGATATCCATACCCATCTGCTGCATAATCTCCATACCGTAGCAGAATGAGAATACGATACCCTCTTGAGCAGCACGAACCAAGTGAGCCTTTGAGTGCTTGTTGAAGTTAACGCCATTGATAGAACATCCTATCTCCTTATTCTCCAACACACGTTCAGCACCGTTACCGAAAGGAATTACAGCCACTCCCTCGCTACCGATAGGAGCCTGAGCTGCCAGATCATTCATCTCAGCATAACCAATCTCAGGAGTAATATTACGATGTGTCCACGCGTTCAGAATACCTGTACCGTTGATACATAGCAGTACACCAAGACGAGTCTGTTCTGCAGTATGGTTAACATGAGCAAAAGTGTTGACACGACTCTGAGGATCGTAGTTCACATCCCCCAACACACCATAAACAACACCCGATGTACCTGCAGTAGCAGCAATCTCACCAGGATTCAGAACATTCAGAGAGAGGGCATTATTTGGTTGGTCGCCACCACGATAAGTAATAGGAGTACCTGCCTTCAGGCCCAACTCAGCAGCAGCCTCAGCACTTACCACGCTCTGTTCAGCAAAAGTAGGAACGATGTCAGCAATCAGTGAACCGTCGAAGCCATAATACTTCATCAAGAAATCAGCCACCTGATTGTTCTTGAAATCCCAGAACATACCCTCAGACAGGCCGCTAACAGTAGTATTAGCCACGCCAGAGAGTCGCATCGCGATATAGTCGCCTGGCAGCATCACCTTATAAATCTTGCTATACAACTCAGGCTCATTCTCTTTCACCCAAGCCAGCTTAGCAGCCGTGAAGTTACCTGGGGAATTCAGCAGATGACTAAGACACTGCTCACTGCCCAACTCTTTGAAAGCCTTTTCGCCATAAGGTACGGCACGAGAGTCACACCAGATTATTGCTGGACGCAGTGCCTTAAGATCCTTGTCGACACAGACCAGTCCGTGCATCTGATATGAAATACCAATTGCCTTGATTTCCTCACCCGTAGCACCTGCCTCATTCATGATTTTCTGAAGACTCAGCTTAGCATTGTTCCACCACATCTGTGGGTCCTGCTCAGCCCATCCGGCCTTGACAGCCATAATGGGAGCCTCCTTCTCTGGGAAGAACGCTGTTGCTACACACTTGCCGCTATCGGCGTTAACCAAAGATGCCTTCACTGAAGAGCTACCGACATCAAAACCTAAAAGATACCTGTTTGCCATAAAAAATATTAATTAGCTCTATTTATAGTACGTTTATGGTGCAAATTTCCCCATTTTTTTTCAAATATCCAACTTTTTTTGCCAAAAACATGAAATTTTTACGAAATTTTGAACACAATTAAAATATTTTGTTTACCTTTGCACAGAATAATGGCTTGAAACCGGATAAAAAATAAAATTCATATATGAAGAAAAAGATCTTAATACTTGACGACAAGGAGACAATCGCAAAGGTTCTCTCTATTTATCTCATGAGCGATTATGATGTCCAGTGGCTACCCGATGGACTTCAGGGCGTGAAATGGTTACAGGCAGGCAACACCCCCGACCTCATCATCTCCGACATCCGCATGCCAGGCATGCGTGGTGATGATTTCCTGGAGTGGATCAAGCAGAACGAGCTGTTCAAGCACATCCCAGTGATTATGCTCAGTAGTGAGGACTCAACCAGTGAGCGTATCCGTCTGTTGGAGATTGGAGCCGAGGATTACATCGTAAAGCCCTTCAACCCGATGGAACTTAAGATCCGTGTCAAAAAGATCATCCCCTAATACATTATTATATAATATATGATAGGTGTAGTATATCTTGGAACCAATACCGAGACCCAGGAACGTCTCAAGTACATTCCTGGTCGTCTTGTGCAGTTCACTGAGAACTACAAGGATGCGGCAGCGGCATGTATTCCACATGTCCGCAACGAGCATTTCATCGTCTTTTTTGAGCAAACCGATCGCAATGCAGACGTTACAGCCCTCACCTACATAAAAAAGAAAAGCAAGAGCGCATATGTCATCCTTCTCACTCGTGATCTCAGCAAGGAGGATTGTGACATGTATCAGAAGTGCGGTATCAACGACACGATAGCCCTTAACTCATCTGTCACCGAACTGAACAAGAAAATCCAGTTCATTGCCGACCGTGAGGGCATGCTCTTCGACGATCAGCAACCGCGCTACAGGATGCTCCGCTTTAAAATTCCCGTATGGAAACGTCTTTTCGACATTTTCTTCTCCGCTCTTGCTATTATCATCCTCTCGCCGGTATTCATCATAACAGCCATTGCCATCCGGCTGGAGAGCAAGGGCCCGATTATTTTCAAGTCAAAGCGAGTTGGAACCAACTATACCATATTTGACTTCCTCAAGTTCCGGTCTATGTATGCCGATGCAGAATCCCGTCTCAAGGAGGTGGCCAAGGAAGAAGGCAACCAGTATGCAGAGAAAAAGGAGGAAGAGCACAAAGCAGTCATCACCGCTCCTCTCGGTGCAGAAGCAGAGATGATGATGATGAATATGGGTATGGAATCAGACATGATGATCAGCGACGACGAGGTAATGCTCGTCGGCGATGATTATGTGGTTGCAGAAAGCGACTACAATAAGGAGAAGGAGGAAGAAATCAACAATGCATTTGTGAAGATCGAGAACGACCCGCGTGTCACAAAGGTCGGCAAGTTCATCCGCAAGACCAGCATTGACGAACTTCCCCAGCTTTTCAACATTCTCAAGGGCGATATGTCTATCGTGGGCAACCGTCCTCTCCCACTCTACGAAGCAGAAAAACTTACTGCCGATGCAAGTATCGACCGTTTCATGGCCCCCGCAGGACTCACAGGCCTCTGGCAAGTAGAAGAACGCGGCAAAGGTGGCATGATGTCAGCCGAGGAGCGCAAGCAACTCGACATCACCTACGGCCGCACCTACAATTTCAAGCTTGATATGCAGATCATCTTCCGCACATTGACAAGCTTTATCCAAAAAGAAAACGTATAATCAAGATAGAAATAATCAATCAGAGCGATGAATAAATTAAGTCGATTATTAATCTTAACAGCCCTCTCAGCAGTAAGCATATCTACGTATGCCCAATTTAACGAGAGTGGTATCTCAGCAGGATTCTTCGATGGAAGTAAAGAGAATTCCATCAATTTCTCAGAATTCCATCTGCCTCCATTGGCCGTTCTTTTCGAAAATGCCAAGGCGACGCCACAGGTAATGTCACTGCAGAAAGCGCAGGAAATTGCAGAAGCAGAAGTGGCAAAGCAAAAGAGACATATTTTCTCTTACGTACATGGTCATGCAAGTTACGGTTATGGAAAGACAGATATGTGGGGGCAAGGCCAGTCTGAATACAACATCATTCTCAAACAATACCAAGGCTCCGAGCAGAGTTACTGGAATGTAGGAGTAAACCTTGCAGTACCCCTCGAAGATATTCTAGACCTCACCGCTGCTGTAAAACGTAAAAAACTGGAAGTTGACCAAGCTATTTATAAAAAAGATCTGGCTTATGACCAACTTAAACTTCAAATTGCAACTCTTTTTACAAAAATCACGAATGATTTAATTCGTCTGAAAACAGCCAGTGAGAATGCCGCAATTTATCAAGGTGCAGGAGCATTAAATTTAGAGGATTTCCATAATGGCAACATGAGCATTGAAGATTTTGCTTGGACAAAAACCAGAGAAGATAATGCTGTAACTTCATACCAAAATCTTCAAACAGCCATCATAACAGACATTTTGACACTGGAAATTATCACCCACACCCCAATTTTAACAAACTCCACTACAGAAATTACACTTGACGCCTCTGTAAAAATGTCGGAAAAGCAAATAGCAAAAGAAAACAAGAAAGTTGAAAAGCGTATTAAAAAAGCGGTCAACGAAGAAGAGAAGAAGCTTGAGGCATTAGAAAAAGCAGAACGAAAGGCGGAGAAAGCCGCTGCAAAGGCTGAGAATAAAACGAAACAAAAGAAATAACAATAAATTATCATACGACTATGGATTTGTTTAGATATATCGTCAGATTTTTATACAAAATACGTTGGTATTTAATTATACTGCCACTCATTGCTCTTATCGTGGCTTGGTTTTTAACACGTCACATGGAACGTGTCTATGATGCAAATACCACAATTTATACAGGTATGATTACTGCATACAATCTTGAAGGAGGTACAGGAGTTGCTGGAAATACACAGGCAAACATGGCAAATCTAATGATAATGATTACTACAGACAACACAATTCATGAAGTGGCTCTTCGTCTGTTTGGCCGTTGTATGATGTATGGCAATCCTAACAAAGATAACAACTATATCTCATCGGAACATTTCCGCCAGCTAAACGCAAGTGTACCTGCCGAAGTAAAAGCTCTCATAAATCACAATAGCGAGCAGATAACATACTCCAACCTAAAGGCTTATGAACGCCCGATGCAAGATAACTACATCTTTGGTCTTGTCAACTATCATCCTTGGTTTGGAATTAACAGCATCACTTCGCGATTAAAAGTGCTACAGCTAAATAGAAGTGATATTATTGATATCGGCTACTCTGCTAACGATGCTGGTATAGCTTTCAACACATTGGATATTCTTAATGAAGTTTTTGCACGCCAATATCAGGAATTGCGTTATGGCGAGACAAACGCTGTTATCAAATTCTTTGAACGTGAAGTAGCCAGATTATATAAGATCTTAAGTGGTGCTGAAGACGATCTTATTAGGTATAACGTATCTAAGCGGATCATTAATTATGGTGAACAAACAAAAGCCTTAACAGGCCTTGATGCTTCTCAACAAACATCAGACAACACCCTTTTAATGAATTATACGACTTCTAAATCTCTGATGGACTATTTGGAACGTCAATTGGGAGACCGTGCAAAAGTGATTCGAGCAAATCGCGAATTTACAAATCAGATTACGGATATTTCCAGGATACAATCCCGCATTTCAAATCTCAGGCTTATGAGTAGTGAAGGAGGGAATGAAGTCGAGTCTCAGCTTGAGCTAGCAAAAGCAGAAAAGATGCTTCAGGATGCAACAGGAAAAATGCGGGATTTAACTCGTGACATTGAATCGTCGAGCTATAGTACAGAAACAGGTGTTAAGGCTACAGATATGATTAGCCGATGGCTAGAACAAGTTCTGAAACTAGAAGAGACTAAAGCCAGAATGACCGCCCAAGATGTGATGCGTCAGAAATTAGACAAACAGATTCTCTATTATGCTCCAATTGGGGCCACATTGAATCGAAAAGATCGTCATATTGGCTTCATTGAGGGAAACTATATGGAAATGCTTAAGGCATTAAATGCCGCACGTCTCCGCCAGCGAAATTTGCAGATGACAACTGCAACTTTACGCGTTCTTAATCCACCAATGTTTCCAATGAATGCCCAGCCGGCCAACAGAATGATGATTTTGCTAAGCGCGTTTGCATTGGCATTCTTATTAACGGCGATGTACTTTTTTGTTATCGAATTACTCGACAGGACACTTCGCGACCGTATGCGTTCAGAAAGAATCACCAAAATACCTGTTATGGGCTGTTTCCCCAAGGAGAGTACTTTGCGCTATAGAAGATTTAATAAAACCATTGCCGACATGGCATTACGCCAACTGAGCAAAGCTCTCCTTCCTCATTTTAAAGAAGGACAGCAAAATGTACTCAACCTTCTTTCCACCGATGCTGGTAATGGAAAGAGCTATATAGCTCAGGAGTTGGAAAACTATTGGATATCCATTGGTTTGCAAGTTCGTCGTCTGACTTACGATGAAGATTTCCTTGCAGAAGACAGTCGATTTATTTTGGCAAATGGTATCAAAGACATCTGTCCGGACATCATGCCAAATGAAATTGCAATTATTGAATACCCTAATCTTGACGATAATTCCATTTCACCGGCATTGCTTAATATGGGAACAATAAACCTGATGGTCACACGTGCAAACCGCACATGGAAAGATGTCGACCAAAAAGCGCTTAAAGAACTTACAGAAAGGTTAGAGAATAAAAACTCATTATTTATGTATCTTACAGAAGCACAAAGATATGCTGTTGAAGAATTTGTAGGTCAGCTTCCTCCTTATACAGCCTTCAACAACTTTATTTATAGGATGTCTCAAATGGGGCTGACAGCAGTAGAGAATAGTCACGCGAAATAATGACAAACGGTATAACGGCATATTACAAAAGTAATGGAGGAAGAGTTATTACACTCTTTCTCCTATTTCTACTTGCCCTCTATGAGTTATACACGACGGGTATAACTGGGATGGCACTAATTTGTGTCATACCTATATTAATAGGAGGAGTATATTTTGTCTTCCAATATAAAATGACTATTTTTTGGTTCCTTTTTTTATGTAATTACTTAATAATGGGAATTGCAAGATATGTACATATTCCTGTCCCAGTAACAACATTGACATTATTACCAGAAATAATGTTGTTAATGGCATGTGTATTTGATATCAGGGAAAGTAGTGGTGCCAAATATGCGAATTTAATGCTTTTAGCATTGTCCCTATGGGTGTTTTATATTGCCATTCAAGTCTTTAATAGAACATGTCTATTACCTGTCAGCTATGGAGACTGGGGAAGGAACTTATTGTTTTATGGATTTGCATTCATGATTATCTATTTCCTTATAACAACACTAATAAGGACACCAGAGAAAATAGAATTTCTCTTTCGATTATGGGCATACCTTTCAATTGCTGCCTCCATTTGGGTATGGCGTCAGAAAACATTTGGATGGGATGATGCAGAAAGGATATGGCTTGCAACAAGTGGCGGCCGAACACACTTGATTGGTGGTTCTATACGTTATTTTTCGTTCTTTACTGATGCAGCTACGTTCGGATGTTGCATAGCTGCATCTGCTGTAGCGTTTTATGTCAAATCTATTAATACTAAACTAAAAAAAGACAAGATTCTCTATCTAATAACAGCATTAGCATGCACCTATTCCTTCTTCATGTCAGGAACCAGAACTGCACTAGCTTGCTTTATGGTAGGAGTTGCAATGTACGTTGTCCTTTCAAAATCATTTAAAATTGCCATCCCAGTAGGAATTTTAGGTGGACTTTTCTTTTTCATCATGGCTTTTACCACAATAGGAGAAAATAACATGCAGATTCGTCGAATGCGTTCTGCATTTAACCCTGACGACAAATCTGCCAACGTTCGAGACATTAATAAAGCTGCGCTAAAAAAGTATTTGCAAGACGCGCCTTTTGGAATGGGGATGAATATCGATGAAGGGAAAATTCCCGCTAACCATAAATATAAAGTCGTATATGAAACATCCAACGACTCTACTTACGTGTTTATGTGGCAAAGAGTAGGTATCGTTGGAGCCATATTATTTGCGATTGTCAATGGACTTATTTTGTTAGGAGGGTGTTATAAAACACTCTTTGTCTTGAAAGGAACTGAAACAAAAAGCATTGGTGCTGCTTTCTGTTGTGCATTCCTTGCAATACAAGTTGGAGGATATATGAATGAGATACTATTACAATTCCCGAATTTGATTTTATTCTATGGCGGTATGGCAATAGTCTATTTATTACCAGATATCGAAGAAGACTATAAGAAATACGAAAATAAGATGCTTTTCATACAGGAGGAAAAGAGAAGGCTCAAATTAGAGAAGAAGAAACAGTCAAGAGTATAACGTTGGAGATTAAGCTATCTATTATCACAGTCAATTACAATGGGTTAAAAGATACCTGCGAACTGATTGATACCATCCCCTTCAATATTGACATGGAGGTGATTGTGGTTGATAATGCCTCCAACAATGACGAAGCATCCAAACTCCAAGAGAAATATCCAAACATCAAAGTTATTAGAAGTGACAGAAACCTTGGTTTTGCCGGTGGCAACAATTTAGGTATAAAATCTTCACAAGGTAAATATATATTCTTAGTCAACAACGATACCATATTCAAAGACTTCAATGTTAAAGTATTAATTGACCGTTTAGAGTCTTCCCCAAACATTGGAGCCGTATGTCCGAAAATACGCTTTACCTGGGGCAATCAGCCTCTTCAATTTACTGGATACACCCCACTATCAAAGATAACTGTCAGGAATCAATCCATCGGTTTTGAAGAAGAAGATAAGGACCAATACAATACCCCCCATGCGACACCTTATGCTCATGGCGCAGCAATGATGCTTAAACGGGAAATAATTGAAACTGTTGGGCTGATGCCAGAATGTTATTTCCTCTATTACGAGGAATTGGATTGGTCTATGATGATAACTCGTGCAGGCTACAAAATATGGTATGAACCCGCATGTACAATCTATCACAAGGAAAGCCAAGCCACTGGCCGAAACAGTCCGCTCCGCACCTACTATATCACTCGTAACCGTCTCATGTTAGTGAAGCGTAATTGGAGGGGCATAAACAAATACCTGGCCTATATATACTTAATAGGCATTGCCTCTACGCGTAACATCATTAAATATACATTAAAGCACAGGATGGATTTGTCAAAGGCTGTATGCAAGGGCATTTTCAATTTTCAATTTTCAATTTTCAATTAGGCAAATGGATTTTTGGCTCATATTATACATCATCGATTGGTTGCTGTTCATCTTCACTGCAGGAACAGCATTGTATCTTGGCATTTTTGCCATCATTTCGCTCTTCAATAAGAGAGAAGAAATCTCAAAAGCAAAGATAAACCGTCGTTTTATTATTTTGATACCAGCCCACAAACAAGACAAGGTGATTGAACACACAGTGCTGTCTATATTAAGTCAAAACTATCCCCAACGTTTGTTTGATGTTACGGTCATTTCCGACCATCAGAGCGAAATGACAAATATGCGGCTTGCCCAATATCCAATAACCCTCCTCACCCCGAATTTTGAAGAAAGTACAAAGACGAAATCATTGCAGTACGCAATTCTGAACCTCCCAGAATTCAAGATATACGACCTCGTAGTTATTCTTGATGCAGACAACATTGTAGACACAGAGTTTCTTACTTCCATTAATGACGCGTACGAAACGGCTGCGACAAAAGCCATTCAGACACACCGAATATCCAGGAATCGTGATACCGCAGCAGCCAGAATGGATGCTATTTTCGAAGAAATCAATAATAGTATTTTCCGTAAAGGACATATTAATGTTGGCTTATCTGCTGCCATTTCTGGTTCAGGTGTTGCATACGATTTCAATTGGTTTAAGGAAAATATAATGAGAACAAAAACAGCTGGTGAAGATAAAGAATTAGAAGTTTTACTTCTCCGCCAGAGTATTTATATCGACTATTTTGAAAGCATATATGTCTACGCAGAGAAAAAGCGAACGACAGAGAAGCTGAATGAACAACGTGGACAATGGGCTATCCTGCAAATACAGAACTTCATACGCAATATCAAATATTTGCCTGGTGCCATATTCAGCAAGCAATACGACTTAGCAGATAAAATTATCCAATGGATGCTACTCCCACGAACAACCATGATGGGTATTATTATGGCGATGTGCATCATATTACCCTTTATCTATTTTACGATAGCTATTAAATGGTGGATATTAGCAGCACTCACACTATTCTTTTTTGCCTTGGCCACACCCGACTATCTTGTGGATGAAATGTGGGACAAGACCTTCCTTCACTCACCCTTTGTAAGCCTATTGGGGAAGCCCTATACATTGATTCAAAAAATAAAGCACACGTACCTTATAAGGAAGAAAAAATGATTGGGACAATTTTACATATTATTGATTTCGTACTATGGGCCTTTATTGCATGCTCAGTAGCATACGTAGTTTTCTTTGCCATTATTTCCCTCTTTTATGACAAAGATGACAGTATTGCCGAGCATGCCGCTGCATTAAAAAACGAACTTAACAGATTCCTCATTTTATATCCTGCTTATAAAGAAGATAAAGTTATTTTAAATGCTGTAGAACAGTTCATTTTGCAAGACTATCCAAAAGACCTATATAAACTGGTTGTCATTTCAGATCACATGCAACCGGAAACCAATGAATTATTGCAGAAATTGCCAATTACAGTATTAACGCCATCGTTCGAAAAAAGTTCTAAGGCTAAGGCGATGCAACATGCCATTAATCATACACAAGAAGAATATGACAACATTGTAATACTTGATGCAGACAATGTAGTGCGTCCGGAGTTTCTGTCCCAGCTGAATGTACTGTGCTCAGTCTACGATGCAATACAATGCCATCGTTGCGCAAAGAATGCCAATAACGACGTGGCTGTGTTAGATGGTGCCAGTGAGGAGATTAACAACACTATATTTCGCAAGGCTCACAATCGGTTAGGCTTATCTTCAGCACTTATTGGTTCCGGAATGTGTTTCAAATATAGCTTATTTAAAGAAAATGTATTTAAGCTCTCCACAGCAGGTGAAGACAGAGAGATGGAAGCATTACTACTTCGTCAGAAAATATTCATCAAATACGCTCCAGATATTCACGTCTTCGATGAAAAAGTAAGTAATCAGGATAATTTCCAGCGTCAACGCATGCGTTGGATGACAGCACAAATTCAGAGTCTCTTCAGCCAACTGCCACAGATTCCAAACGCAATCATACATGGCAATCTCAATTTTATAGACAAAACTATCCAACAGGCTCTTATTCCAAGATCTATCCTCATTGTCTTGTTAGGAGGAATATCTGTCTTTATGACCATATTCATGCCAATATGGTGCGAGAAATGGTGGATCTTATTTGCCTTATTAGTCTATGCTCTCTTTATAGCTATTCCAAGTCAATTACGTTTCCGGTCATTTGGTAAAGTTCTTGCCATTCCAGGTCTCGTCCTGCGTATGTTAAAGAACATTTTGCATATCGATCGAAAGAACACAGACTTTATTCATACTGCTCATAATCAATGAAAATTGCTATCCTCACATCAGGTTTATTGCCCGTTCCTGCAGTTCAAGGAGGTGCTGTAGAAAACTTAATTGATTATTATTTAGAGTATAATAATGTTCACCGGCAACATAACATCACTCTATATAGTGCATACCATCCTGCAGTTAAAAATCACCCAGCCCTCCAGTCAAGTTCAAATCATTATAAATATATAAGAACGAGGAGTATATGGTTCAAAATACTAAGGAGGTTCTATTGCCGCTATTATCCTAAAGGCTATTATCACTCATCTATTGAACTCTATTTTGAATTAATATACCGTCAAATAAAAAAGGAATCATTTGACTTAATAATTCTGGAGAACCGGCCTGCCTTTGCTCTAAAACTGAGAGAAAGGTTTCATAAAATGCCAATTATATCTCATCTCCACACTAACATGGTGCATTCCAAAGACTCCAAAGCAAAGGATATCATTCATTCTACAAATGCATTTATAACAGTCTCGAATTATCTAAAAGAAGAGATAGAGAATGTAGGGATACCAACAAAAGCAACTGTTGTATACAATGGAATTGATACAACAATATTTGATACGAATGTCACCCCTGTTGACAGAAAATCATTAGGCTTTGACGACAACGATTTTCTTGTCGTATTTACAGGTCGTCTTGTGAAAAATAAAGGAATTAAAGAGCTACTTTTAGCAATAAAAGAATTACGAGAAGAAAAAAACATCAAATTACTTGTTATCGGTTCTGAAGACTTTTCAAAAGAGACTGGACAAAGTGTATTTCTTACTGAGTTACATCAAATAGCCAAGACTATAGAGGAGAGAGTTTTTTTTACCGGCTTTATCCCCTATCAAAAGTTACCTTCTTATTTAGCAACAGCAAATGTTATGGTCGTTCCTTCCCATATAAACGAAGCCTTTGGAATGACATGTATAGAAGCATGTGCTATAGGTCTCCCCATTATTGCCACGAATGAAGGAGGAATTCCTGAAGCACTTGATGGACAAAAGTATCTTCTCATTGATAAAGGACAAGACATGCCTGTCCAAATTGCAAATGCTATTATTGAAATAAAAAACAATTATAGCGCCTATATGGGAAACATGATAAATTCAAAATTTACAAAAGAAGCCTACGCAAATTCTTTTTGGGATAGTATAAACAAACTCATATAATATGGCCAATAGGATGAAGAAAAGTATAAAGAACGCGAAAGTAGGATTGGTTTTCTACTTTCTTACAATCTTCATTGCTTTTTTTTCACGCCGTATCTTTCTTGATTGTCTGGGTACTCAATTTATTGGCTTAACTGGTACGTTACACAGTATCTTGAGTTTCATTAATATAAGTGAAGTTGGTATTGCAACTTGTATAGGTTATTTCCTATATGACCCTATCGAGAAAAAAGATTACAAGAGAATCAATGAAATTGTATCTCTTTTCGGTTGGCTTTATCGCATTATTGGTTCTATTGTATTGTGTGGCGGTATTATTGTAAGTCTGTTTTTCCCTTTATTTTTTGCTCATGAAGACATATCATTAGGGATTGTCTATTTTGCCTTCTGCTCCTTTCTGGGTTCTAACCTAATTGGCTATTTTATTAATTACCGCAGAATACTATTAGACAGTGATCAGAAGACGTATAAAATATCTATCTGGACATCGACTTCTTCATTTGTCAAGACCCTCATCCAAATTTTCTTTGCATATTATTATAAGAATCTATATGTTTGGGTTGCCATTGAATTTCTATTCAGTTTAATATCGTGCTGGATTCTAAACTATGTTATTAGCAAAGAATATCCATGGCTAAAGTCAAATAAAAATATCGGTAAGGATATTCTCAAGAAATACCCAGAAATACTTGTTAAAGCCAAACAAATTGTCATCCACAGACTTAAGAACTTTTTCCTTTCCAAAAGTGATGAAATGCTTATTTTTGCATTTGAGTCTTTGCAGATGGTTGCATATTATGGGAACTATGTTATGATTGTAGGGAAACTTACGGCATTATTCAATGGTGTACTCGTTGGAATGAATGCGAGTATAGGCAATCTTGTTGCAGAAGGAAACAAAAAAAACATCAAAAAAGTGTTTTGGGAGTTTGTCACCTTTCGGTATTGGATAACAGGTTGTTTTATCATTGGCTTAGCTTTTCTTATTAATCCTGTTATCACTTGGTGGCTTGGTCCTCAATATGTTTTGGAGAATCATATTGTTTTTCTCATACTGCTCAATATGTATATTATGCTTACCCGGCCATCTGTTGACCTATTTATTAATGCATACGGACTCTATGGTGATGTCTGGGCTGCGTATGCGGAAGGTTTGCTAAATCTTGTCATTACAATCACTGTTGGCTATTTTTATGGACTCATCGGAATTCTTTTAGGAAAAATCATCAGCATGCTGTTCTTAGTTGTTATTTGGAAGCCATATTATCTTTATCAAAAAGGATTCCAAGAAAAAGTCAGTTCATATTGGTCTAATATCATTATACACATATTAACACTTATAGGCTGCCTATTACTAATTTTATTATTTAAACATATAACCCACTGGCAAACGGAGCCTACACTTATCGGGATTATTCAGTTTTTTGGCTTCTTCACTCTTCCTGCCATATTATTTTTCACCCTACTTCTATATTTCTTCTGTGCTGGTGCAAAAGACCTCGCCTATCGTCTAAAACATCTTTACAGATGACATGACAACAACAAATAATGTAATGAAGAAGGATTTAATTTGCATAAAAGATATATCTACCTACAGATCAGAATTGATGGGTTGGGCTATTCTGTGGATTATGATGCTCCATTTTAATTTTAGCCAAATAAAGCCTTTAGGATTTATCGCCCAATATGGATATGCCGGAGTTGAAATATTCTTGTTGGTTTCTGGTCTTGGACTTTTCTTTTCACTAGACAAAAACAGTAAAATATTACAATTCTACAAGAAAAGATTACTTCGCGTTTTTCCCACATACTACTTCCTAGGCATTTTCGCCAGTATATTACTATTTCATGATAATATTCTATACTATATAAATAGATACACCACTATCGGATTTTGGACTGGTGGAATCTATTGGGAATGGTATATTCCATCTATAGTCATGCTTTATCTCCTTGCGCCAATCTTCAAGCGACTATTTGATATGAGACAGCATCTGATACTATGTATCATATCTCTAATTATCCTCCTTACAGTCTATTATTTTATTGATAAAGATTTGTGTGATCGTGCGCATTTTTTCTTCTTTTACCGTATCCCTGCTTTTATATTTGGTATGGCATGCGCCTATTGGATAAGACATGGCGTCTCTCAGAAATACTACATTGTTATTCTTTTTGCTGGAATACCTCTATTTGCAATACTTTATCCACAGCATCATCAAGTATACAATTACAAGAACTTTTCCTTTTTGTTTCTTTTACCAGCAACAACGATATGCTTTATACTAATTTCCAAATACATAAGATTTTTGAATCCTCTTATGGACATGATGGGCAAAGCCAGTCTTGAGATTTACCTGATTCAATCGATGTTTTACCATGCAATCAATGTTATTCGTCATATATTTTCCCCATTATGGCATGACATCACAACAACAGTCCTCATTATCATTAGCACATTATTGGGCGTAACTGTTCATTGGCTCATAAACAAAAGCGGTATTCTAAAAGTTTTTTAAATCATTTGCTATAGCTACTGCAATGCATGAATCGAAACGCTCATAGCCTTTACGATTCAGATGTATCAAATCGTCCATAAAAATCTCTCCATCTTGTTTGGTCATATTACCATTCCAGCCACTGATGGGAACAAAAACAATAGAATCAAGCAGATTCTCACTGACTAACATGGAGTGCAACGCATCCCTGTACTCTGCACAATTATACATTGTTGAACCCGTCATTATTGAACGTATATAATCAGCCATGATAAACTTAACTGGCTTTTTACCATAAATATTCCAAATATCCACATCTGGAATTTCAATTAATACAGGGTGAATTCCATTTGAAAGCAGTAGCTTCAATATCAATCTCATATGATGACAATACTCACGTGTTCCTAAATTTCCCGCAGCATCATTAATTCCTGCGATGACAACACAATAGTCAAGACCTGAGGTAATTATAGCTTTTGTTCCAAGCCCCTCATTTTCAAACATCAAGTTATAGATGCCTTTACTTCTTTCTCCACCCTTCCCTTTAGATTTCACCGCCACAGGATGCCCAGTCAGTTGATTTAACCGGGATGCAAGCAAAGTATCCATCATCATCTCAGAATGAATTACCGCCCAACTATCTCCGATGACTGCAATTCGTAAGGTATCATCTACATAATGAACAACATCATAGGCTGGACGCTCCTTTTCCAACTGCCACATTGGCTTCCATCTATTGTAATAATGAAAGCATGCTAAAACAAAAAACAGAATAGCACCTAAAACAATTATAAGAATTTTACGCATAAACTATAACACTTTGTAGATTCGGTGGCAAAGATAATCATTTTTCTCGAAAACACAAGCCTTTTACAAAAATATATAATAGTTATTTGGGATTTTAAATTATTCTTTGTACCTTTGCCAAAAAACAAAAATGAACAGGGAATGTACAACCACTATTCGAGGTATTGCCATCCTCATAATAATCATTGGTCACGTAGGTGTCAGTGGTTTTGATCTTAGAGCTTTTAATCCCTTTGGGGGTATTGGAGTGGCCATGTTTTTATTCCTTTCTGGCTATGGTCTTACAGAGTCATACAAAAATAATGGACTTGGTGGCTTCTGGAGAAAAAAAATCCTAAGAATAGTCATACCATATCTTATATGGATTCCTCTATATCACATCGCAATGCGTATATCACCGATAGGATTACCGACACAGATACAGGCCATTCCGAGATATTGGTTTATCGAATATCTAATCTTAGCATATCTCTTTTTCTATTTTACATTCAAATACATAAAGAGCTATGCCTTACCAATTTTCATTATCATTGGCATCATATCATTCTTTACGACTAACAACCTTCGTGCAGAGCAAGCTTTTTCTTTCCTTTGTGGCATACTCCTCTCTTTAAAGAAATCGTCTTTCGAAAAGCAAAGCAATAAGACCGTCCTGATTTTTTCCAGTACTCTTTTTCTCATTGGAGCAACAGCACTTTTTGTCAAGCAGTTGCCCATGTTAAGAGTATATGACCTAGAAAGTATCCAGTTCAGATTCCTCAACCTCTTCATCAAACTCCCAATAGGGTCTTCTCTAATTCTCTTTACATACCTTCTTATACCAAAAGGTAACAGAGCACTTATGCACATTGGTAATTTGTCTTACGAGCTGTATCTTGGGCATGTCCCATTCTTTATGGCTATCACCGGCAGTGTTTTCAGATTATTCGCATTCTCCATACAATCATATGTATTGGCATATGTCAATCATACGCTGACACAAGCCATCAACAAAAGGATTTTTAATCATGAATAATTCGTTTATCATACCAAACAGACTCAACTGGATAGATTGGGCAAAGGCTTTGGCCATCATATTTGTTGTATATGGACATATCCCCTGTGAAAGAGGCGATTTCTTGCATTACTACATCACTGCATTTCACATGCCACTGTTTTTCTTCATATCCGGATTCTTGACGAAGAAGGAAAGTATGAGCAAAATGACACTTAATAAATATTGGCATACTTTGATTATTCCCTATTTATTCTACAACATCATCTTCTATCCATACTGGGCCGTAAGGTTTACCATAGATCATTCTACCACAGAATGGTTTGATTTCATAAAACCTATTATCGGAACAATCATGTTGCAATTGAAATTACCATTTACAGATTACCTTAACGGAGTCACATGGTTTATATCATCTCTACTTGTGATGAAGATAATTCTTTCCATTTGTAATAAGTATAAATCAGGAAATTATATTATCATTATCTTAATGATAGCCACAAGTTTATTCTATATTGTAAATGAATTCTATCTTTATGTCACTACATTAACACCTGTCAGTTTTACAAAATGTTTCCCGTTCTTCTTTCTTGGGTACTATTGTCGGCAAAAGAAACTCATTTCAGAAAAAGTTCATAAAAGTGATATCACACTCTGCATAAGTGGTCTGATAATTGGTGCAATTACATATACATTCGTCAGGCAAAAGTACAATATTCCTATCTATGGTATTTTATATTGGATAATGTGCATTTCATCAATAATTGGCATCATAAGTTTATGCAAACTCTTGGATAGAGTTAAATCTAAAGCCATAGAAAACATCTCTATTGGCACCATTGTTATTATGGGACTACACTGGATGTTCATTGGAACCACTAACTATGTGTTAGCCAAATTATTCCATATTAGCGGGAGTATCACCTATCCACCATACATCGTGATTATTCTTACACTCATTTTTGTAGCATTAGAATACCCCATTATTCTTCTTTTCAAGAACAAGTTCCCCTTTTTGCTCGGGAAAAAAGGAGTCCCCAAACTTAAATGTTTCACAAGCCGAGGACTTTCATAGCCTTAGAAAGAAAATGTACAGGTATCATCCCCTCATAATTTGCCCCGTAATAAGAATTTAGGGGAAGAAAGAGTATAATCAAACAATAAGTCCAGGGCATGCTTAGGAATTTAACGGATTCTATTTTCCCCTGAATATATACTGAGATCCTATTCAAGAAAGCTGGAGCAATGAAAGAATCTGCACCTTCCTGCCTTACGACATGATATAACAGGAGTGAACTAATAACCCAATAAGGAACAATTCTACCAAGATCACAGGACAGGAAACCAAACATCGGAAAAAGGCAAACAAACTGTATAATTAGAATATTACTTAGCAAGACATGATCAATATTTCTAAGATTAAAGAGTTTTAAGTCAACAGTATTTATACGTGTAACAAGATAATATATAGATACTATCACATATATTGTAAAAGGCAATGAAGGGACATAAGGTGCAAACACATTAAGCCATGTTAACCTAATATGGAGTAAGATTGCATCAACAGAAGCCATATTTAAAAAACCGACTCCTATACCAACCTTGGGATAGTTCCCATTTTTCATCGGATATGCCTCAAAACAAGGTTTCCATGATTTCCATATTGATGCCATTATGTCAGCATCTCCCTTATGCAAAACAATCATAATGAACAATAACAAAACAGGTATCCATAATGCAGACAATTTCAGTTGAGACATACCCTTATTCCGTAACCCATGGATTGTAATGCAACAACTATGGATAATCAATATCGGAAAAGAAAAAAAGAAAGAGGCTTCATGCATCAGTAAAGTAAAAGCGGAAAAGGAAAAGAAAAAAAAGTAATATTTTGTTGTATGATATCGAAGAAACCTGAAATATGAATAATATATCAGTAATGCAATGACCAAAGCCCAGTAATCTCTACGAGTCCAAAGCAAATCACAAGCAAAGCTATAATATAAGCAAATAGTAAAAGGCAGAATAAAGACAGACATTCCCTCTTTTTTAAAAATGCGAACAAGGATCCAACTAAGTAAACCAAAACCTGCTATATATAATATCACTATGGCATATCTAATAGGATAAGGATGTATTTGATATAAAATATATAATATCTGCCCTATTAAACCTCGCCGTACAAATCCCCCTTCGTAATTAATCAGCCAATCACTTACTTCAAAACTTGAATATGCCCAAAAAGTGCCATATGATTCTGTAACAAAGACGTAAAGTCCTGTAATAAATGCTGCTATTATAAGACCTATAACCAATCCAAATATTGCACGATACAAAAAACAACTATTTACTTTCATATCAATCTTTTTTTCCAATACCATGCAAAATTACATTTTTTTATTCAAACGACCAAGAGTATCCATTCTTTTTTGTAATTTTGCAACCAAGATGCACAATTGTGAGCTTTCACATAAAGGAAGAATCGAGTATATCGATGCGATGCGGGGATTTACTATGATCCTCGTAGTGTATTCGCATATATGCAACTATTGTCTTGGAGACAGATGGATGGGGTTTAATGACATCTTCTTCCTATTCCGACTACCTTGTTTCTTTTTTATTAGCGGATGGCTGTTTGGCAAGAACGATTTTTATTACATAGAGGACAGGCACCCTGTAATGAGTTACACTACTCACAGGAGTGCCAGTCCCCATATGATGAAAATTATCAAGGATAAATTCATGGTACAGATAGTGCCGACGTTTATATTTCTGCTAATCCTGGCACCGCCTCCTTTGTTCTTCAGCAGACTTGGAGCTACGAAAGGTGGATACTGGTTTACATTTGCATTATTCATATTCTTCTTGCTTTATATTTTCTCTTCCTGGCTTGTTAAGGATTTGACATCAAAGCAAAAGGACATGTTAATGTTGGGATTCGCATTTGTCATTTCAATATCAGCATTCTATTATGATGTTTTTTACAATCGATTTTTCAGTCAGATGGGGTGGTTCACAAAGGCAATGGGGTTCATCAGTTTCATGACGTGGAGATATTATCTATTCTTTGCGATTGGAGCATTGGTAAGAAAACACTTTGAGGAGTTTGTGAACTTTACAAATAAGCCAATAGTCATAGCAATTATTTTTTGCGGGTTCGCGTTATTCGCTCTCCACCCTCATTCGAAGCATATCGTCATGTCATACATCATCTTTTCTGTAGGAGGAGTGTTAGGAATGACAATGGTGTTCACATGCTTTCGAAAGTTGGCAAGATTCTTATCTAAAGGAAACACCCTTGGCTTCAGCCTGCAATATATTAGGTTCGCGTACATTAGATATCTATCTATTACATTATTTCTTCATTCCAAGATTCCTTATGCCTTACGGAGAACAGCTCCGCAGCATGTATCAACCAATTATAGAATTTACGATAGCACTTATAATCGCATTGATCGTTGTATCGACATGCCTTATCGCAAGCTATATCATCCGACTAAATTCATTCCTTGGACATTATCTCTTTGGGGTAAAATATGAACAAAAGAACTAAGACAAACAAGCATGAAGTGATGAACCGGATGCGCTTGCCGCTGATAATTCTGGTGACATATACACATAGCTATGGGGCTATACGGGAGGGGTATAGTCTGTTGGGAAGCGGATGGGATACGTATGAGGTGCTGAAGATACTTATTAGTCAGACGCTGGTAAAAGTGGCTGTGCCTGCGTTCTTCGTCATGTCAGGGTATCTGTTTTTTGCGAATGTGGAGAAATTCACAAAGACGGTATATTGGCAGAAGATAAAGCGTAGGACAAAGACACTGTTAATACCATATATTATATGGAACCTGCTGATGACGGTGAAGTTGGGGAAAATAAACCTTGATATTTTTATCGATCCAGCAAATATGCCACTTTGGTTTTTGAGGGACTTGATGGTGGTATCGTTGCTTACACCTGTTATATATGTAGGAGTGAAAAAACTTGGGTGGTGGTTGATAGTGATACTCATACCTATATATATTACTGGCATTTGGGCGATACAGCCAAATTTAAATCCATACGCAATATGCTTCTTTACATTAGGGGCGATGTTGAGTATCAAGAAGATGGATTTGGTAGAAACGTGTAAAAAATATGTTAAGCCAGCAAGTGTATTATCTGTGATATTGATGATTGCGATGGTGGTAACCTATGGAGCAGAGGCGTATATGGGACTGATGTTGTGCTTTAGGGTGACGAGCGTTGTAGCGTTGTTCGGTGTAGCAGGAATCGCACAGAGGGGACTGGAACTCTGTAATTCGCTACGCTACTCACAGAAGTTCCAGTCCCCTCTGTGCGATTTTGAGGCAAAGGCGAGTTATTTCGTGTATCTGGCGCACTATGTGCTGTTCTTTGGGGTGATTGATAGGACGTTCTTGGAGTTATTTGGCGAATCACAGGCGAGCCAATGTGCCCATTACCTGATTTGTCCGCTGATAAAAGCGGCTATACTTATCGCAATTTATTGGAGCTATCGCCGAGTTAGAGCGAAGATTATAGATAGATAATCGCATAGAACGATAAGATCCATCCAATAATGCAGAACTGTATAAAATGGTCTTTTACCAATGTTTTTGTTGGACTACCACTATCACCATATACAATTGTTCTTTGCATATATCTTAGCAGACCAACAAATACCCAGCCAGATGTTAGATAAAGATATTTAGATCCCATTCTTGCTATAACTTCTTCTGACATGGTATACATGATATAGCAAACCATAGTTATAGCAGATACAATAGCAATCGCTTCATTAATAAACTCTTTATTGTAACCTGTAATACTTAATCTTGGTTTATTACCAGTTTGCTCAAAAATAGAGAAATCATCGCTCCTTTTTGTTAATGCCAAGAACAATGCGAGCAGGAACGTCATGAGTACTAGCCATTGTGATACCCAGATATTCAAAGCTAAACCGCCAACCAAAACTCTCATAACAAAACCAATTGCAATTATTGAGACATCGATTATTGCGAACTTCTTTAATTTAAGACAATAAGCTACATTCATCAACCAATATCCTCCAATTATTATATATAAATAAGGTGTATTGAGGCCCCCAGCCAATGACAATAGAGCGAATGCGCCTATGAGACATAGTGCCATCATCGCATAACCGCCTTTAACTGACACTTTCCCCGATGCGATCGGACGTTTGCATTTTTTCGGATGTTGCCTGTCTGCTTCAACATCCCTCAAGTCATTAAAGCAATAAATAGAACTCGATATCAGGCAGAACGACGCAAACACAACTATAGTGGGCATAAGGAAATCCATCTCCAACAGATGGTTGCTGAAGAATATCGGTGCAAAGACAAAGGCGTTCTTTAACCATTGCAACGGGCGGAGTAATTGAATATAATGTATCATCTTTATGAAAGTATTAAATGCTAATAATACGAAAGGGAAATTAAGCCAATAAAAAACGGACTTTGAGTCGATATAAATCGGACTTCCACCTATGTTAATTGGGAGAATTGCGTCCGCCACGTTATCAAGTGCCCTTCGCCACATGAACGTTTTCCCAAGGCCACATATTGGTTTGTCCTACGCCACGGGATTGGTTATCATTATCATATTTCTGTGTAAATGACAGCTCTGCTTACCCTGGAGCGTTGCAGCCTCGGATGCTCACCATAGCACCAGTGATTCAGCTGCTTGCGGGCAGAATATTCCGTAAGGCCGCTGTATATAGCAAAGCTATATACTGTAGTATATCCTTTATTGTATTTAAGACTCTTCTGAAGAGCCTCCTCCAAATGTTGCTGGTTAATCAGAATTCGGCTGGACATGGCTTTGCGAACATACCGAAATCCTTCTGCGCCAATCTCGATTTTCAATTCCTTCTTGTATTTCTTCGAAAGCTTACAATCAATACCTTCCAACTCCACGTCATTGTGCTTGACTTCATCCGGATTGGTCAGTTTCTCAACCAAATTACGCTTAAATCTCAGCTTGGGAGCAAACGTGCCAATAGGTGTCTCAATACGGTAACCTTGAGCCATCGCTTTGGCAGACATTTCAATGAATGCTTCGAAAAGACGGGTCATGTCGCCTTTCCTAAACGAAAACTTGTATGAATAGAAATCTTCAAGTTCCTGAAGTGTCCGCTTCATTCCACTCTTCGGTTTCACATAGAGAAGTTTCTCACCATTTTCAGCCTTATTAGGTCCAGGATAGACCTCAAACGGCATTCCCTCTTTCTTCCTTGGCATTGTTCTTTCTTTTAAACTTTCTGCAAAAGTACAAAAATAAAGTGATATTCTTGGATAATTCACTAAAAAAAGTTACTTTTGCAAAAAATAATCAGAAACAAGAGTAGCAACATGCAAAGAATCAACTGGATCGATTGGGCGAAGGCACTGGCAGTAATGGCTGTCGTGTTCTGTCATTTGCCCCAATCACAAGAGTGGTTCTATTATCGTTACCTACAGGCAACAATCATCGTTATTTTTTTCTGGATTTCAGGCTATCTAAAGAAAGACAGAGGCTGTACGAAAGAGAACTGGAAAAAATACTGGCAAGGATTAATACTACCCTATATCCTTTGGAATGTGATTGTATATCCATATTGGTTCATCAAATATTATATGCTAAATGAAGGCATGCCAGATATCATGTCAGCATTTAAACCAGTCTTTGGAGCCATATTATTGCAACATGAAAATGCATTTTGCGAACCATTAAATGGACCGTTATGGTATATCCCAGCAATCATAATTCTGCATGTTACAGCAGATATTTGCCACAAATCAAAGTTCGAACACACGATATGGGGAGTACTCATAATATTGTCAATAATCCTATATGCAGCAAATAAATATTGGTATTTTGTCCCCAACTTAACGCCTATGGGGCTGATGCGGAACCTGCCGTTTTATTATATCGGCTATTATATGGGAAGAAAAGCCATATATAAAGAAGTAGAACCCAGAAGAGACTTTGCCATTTGCTTCATTTGCATGCCTTTAAGCATATATCTGTTCCAAATTCATCTACAAGAATTCTTTGCAGGTCGGCATCTATTACATATTACTTTTTTCTATCCATTATATGTATCATTTATGTTTGGAGTACTGTCCTTTTTCAAATTGCTTGAGATATTACAGAAGAAAAGTAGCGTCATTAATTCTTTTGAATCCAAAATTATAAAGCCAATCTCCATAGGCACGCTTCTAATAATAGGAATACATGTTCCTATAATAAGCATCATAAATATACTCATTAAGCATGTTTTCAATCTTCCACATGCCATTTGTTATCAATGGCATGAAGCACTTTTCCTTACATTTGTGATAATGGCTTTACTATATCCGTTGATTCTATTCTGCCAAAACCATTTTCCCATATTATTTGGTCGCAAAAAAACAGTAAATTATGAACATTCATAAAGGATAACAAAAAAAAAAAAGAAAAATTTGGTGAATTCACAAAAACAAACTATCTTTGCAGAAAATTGCGAACGGAAACGAATGAAAGAGAGCCAAAATATCAAACTAAGCATCATTGTTCCGGTATACAATGTAGAAAGATATATCCGCCCCTGCTTTGAAAGCATTTTCAAGCAAGGATTAGATGATTCTGACTTTGAAGTCATTATTGTCAATGACGGAACCAAAGACAAAAGTATGGAAATGATTGCTAACATTATCAGTGATCACAAAAACATCATTGTCATAAATCAAGAAAACCATGGATTATCAATTGCCCGTAATAACGGATTAGCCAAAGCAATAGGCGAGTATATCTTATTTGTTGACTCTGACGACTTGCTAATTAGACAAAGTGTACCCATATTACTTAATAAGGCATTTGAAACAAAAGCAGATTTAGTGATAGCTGATTATCTAAAGAAAAACGACGTAGAAATAGCCAGTATACAGAATGTTCAACAAGAAATCTTTAAAATGGACATTGGAATTGGTCAAGAATCATTCCTCACTTTCTTAGATCCACACGACTGCCATGTCTGGAAAACTCTTTATCGGAGAGAGTTCTTGATATACAATCATATAACTTTTCCTCCTCACATTTATTTCGAGGACATTCCTTTTACACATGAATGTTATATAAAAGCAAAGAAAACAATAAAGACAAATCAATTACTATACATTTATAGAGTTGGAAACACATCAATTACCCATCCCTTTAATAAAAAGAAAGGAATAGATTTTGGCGTTTCCATTACCAAAACTTGGGAATTGACATCCGCCACTAATCTATCGCCAGAGACCTATAATAAGATTAAAGACAATGTTTTTTTTATGTTTTCTTTCTTGTGTTTTGTTATTTCACACGAGATTAAAAACCCAACAGACAGAATTGAGATTCTAAACCACATTATGAGAATTGCACCAGAAATGCATTTCTCCAATGGTTACAAACAAAAGATTGTAAATTTCATGTTTCATAGGATGCCTTCTATATACATAGGACTACGTGTACTATACGGAAATTCCATAGAAAAAGAAATTTGGAAATGGAAACGAACAATTAAACATTAATAGCACATGACTCAACTATCGATAATTGTTCCTGCATACAATGTGGAGAAGTATATACGTTCATGCTTTGAAAGTATATATCAACAAGGGCTGAATGAGAATGTCTTTGAAATAATCATTGTTAATGACGGCACCACAGATAGAAGTATGGAGATGATTGATGATATTATCAACCAACACCAAAACATCACCGTTATTAATCAGCATAATCAGGGGTTGTCTGTGGCAAGGAATAATGGAATCGCTCAAGCTAATGGTGATTACATTTTAATGCCAGATCCAGATGATCTGTTGATAAAAAACAGTCTTAAGCCTCTTCTTGAAAAAGCCATTGAATCTCAAGCAGACTTAGTCGTAGCAGATTTTTTAAGTATGACTGACAAAGAAATAGAGAGCATTCAGGAAATTTCTCAAGAAGAATTAATCATCAAGGAGAAAACTGGAGAACAGTTGTATTTGGAAGATCTTAGCCCATACCATTGTTTCGTTTGGAGAACTCTTTACAGACGGCAATTCCTTTTAGATTCAAAAATAACCTTTTATCCTGATATAAGGTTTCAAGACATCCCATTTACGCACGAATGCTATCTAAAAGCTAAAAAATGTCTGAGGGTATCATGGTTATTAAACATCTACAGACAATGGCCTGAGGCATCTACAGCTAGTTTTAATGAAGGAAAGGCCAAGGATTTTTGTATCGCTATTGCTAAAACTTGGGGGCTTTTGAACTTGAAATTACCATCAATAATCAAACACAAACTACAGGAAAATGTGTGGATCCATTTTTCTGTAATGATTTGTTTGACCTGTCATTTTCTTAATAAGGACATAGAAAGAATCAATGTTATCAACGTTTTAAAAAAAGAAGCACCTACTTTGGAATTTCCAAACGGGATCAAACAAAGAATTGTATCTTTTCTGTATAAGTATTTGCCACATACATTCATCCGCATACGCTTTCTATATGGAATAGTTTTTGAGAACAAATTATTACCTTTCTATCACCATAAATTAAAAAAAATATTAGTATGAGAGTTGTATATATTATGCCATCTTTAAGAAAGACAGGAGGAGCTGAAAGAATCATAACTGAAAAGTCTAATTATTTAGCAAATGAATTCGGTTATGATATACATATTATAACCCTATTTCAAGATGATAACACACCGAATTCTTATCCTTTATCTGAATTAGTGCATCAAATTAACATAAATTTTCCATACTATACCCAGTACAACTACAAGTATCCCAAACGCTTATTAATAAAATACAGACTATATAAAAGCATGAAAAGGAAATTAACTCAGACCATTAATTCGATTGATCCCGATATACTGATTGGTGTTAGCTACTCTCATGCTGATTTAGTATGCACAATCCCATGCAGAGCTAAGAAAATCATAGAATGCCACGAACCAAGAGCTTTAGTATCATCCAGTTTTTTTCATGGGACATTTATCTCAAGATTTTACACAAAGCACTATTATTTCCATGTTATCGAAAAAAATGCCGATTACGTAGTTACCTTAACGAATAAGGATAAATTACAATGGCATAAAGCAAAACGCGTAGAAGTCATCCCAAATTTTTCATCTATGCATATAACATATAATAGTACATGTAAATTAAAAAGAGTAATAGCTGTTGGCCGATTAAGCGAAGAAAAAGGATTCGAAAGACTTATTGACATTTGGAAAGTTATTACAGCAAAGCACCCTGATTGGAAATTAGACATATATGGAGAAGGGGAATTAAAAAAAAGACTATTAAATGATATCAAAACGAAACAAGTCAATAATATAACTTTGCGCGGAACAACAAGTAATATCAGCAAAGAATACTCAACAAGTTCAATTTGTGTTGTTACATCTTATTATGAAGGATTCTCTATAGTAATACTTGAAGCTATGAAACATGGTGTACCATGCGTGGCCTTCGATTGTCCCTTTGGGCCTGAAAGCATTATCAAAGATGCGAGTACTGGATATCTTATAGAAGATAATAACAACTGTCAATTTATAGAAAAACTATGTCGATTAATTGAAAATTATGAATTGAGAAAACAATTTGCTCAAAATAGTATAGAACGGGCGAAACAATATGATATAGACATAATAATGAGCAAATGGAAATGCCTTTTTGAAAATCTCTACAAAGAATTGTATAGTCTGTGATTTTCTAATTCTTAATTGATAATATATTTAATATGAAAGATCTTCAGATAGATTTTGTTGTTACTTGGCTAGATTCAAGTGATCCAGAATGGCAGAAGGCTTATTATATGTATAGGCCCAAATCAAATGACTATAAAAAAGATGCACGATTCAGGAATATGGACATATTCAAATATTGGTTCCGTGCTGTAGAAACATATGCTCCATGGGTTCACAAGGTTTTTTTAGTAACTAACGGCAAATATCCTGATTGGATAAATAAAGAAAACAAAAAGTTAGTACTTGTAAAACATTCTGACTATATTCCAGAAGATTGTTTACCAACTTTTTCTTCCTGTACAATAGAACATTTTATACATAAGATCAAGGGGCTTTCTGAGCATTTTGTTTATTTCAATGATGACATGTTTCTCAATTCTCCAGTGAAACCAGAGTACTATTTCAAAAATGGGCTGCCATGCGACTTAAACAAAGAAACATGCTTTAATGTACCCATCTATACAAAAAATGACAAATATGGCATCTACATGCAGATGCTTGCCGACATCAGTATAATTAATGGTAATTTTAACAGATGGAAAACTGTATGTGAGTCTCCATGGCGATGGTTTGGACCACACCTCGGAATAAAAGGAATAATTATGAGTGGCATTCTTTTGCGCAAAAGATTATTTGTAGGCTTCTCCAATTTCCATGTTGAGCAAGCATATTTAAAGTCTGTATTCAAAGAAGTATGGGATGCCGCTCCTGATTTCATGGAAAACAGTTGCACAAGATTTAGAGAAGATATCACTGCCAACCCATACGTTTTTCGTTATTGGCAATTTGCAAAAAACTTTTTTTACCCCCAAAAAAGGAAAGGAAAATTTTTCTTTCTCATAAGACGCAATATATTAGATAAAATAAAAAGCAGTCTTCAAAATGAAGAATACATCTCCATGTGCTTGAATGACAGCCCTCTATGTACTGATGAAGAATTCGCATATTTCAACAATCAGCTACAACAACTATTTGAAAACAAATTTCCTCATAAGTCTTCATTTGAAATATAATAATCAAAATTATACAAATATTGTTTTAAATCATGAAAGAGCTAAAAATTGACTTTGTTGTTACATGGTTAGATTCTTCTGACCCGGAATGGAAAAAGTCTCTCTCAATATATAGTCCAGATTCCAAAGGCCATAAAGAAAATGCCCGATTCCGAAGTACAGATTTCTTTATCTATTGGTTTCGAGCAGTAGAAAGATATGCGCCATGGGTACATAAGGTATTCTTAGTCACTAACGGGAAATTCCCTGACTGGATTAATAAAGACTGTCCAAAGTTAGAACTTGTCAAACACGCAGATTTTATTTCTGAAGAATATCTGCCAACTTTTAATTGTCGCACCATAGAGCTCCATTTACACAAAATAAAAGGGCTGTCGGAACATTTTGTCTATTTCAATGATGACATGCTTCTGAACGCACCCGTCAAACCGGATTATTACTTTAGGAATGGTCTTCCATGCGACATTAACAATGAAACATGTTTCAATGTACCAATTTATACTCCGAAAGACAAATTCGGGAACTATATGTCCATGCTTGCAGACATTGGTATTATAAACAGCCACTTCAACAGAAGGGAAACCGTTCTTCAATCTCCCAAACGCTGGTTTGGCCTACATCTTGGAATAAAGGGACTTATCATGAGTAGCATATTGTTGGACAAAAAACTGTTTGTCGGTTTTTCTAATTATCATACGGAACAGACATATCTAAAATCTGTCTTTGAAGAGTTGTGGGAGAAAGAGCCTGATGTATTAAAGGTAAGTTGCACAAGGTTCCGAGAAGACAATACGGTCAATAATTACATTTTTAGGTATTGGCAACTTGCGAAAAATCTCTTTTATCCTATGAGAAGAAAAAGTACATTCTTTTTTCTTATAGAACGAAATGTGGTAAACCATATAGAGCGAACGCTTCAAAAAGAGGATAGCATTTCTATCTGTCTGAACGACAGTAGTCTTTGCACAGACGAAAACTTTACATACATCAACCAAGAGTTGCAGAAAATTTTTAAATTGAAATTTCCAAAAAAATCCTCGTATGAATTGTAAATCGAAATAGATACAACTCTGTCATTGTGACAAATCTTATAAATTATATCCATTTCATTAATCTTCCTATTATATAAGATGCACAGACAAACATAGAAGATGGTAGTTTACTAAGCGTATAGAAAAAGAGATGATATAGTTTATAACGCCTGAATTTCAATATCTGCGATAATGTTGCAGGATGCTTAAACTCCTGACGAATCTCTTTGTTTGGCAATTGTTCTGTAAAATGATGACGATGACGTAATGCTACACATACTGCACGAAACTTATGTTTCATCACCCTTGCACAATGAGCATCATAAAATGAGCGTTCAATTAACCGAGCACACCTTTCAGTCATTATGGAATCCGTATTGAAACGTTCTCTAATTTCAGAGATAGGGATCTCCTTTCGTAACTGATTACCCATAATAGAACCTGGTCTAATTAAATAATTGTATGTAATATCTGGTAATAAGACAGCTCGTTCTACCTCAGAATAATAATCTGACAAGAACAATGAATCTTCGTCCTTTCGCGCTGCAAAACGCAAATGGTGCTTATTCAAAAAATCTAACGAGAACATGATGTTACAAGCTGTAACAGCTATATGCCAGCGTAAATCCTGACATAAATAGTTTGCAAAAACATCTTTCCCTTCTATCAACTTAAATGAAGAATACTGTAAAGTCGGCAACTCGTCCCCTGTCCCCAGTACCACTTTCCGAAGAGATGCAATCACAACATCTGTTCTATATTGCTCTGCTTGCTCAAGCATCAACTCAATTGTATGAGATTCTATATAATCATCAGAGTCAACAAAGTAAACATATTTTCCCTGTGCATACTCAATAACTGTGTTCCGAGCTTCACCAAGCCCCTTGTTGTAAGTATGTTTAATTACTTTTATCCAATTTCCATTTGGATGAGTATTCTGTATATCTGCAACAATTTGCATGGAATTATCCTTTCCTAAGTCATCAACCACTATAAGTTCGAGATTCTGATAGGTCTGGTTTAATACAGATAACAAACATTTTTCTATATAAGGTTCTACATTATAGACAGGAATACCAACGGTTACCAAAGGATTCCCACTTTTAACATCATAACCTGATTTCATATATTTATTTGCTTTTTTGTGATATTTCATTAAATAAATGTATCCACTGGGGCATAATAACACTTGCTTGATAGATCTGAGATGATTGTATGCCAGCCCTGCCCAACTTTTTTCTCAAGTTCTCATCTTCCATCAACAAACAAACCTTATCTACAAATTCATTAATACTACGGTTTTTTATTAAGAAACCATCTATACCATCAGAAATAATATCTGATGGACCATAAGGACAATCAAATGCAATTACAGGAAGTCCACAACTCATGGCTTCAGGAAGAACCAAACCAAATGGTTCAAAACGAGATGTCATTATTAACATAGAACTATTTAAATATTCCTCAAAAATAGAGGTCGTTGGTTGGTGTATAACAATGTTAGTTCCTTGTTGACTAATATCTAGCTGCAGTTCCTCTTTCCGATCTCCATACCCACCAAACAAATGAAGTTGCCAATCTGGATGTCGTTTATTAACAACCTCCCATATTTTCAGAAGTGATTCTAAATCTTTCTGATAGGAATAACGCCCAACAAAGATTGCAGATTTCGAACAACAATCGCTATATTTACCAGAATCGTTCAAATGGACAACGTTGGGGATGACTTGCACATATGAATTAATATTCTTCCACTCTAATGCGTCTCCCTGTGTTAAAGCAACAATAACCTGCACTTTTCTCAATGCACATTGCCAATACTTTATCTGTAATATCTGTAGCCAACTATATCTCTCCATTGCACAATTCAAAAAAGTATTATGAGCTTCATATACTACAGGGACATTTCCGTGCACCTTCATAATATCGCATACAAGTCCAATTCTGGTAAAGACAATAATATCAGGTGAGAATGCCTGTATCTTAGCAATCAAACATTTTCGAAATAACCGATGAAGTTTAAGCATCAAAAGATATCGTTTCAAACCAGAGTAACGATACACCTGATGGAACATAATGCCTAAATCATGACATTCCACTTTAGGGTTTAAGGGGAATACAATGGGATGGTTTCCCTGATTAGCAAGCAACAGGCAGACTTCATAGTCTCCATGCTCGACAAGCCAATTCAGCTTGTCTGTTAAGACACGCTCGATACCACCATGAATGGCTAATGTTTTATCTATATATAGCAACTTCATCATTTTTATCCTATTTGACCAAATTATCCTCACTATCCTCATAGTGATCTTTTTTGGTGAAGATTCGGGAGAAGTCTTTACTTTGTATCTTCACATGCTGTACAAAACTCTGCCACACAGACTGATTGCCTATGGTACCATATCCTGTAATAGCTCTACAACGACCGTCACGAACGAATTTTATCTTTCCATACTTTTTCAATGACAAAGCCATTGAGCCGTCTTCACCACGAATGATGTCCACTCTATATTCTTCCCTCCGTCCATAATCTGCATTATATGCAAATACCAAGCCTCGAACACTTAATTCCGGACGCTTGAAATGCTGAATCCATAGGAATAGGTCACGACACATCTCAAACAACCTCAATCCCAACTTACTATGATTCTCATCAGGGAAATAGCTCCATGAAGCAGAAACGGCAACGACACCCGGTTTCATCAGTTGTTCTATCATCAACTCATAATACTGAGGTGGATATAATGTATCACTGTCTACATCGAAATAATATTTCCCCTTAGAATGCTGCAATCCACAACGGCGAGCATAACCGCATGAGTGCTGATATTCTGTATAATATGGAATACCTGACTTTTCATATATTTCAGCAGTACGATCCTTAGAATCATTATCGACTCCAATAATTTCAACAGGATACTTACACTTAATCTCACTAATAGCCCAAAGACATGCTTGCAAATGATTTTCTTCATTATAGCCTATTACTACGATAGATGCTAATGGAATATCACTTTGCAAAGCAGCTAATCGTTCACGAGTGCCATTAATGATTTCTTGAGGAACCTCACTAAAAGGTTTCCCATAAACAGACATATACTTATCGTACCAATTTCCCATAAGGAACTGTTTTTAATTTCTGCTTGCGAAATTAAGTATTTTATTTGAAATACACAAATTTTATACTAACTTTTTTATTTTTCTCGCACATAAAATAGAAAACACACAGATTATTGAAGGAAGTTTACTCAAAACATAAAATACAAGATTAGCTATTCGATATTCCTTAAAACAGATAATCTGAGAGATAGATGCAGGATGAGACATCATGGATTTTATCTCAGCATTCCGTATTGATGGCCTAATTATCTTTCTATTTTTAAGAATATGACATACAATATAAAAATCTGTCATTACTACACAATAGCACCTTTGAGGATAATACACCTTATTATATAACAATGCTGTTTGTCTTTTCAAATAACCGATGGTTCTTACATTATTCATGACCTCGTCTCTTGAAATCTGGTTCCTGCTCTGATAATTAGAAAGGGAATTCTCGCGACATCGATAGTGATACGTAACATCAGATAGCAAAACAGCCCTATGGATATATGTGACCAAATCAAAGGTAAAAGCCATATCTTCCCAATAGTTTGTATTGATAAATCGAAGATTATTGTCACGCAGGAGAGAAGTCTTAAGCAAATAATTACAGGCAGATGCCTGGATTCCACCAAATTTGCGATATGCAAAACTGGCTAATTGATCATCGCCAAACAACTGAGCTGACGGATATTGAAAAACAGTCTTCTTACCTGACAATTCTATTTTAACGTATGAGCCGAATGCTATTTCCACATCAAACTGCCGAATGTTTCGCATTAACAATTCTATCGCGTTATCTGTTATTGTGTCGTCAGAATCCATAAAATAAAGGAACTCGCCCTGTGCCTCCTCAATGATCTCATTACGGGAGGCTGAAACTCCCTGATTACAATCATGAGATATAATATGGACGTCTGCTCCTCTTGAATGTGAAGACGCCATACGACGGATGGCTTCGACAGAGCCGTCATTACCGGCATCATCAATCACCAAGAACTCTATAGAAGGATAAGTCTGACCTAATGCAGAGGCCATTGTCTGTTCAATATATTGTCGGGACTTGTAAACCGGTATGCCTATGGTGACATCATATTTCATCGCCACACTTAAGTTTATCAAATAATTCCCGCCACTGACCTGCAATATCCTCAATGACATAATGGCGGGAGGCCTCATGGGCATTTGCTCCAATTCCTTTTCGCAGTTTTACATCGCTAATTAATTGAAGTAGTCTATCTGCATACGATTGTATATCAAAAGGCTGTATTAAAAAGCCATTCTCTCCATCAGTAATAATATTCCTCGGTCCGTTCTCACAATCGAACGTAATGACAGGAAGCCCACATGACATGGCCTCTATAATTACGAGGCCAAAGCCTTCGAAGCGAGAAGGTAAAGCGAATATTGAACTATTAAGATACTCTTCTGTTACATTCGACAAACTACCATGCAAACGACACCGATTCTCATCTATCTGCAAATCATTCATTAACATCCGATAATATGCCAGATCACCCATTCCATATATATCAAGGACCCAATCATTACAGACCTTTTCCACCTTAGTCCAGACTCGTATCAAAAGATCAATACCCTTTTCGTAAGAATAACGGCTTATACATATAACCCGTTTGGCATCAAGTTGACTTAAAAACTCAGTTTTAATAGTAAGAGGGTCGGGTATCATAATGATATTATCAAGTTCCGGCCAACCTCTCTTCGACGTTTCTGTCAGAACAACAAACTTGTCTAAACACTTTAAATGATCAACTAAATTATTTTTCCACCATCTTGAAAAAAAAATACCAACAATATTGTATCTACGATTCTCAAGTTCCCTGAAATTATCCCTGGTCAGATGAAGTTCACCAATCTTCAGGCTTCCATCTTTAATATTAGTAAGGAAATTGATTTCCCTACGCAAAGTACTTATTGTTATATCCGGGTGAATCTTATGTAATTCTGCGGCTAATAGTTTCTTATACTTATACTGTTTCGTTAAATACAACCAAACTTTTCTAAAAAAAACAGCATTCCACAATTCCTCAAAATTGATTCCTAAATTACACACTTTGACATTATCAGACAGAGAAAAGAAAGGATTCTTATTCTTCCCCTCAGTAATGATAATGGTCACGTCATAACCAAGAACATCTGCAAAATAATTGGCCTTCACCGTTACAACCCGTTCTACACCTCCTGCTGAATATAAAGCTGGAGTACAATAAACTATTTTGTATTTCTGGGCTGTCATTGAATTATTCTATTCACTTTTCGGATGCAAAAGTACAAATTTATTCTGAAAAAAGCAAAAAAAACACCTAATAATTTGGTTTATAACAAAAAAAACACTAATTTAGCACTCTGTATAAGAATGTGTAATCAATGAAAAGAGTTTTATTTGTTATATTTCACGGCTTCGACCCTAACAATGGGATCAGCAAGAAAATCTCATATCAAGTAAATGCATTGAAGAAGTGCGGTATGGAGGTTCATCTATGCTACATGGATGAGACCGCAGGGAAAAAACGGATCATAGACAACACTGTCATTACAGACTACGGTCATGGCTTTATGGGAAAGATAAAAAAGAGAATAGAATTCTCATCGATAGCCAACTATGCCATTGAGCACAAAATAGAGTTTGTCTACATCAGATCAAACCACAATGCTAATCCTTTTACGATTCAGATGGTAAAAAAGATGAAAAGCGCCGGTATGAAGGTGGTGATGGAAATACCAACTTATCCTTATGATTCGGAATATGAAACTCAAGGAATAAGCCTACAAATATTGCAAGACAAATTATTCCGAAACAGTTTTGCCAAACACTTAGATGCCATTGTCACATTCTCTGATTACGACAAAATATTTGGTCAGCGAACCATAAGGATTTCCAATGGTATTGATTTCGATAGCGTCAAGATGAAGTCTCATGTTAATGACACCTCTAAAGAATTGAATTTGATTGGAGTAGCAGAGATACATGACTGGCACGGTTTTGACAGGCTCGTTAAAGGTCTTGCTAATTATTACTCAAAGCCACAGAGCTATATAGTTAATTTCAACGTTGTTGGATATTTCTTCTCGGCAGAAAGTGAAGCTATATTCAGAAAAATAGTAAAAGACAGCAACATGGAGAAATATGTTATCTTTTGGGGCAAAAAGCATGGAGAATATTTGGATGCAATCTTTGAAAAATGTGATTTCGGTATTGGAAGTTTAGGCCGGCATCGAGTAGGGATTGACAGAATAAAGACTTTAAAGAATAGAGAATATGCAGCTAGAGGAATTCCTTTCGTATATTCAGAAACAGACAGTGACTTTGACGATAAACCTTATGTATTAAAAGTTCCTGCAAACGAGACACCTGTAGATATTGACGAAATTATTCACTTTTATCGAAATCTTTCTATATCAGCCTCGCAGATCAGAGATTCCATTAATTGTCTTTCATGGGAAAAACAGATGAGAATTGTTCTTGATAATGCCTTAGAATAATAGTATTTATGATTAAGATCAGTGTAATATTACCTATTTATAATGTTGCGCCCTATTTGGATGAAACATTTCAATCATTACTCAATCAGTCGTTAAAAGATATTGAAATAATTGCAGTAAATGACGGTTCTACTGATAACTGTGAAGATATTATTAAGAAATATGCCTCACAAGATCCACGCATAATCTACTATCGCCAAGAGAATAAAGGGCAGTCTGTAGCAAGAAATGTTGCTTTACAACACGCAAAAGGGGAATACATCTATATGATGGATTCCGATGACATATTAGCAAGTCCAGATGCTTTAAAGATTTGCTACGACTATGCAACAGAGAATAAGGCAGATTTCATTTTCTTTGATGGCGACACCTTACAAGAAGACGGGAAAAAACCTATACATCGTAATTACGTAAGAACTTATCTTCTGGAAGAAAGGAAAAAGTACAGTGGAGCATACCTCCTTAATTTAATGTTAGACAAAAAAAAACACAATTGTGTTGTATGGCTATTGACTATTAATCACAAATACTTGAAACACATTGGATTATCGTTTTATCCAGGTATAATACATGAAGATGAACTCTTTACGACAATATTAACATTAAAAAGTACCAATATATTTTGCTTAAAACAGAATTTAGTTTTGCACCGCGTTAGGACGGCTTCTACAATGGGGCAACAATATTCTAAAAGAAATCTAAATTGTTACCTCACTGTCATTGATGAACTCTTGAAATTCCAGAATTCTGTCATAACACGAAAATTTTCAAGATACACTTTAAGCAAGGTTTTCTACACAGGGCATATTATACCATTCAAAGAAAAGGTCTCGGTATTCTGGAGAGCCTTCAAGTCTGGTTATCTAAATTATATTGGAATAAAATCTATCCTCGTTTTTTGGTTTAAATAGATAGGTTTTTCTGATAAAATTTGGAACTATCCAAAATATTTTGTACTTTTGTCATCGAAAATGTAGTTTATGACGATGAACAGTGAGGAGATCAGAGGAAAATTCAAGGAAAGTCCGAAGTTGAAGAAGCTTGTGGACTGGCTGATTATGAATCAGGTGCAAACGCGTCCGAGATGGTATGTCCGGATGTTAGCACCGCTGTATCAGCATCGTGGACGCCACTCCGTGATTCATCGTTCGGTGAGAATGGACACCCCACCATATAGGAAATTCTCACTTGGCGACTACAGTGTGGTGGAATCATACAGTTGCATCAACAATGCCGTAGGTGATGTAGTTATTGGCGACCATACAAGAGTGGGGCTGCATAACACCATCATCGGGCCTGTGAAGATTGGCAATAACGTAAATCTCGCACAGGGCATCACTGTCACAGCCCTTAACCACAACTTTGCAGAACCAGACAAGAGAATCGACGAGCAAGGGGTTTCCACAAATCCCGTGACCATCGGAGATGATATATGGATCGGAGCCAATGCTGTCATCCTCCCGGGAGTGGACATCGGTAATCACTCGGTAGTGGCAGCAGGAGCAGTAGTAACAAAGGACGTGCCGGCACACTCGCTCGTGGCTGGCGTGCCCGCAAAAATCATCAAAGAAATATGAGAATAGGTATCGAGGCACAGAGAATCTTCAGAAAAAACAAGCACGGCATGGACTATGTGGTGCTACAGGAGATAAAGGAACTGCAGCAGATGAACACCAGACATGAGTATTTCGTGTTCGTTGCCCCTGGCGAAGACCACTGTCTGAAGGACTCTCATAATGTACACGTGATTGAGATCGGCAACGGTTTCTATCCGCTTTGGGAACAGTACCACCTGCCGAAAGCTGCAAAGGAACTGAAAATCGAACTGCTGCACTGCACCAGCAATACAGCTCCCCTGTGGTGTAAGATTCCGACGATTCTGACGCTCCACGACATCATCTTCTTGGAACCAAGAGACCGTATGAACGAGTCGTTATACCAGAACATGGGTTGGCTGTACCGGAAGATGGTCGTTCCACGTATCCTCAAAAAGTGCCGCCGCATCATCACCGTATCCAATTTCGAGAAAAACAATATCGTCAATACTTTGGGAATCCCTGAGGAGAAGATGGCAATGATCTACAATGGCTATACCGACTGGTTCAAGCCCACTCAGGATATCGAGTTCATCTATCGCAAATACATCGATGCCCCCAGCTACTTCTTCTTCCTCGGCAATACCGACCCAAAGAAGAACACGGAGCGCACCCTCATCGCCTACTCCCACTATCTGGAGAGATCGGAGTTCAAGCGTAAACTGCTGATGGCTGACCTCGACAAACAATACCTTAACTACATCATCGAGCGCAACAAGATAGAGAACATCCGCAGTATGATCGTCATGCCGGGATATATCGAGAACAAGGACCTGCCTTATATCTATAATAATGCCTTCGCCTTCCTCTATCCTTCACTGAGAGAGAGTTTCGGCATTCCCCTGCTTGAGGCAATGGCTTGCGGTACGCCTGTCATCACATCCAACACTTCGTCGATGCCGGAGATAGGCGGTCCGAATGCGATACTCATCAATCCTGAGAATCCAGATGAGATCACAGACATGATGATTAAGCTGGAGACAGACAACGAGTTCTACTCCCGACAGGAGGAAATCGGACTGCATCAGGCAGCACTCTTTTCCTGGCGACAAACGGCAGAGCACTTGCTTAACCTATACGAAGAAGTCTACAACGAACTGTGATTTCAATCGAAATCAAAAAGTGATAAAGAGAGGTCTACTGAAGGCTTCTCTTCTTTTTCGTCTTCGGTCACGGAAGGTTCACGGAATTCCAATACCAACTGACGGGCATCGGCATTGTTCTGTGTGTTCAAACGATAATACCCGCGACGGCCCGTACTCTCCACCAACGACTGCGCCGACTTGGAGTTCTTCAGCAGATATTGCTGCACGTAGGAGCGAATCTCTTCAAGATCGGGAGTGTAAAAGAGGGTGGAATTCAGATTATACAGATGCTTTGCCAACAGTTGTACACTGATGCCATTCTCTCCTACCTCGGTAAGGATCTGTAGTATCTGACGGTCGTAGGTCATATCAGAAAAAAAGGTCGGTAAGACCAGTGCTTACCGACCTTCTTCTATGCTTCGTTAATTGTCTTATGCCAATGTAACTTTCTCTCCGTCGTTAGCGAGCTTGCCCTCCTTGAAGAGCCAACCCAGACCGAGAAGAGTCTCCTCCTCAGAAATCTTTGCAGCCTTAGCAATCTCCTTAACGGTGAGTGCCTTCTCTGCTGCTGCAAGTGCCTGATATACGTCACCAGCCTTGAAGCCAGCATTCTCAGCGTTGATTGCGAGAGTTACTGCCTTTGCTGCCTTAGGAGCAGCGGCCTTCTTTACGGTTTCCTTCTTAGCTGCGGCTGCCTTTGTCTCAGTAGCCTTCTTAGCTGTTGCTTTCTTTTCTGCCATAATACTTAAAAAAATTAATACTCTTATTGAAGATTTATACTTCTTTTTAATTTCGGTGCAAAATTACCGCTATTTTCTCAGACAACTCACTGATAATTAGGCATTTTTAGCAGAAGTGTAATTATTCTTGATGTAAGTCAATAGCGAGATTCAACTCTTCAAGTTGTTTGGGGTCTAACTCGCCAGGCGCATCCAACATCACGTCACGTCCACTATTGTTCTTCGGGAAAGCAATGCAGTCGCGGATACTATCGAGACCAGCCATCAAGGAAACGAAACGATCCAAACCGAAGGCAAGACCAGCATGAGGCGGTGCGCCATATTTGAAGGCATTGATGAGGAAGCCAAATTGTGCCATTGCACGTTCTGGCGTGAAGCCCAGAATCTCGAACATCTTTTCCTGTAATTTGCCATCGTGGATACGGAGAGATCCACCACCGACCTCAACACCATTACATACAAAATCGTAAGCCACCGCGCGGACCTTTGCAGGATCAGTGTCGAGCAGAGGAATATCATCCGGATTCGGCATTGTGAACGGATGGTGCGTCGCCATCAGGCGCTGCTCTTCATCGCTCCACTCAAAGAGCGGGAAGTCGACAATCCACAGACAAACGAAATTATCCTTGTCACGCAATCCGAGACGATCACCCATCTCTAGACGGAGGGTACAAAGTTGGATACGCGTCTTGTTGGCATTGTCACCAGAAAGGATCAGTACGAGGTCGCCATCCTTAGCCCCCATCGCTTCTTTCACCTTAGCCCACACCTCGGGCTCATAGAACTTATCAATGCTAGACTTCACTGTGCCGTCAGCATTGAACTTCACATAAACAAGACCCTTGGCCCCCACCTGCGGACGCTTCACGAAATCAGTCAACTGATCCAACTGTTTACGGGTATAGTCAGCACAACCAGGCACACAAATACCTCCGATATAATTAGCCTCATTGAATACGGGGAACGTACC
>JAEEGL014542630.1_pt1 | contig 43926 bp, 42 predicted proteins | sample 9134231 | NCBI WGS metagenome assembly JAEEGL01 (sample SAMN16246548, study PRJNA631951) | gut metagenome | biome: gut microbiome; feature: rumen; material: fiber-attached | host: Bos | place: Iran: Karaj | collected 2018-10
GTTCATAGCTGTTTCCCACCTTTCGCTTCTTATTTTCTATTCTTATTCCTTCTGATTATTATTCTCTTATTTTTTCAGTACAGACTGCTAACCAAAACGGAAAAACTGTTCTAAATCACCGTGCAGCATGCGCTAGCTGTTCAGTTTATACCCCCCATAATCTTTATACCTACTTTGCATCGTTTTCACTTATTTATTTCGTCTATTGGCTTTAATATTATATCCCCCCGAGTCTTTCTATCTGTATAATAAAATCCATCTAAAGACTTATCATTATTAATTGTTAACACTGATGTTCCGTAATGGATATCACTTTTTTCACGGAATTCTGCTTTGGGAATATTTAGATAAGTAAATATCAATACATCTTCCCCATTTTGTTCCATAAATTTATATGTAATCGCATTACTCTTACTCTCTTCTGTTTTGAGTGTTATCTTTAAAGAGAAAAAAGTTTGCTTAATCGTAACACCTATCTTTATTTGTAAATCTTTGCCCTCATAATTCGTCTTTATTATTCCTTCATACGCGTTCCTGAAAACGGGGTATTCTCGTGTTGGGTCAATTTTCCATATAAACTTGTCATACAGGAACCCTATAATAGAAGTTATACCAATAGCCTTCGTAATATATCCTATGCCAATAAATATGGAAAAATTTTGTCTAATATCTTCCATATTAATAAGGCAAATTATTAATAATATTATACCAAATGTAATTGCTGCTTTTTTAAAAAAACGTTTATTTTTCTCACTCATAGCATTCACCTTTAATACTCAAGAAAATCTGCCAAATTCTTAACAAATGAACAATAACTCTGTCGCATAGTTTCATTTTGAAAAAGACGCTTAATCCCATTTGCTTCTAAATAATTACAAAAATTGTTTATATCTCCATTTAAAAATCCGACGACTTCATCCAAAATAAACCTTAGACTCGTATATTTATTATAAACCGATACATCTACATTCCATAGCAAAGATTCTACCCCAAACGAAGAAACATTGCTTGAAACAGGTATCCTATTGTCCTTCATATCTTCCTTTAGATTTTTTACAATGCGAACAATACGCTTATACCTGTAATCTGTTTCTTTATTTTTTACTCGCCCCAACTCTATATGTTGTTCAGGGTAATTTATTATTCTTCCACCAGAATCCAGACGTATCTCTATCGCTTTCTTGAAATTATTTATATTAAAAAAATAATCATCTGAATAATCTCTATACCTATATGCTGGAACAACATCTGCATCAACACGATAACTGTTCCCATATACCTTAATTGATTTATCATGACGCTCTACACCTTGTTTATAATACTTTTTTAATGCATCTTCAACTTCATCTTTTAGCCCTTGAGCAGTAAACGTTCCCTCCGTAAACCCGTAGCGCTCTCTTGTTAGTCCTTCCCGCAATTTATATGTAAATGTAGATTCTAAGATTACTGCCACATCTACATCACTTTGCTTGGGTATATTAGTTTTATTGGCATACGACCCTTGAGTTAATAATGTAATATTCTTATTTGCGCTTCTCATGTCCAATGCAAAAGCAAACGTGTCATCAGTAAGCGTTCTTATTTCTTTTCCATCATCAGAATAACCTATATATTTCATGGCATCTCTAACCATCCGAATAGCATTCTTACACTTTTCTTCCTCCGTTTTACCAATTGGAGAAGCATAACTTTCTAAATCTTTTTCAGTATACTTCATATAGCATTCCTCGCTTTCTTTATAAATTATAATCTTCATAAAACATATTAATTTTTATTCTAATTAATACTAATTACAGCCACGGGAAGTCTTTCTCCACGTGGCTGTAACCTTAATGCACTACATTCTGTCTCTCGGCGGACATGGATCGTTACCGTGACTGTCAGGATTCGAGATTCTTCCATCCATATTATGAATGATAAGTTCCGTATTCTGATTACTGCTCATAGTCCTACCAGCACTAACTGCTTGATTTTTAGTATCATAATGTCCGCTAGCACGCAGAGCATTTTCACGTTTAACATCCCATCCGCCCCTATCAGAATTAGGTACGACATGATGTTCTTTTCTCATGGCTTCCTTCTCCTTTCACTAAGACTAAAGAAATTAGTGAAGCCAAAATATATGTTGCAGAATCTCCAAACATATGATAAACTGTTTTTTGTCGAAAAAAGTAACATCATGATTGGAGCTGGCAAGAGGTATATTGTCGGCTTCTTTCATTTCTTCAGAACTATATTATCATGTTCCTGGGCCAACTGTCAATGGTATTTATTCTAGATATTGTTGTTTTTTAATCCGTTTACGTAATATGTTGTACATCATTTGGTGTATTTTTTCTAATTTTGCTTAATTTTAAGCAAAATTTCGCAAAGCAATTGACGGATTTCGTTTGTTATGATATAGTTTGTTTAGCACTTATTATACCGATGAAATTTATCTCTTACAAAATCAACCACATCACAAATATAAAGGAAAACGGCAAACCCATGATTCGCGAAATACACTTAAAAAACTTCAAATCCTTTACTGATGCCACTTTTAACTTTGTAGGCAAAAATAATAACCCTAAAAAACTCATATTATTGTATGGAGCTAACGGATCCGGGAAAACTAATTTTGTAGAAGCTTTAGACTGTCTTACCGAAACTACGCATACCCTTAATACACATAAAATAATAATGGATATGCTAGAAGATAATGATAGTCAAAAGAAAATCTTCGATTTAAAAAACATGCTATATTACTATAGTATCGCTCATATAATAAAAGAATACAAAACTATTAATTCTTCTTCCAATATGAGTATCGAAATAACTTTTTCGCTAACGGGTAAAATAGGTTCTTATTATATTGAATTTAATGATTCCCAGATTATCAGTGAGAAACTAGAATATACTATCCAAAAAAATAAAGGTATTTATTTCGAAAAAACAATCAATAATGAACGATATAATCCTACTATTTTTGACATAGAGCTTCAAGATGAATTATCTACCCTGTCAAAAAAGTATTGGGGAAAGCACTCTATACTCTCAATCTTATTTTATTTAAAGAACGATTATTCTAATGACTATATTAAATCTCATATTGATAAACGATTGCAAAACGTTTTGGGATATTTTAATAATATTACTTGTCACCTAAAAAAACACGATACTTCACAGATCAGCCTAGCACGTTTCAAATCTCTACTCACATCCTTCACCGAGGGAGTAATAGATCTTAATGAAATATCAAAATTAGAAACCACTGAAAAAATTATAAGTATGTACTTTTCGTCTTTATCCAATGATATTGTAAGCGCATACTATAAAAAGGAGATAATTGAAGATAAAAAAGCCAAGTACTCTCTATATTTTAAGAAAAGACTTTCAAATACTATTGCAGATATAGAATATACAAGTGAATCCGAAGGAATCCGCCAGTTATTGGATCTGTTACCACTTTTCTTGGGAACTTCTGTCAAAGATATTGTTATTGCCATAGATGAAATAGACACTGGAATTCATGATTTATTAGTTTCAAATTTAGTAAAAAAAATAGTCCCTATCATCAAGGGACAATTAATACTTACAACTCATAATACTATGTTTTTAGATGATTATGATCTTCGGGATAATATTTATACCATAAACATTTCGAAAGATTTTAACAAAACTATCACTGCAATAACCGATGGTCCTTATAGGATTCAAAAAAGCAGTAATACTTTAGTTAAATATCTTAAGGGTGAATATGGTGGAATCCCTATTATTAATACTGAGTTTAATTTCGATCAGATAATAAATTTCATTGAAAACTAATAATTTCAAAACCGGGCGCCCGTCAGGGCGCCCAGGTCACTATCAGACCACCATCAGTCTGCTATCATCCATCACTTCTTCGGAGCCCCCGACAATCTCACACTTTTTCAAAAAACGTATCCGGTCTGTTCGGATCAAATATCTCATTACATGTCATAACCGTAACCAAGTTCTCCGTCTCAGATAGATTAATAATATTATGCGTCCATCCGGGTATCATATGAACAGCCTCTATCTTATCTCCGCTCACCTCAAACTCCACAGGCTCATATTCCTTCCCCGTCTCCGGATTGATACCTATCTTACGCTCCTGGATCAGACCGTGTCCAGCAACAACTATAAAAAGTTCCCACTTTGAATTATGCCAATGCTGTCCTTTAGTAATACCAGGCTTTGAAATATTGATCGATACCTGCCCACAATCCTCTGTATGTACAAGTTCTGTAAATGATCCCCTATCATCCACATTCATCTTAAGTGCATACTTTATCTTCTCAACAGGCAGATATGATAAGTACAACGAATATAGCTTCTTGGCAAACGAACCTTTAGGCATCTTAGGCATAAGAAGCGTTGCCGGCTGTGCCTTAAACTTCTCCAATAGATCAACTATCTCCCCCAGTGTCACCTTATGTGTCACAGGTACACAACAGTACTTTCCATCATCCTTAAGCACCGTCTCTACCCCATCAAATTCACAGTGCTGCTCCTTGCCTTCAAGCAGGTCAAACATACCCTCTACAAGGTCATCAATATATAGGAGCTCAAGTTCCGTTGACCTGTCATTAACAGTAAACGGTTCATCATTTGCCACAGCCCAGCAAAAAGTAGATACTGCAGAGTTATACTTAGGCTTGGAATGTCCCATCAGGTTCGGAAAACGGTAAACAGCTACCTTTACTCCCTGTTCTTCTCCATACTTAAAGAACAGCTCCTCTCCAGCCTTCTTGCTACGCCCATACTCTGAGTCACCAAAACGTCCTGAAAGTGTCGCCTGTATGGATGACGAAAGCATTATACCTGCTTTGCTATTATGTTTCCTTAAGGTATCAAGAAGCAGTGAAGCAAACCCGAAATTCCCCTTCATAAACTCCTCAGGGTCCTTAGGACGGTTCACGCCGGCCAGGTTAAATACAAAATCAGCCTTGGCACAACACTCATCCAACTCTTCAGGAGTTGAATCTATATCATATTCATAAATCTCATTAATACACAAATCGGGACGAGTCCTGTTTTTCCCGTCCCTGATATTCTTTAAGTTATTCACAAGGGCAGTTCCAACCATGCCCTTTGCACCGGTTACTAATACATTCATAAAACTCAACCTCAATAATATCTCTTAACTATCCTTCCGCCATACCATCTTATTAACTACACCGACATAGCTCTGTATAATCTTTACCACCTTATCGGATACATTGATATCCGTATAATCCGGTACCGGTATAGCCCCGCCATTCTTCTCTTCCTTAACCATCTCTACTGCAGTATCTACCGCCTGTAAAAGTCCCTTGGTATCAATACCCGAAAGAATGAAGCATGCTTTATCCAGTGCTTCAGGACGTTCCGTAGAAGTACGGATACATACCGCAGGTATAGGATGTCCGATAGAAGTAAAGAATGAACTCTCCTCCGGCAATGTACCAGAATCAGATACCACACAAAATGCATTCATCTGTAAGCAGTTATAATCATGGAATCCAAGAGGTTCATGCTGTATAACACGAGGATCCAACTTAAAGCCCGAAGCTTCCAGTCTCTTCTTTGATCTTGGATGACAAGAATATAGAATTGGCATATCGTATTTCTCAGCCATCTTGTTAATAGCTGTAAAAAGACTGGTAAAGTTCTTTTCAGTATCAATATTCTCCTCTCTGTGTGCAGAAAGAAGGATATACTTGCCTTTCTCTAATCCAAGTCTGCTATGAACATCAGAAGCCAGAATGGATGAGAGATTCTCAGTTAATACTTCAGCCATGGGACTGCCTGTAACATAGGTGCGTTCCTTAGGTAAGCCACAATCAGTCAGATATCTTCTAGCATGCTCACTATATGCCAAATTCACATCAGATATAATATCTACTATCCTACGGTTAGTCTCCTCAGGCAGACACTCATCCTTACAACGATTACCAGCTTCCATATGGAAAATCGGGATATGTAAACGCTTAGCGCCTATAATAGAAAGACATGAATTGGTATCACCAAGTACCAGCACTGCATCAGGCTGTAACTCAACCATAGCCTTATAAGAACCGGCAATAATATTACCCATGGTCTCACCCAGGTCAGCACCAACCGCATTCAGATATAACTCCGGATCATCCAGCCCTAAGTCCTTAAAGAACACACCGTTTAAGTTATAATCATAATTCTGTCCTGTATGAACCAAAATAGTATCAAAATACTTTCTGCACTTCTTTATAACTGCTGCCAGACGGATTATCTCCGGTCTGGTACCAACTATTATCATCAGTTTTATCTTACCGTTATCCTTCCAAGAAGCCATAATGTCCCCCATAAAACCAAAATTTCATAGTATAATTATAATATAGTATTTTACGCTTCAACAGCATGAGGTCTACCCTCAAGTTCTTCCTTAACATAATCAGTAGTCATAATCTTAGCTACCACACCATCCACATCAAGTCTGGTAGTATTATGGCTGGTGTATGCCTCATCACCCTCAGTCAGAACATCTCCATCTACATAGAACTTATCATAGTTAAGACTTCTACTATCTGGAGCTATACGGAAATAGTGACCCATATCTGTACTTCTAAGTCTCTCTTCCCTAGTCATCAGAGTCTCATAAAGTTTCTCACCATGTCTGGTGCCAATGATCTTCTTCTCTGTTTGACCAAATACCTTCATAACTCCATCTGCTAAATCCCCTATGGTAGACGCATCTGCCTTCTGAATAAAAAGATCACCAGGCTCTGCATGTTCAAAAGCAAATGCAACCAAATCAACTGCTTCATCAAGGTTCATGAGGAAACGTGTCATATTCGGATCGGTAATAGTGATAGGCGCCTTACGCTTTATCTGGTCAATAAAGAGCGGAATAACCGAACCACGGCTACACATAACATTACCGTATCTGGTACAGGCAAGAACAGTGCCTCCACGTTCAAATGCCTTCTGTGCACGAGCTGCAACTATTTTCTCGCCTACTGCCTTGGTCATACCCATGGAGTTAATAGGATATGCTGCCTTATCCGTACTTAAGAAAACTACTCTCTCAACCTTATTCTCAACAGCTGCAGTGATAACGTTATCTGTTCCAATAATATTAGTTTTAACTGCTTCCATTGGGAAAAACTCACACGAAGGAACTTCCTTTAATGCTGCCGCATGGAATACATAGTTTGCTCCATACATAACATCACGCACGGAATCAATATTGCGGACATCTCCGATATAGAACTGTACCTTTGATGCATATTCCGGAAACTTAGCCTGCAATGTATGACGCATGGTATCTTGCTTCTTCTCATCACGAGAAATAATACGAATCTCTGCAATGTCCGATGTTAAAAAGTGCTTTAAAACTGTTGAACCAAATGAACCGGTACCTCCGGTGATGACTAATACTTTATTTTTAAATGCTTCGTTGATGATCATGTTATTAATTTAGTCTCCTCTTTCATTTTTATCTATGTATATCACTAGTTTTTATGCTAAAAATACGCCTTCATAAGCAAAAATTAATTACAAAAGAAATCCCCTAGTATCATTTATTATAATAGATTGCACTCGCCACATAAAAGACGTTTCATCTAATCATATAATATAGTTTTTTTACCAGATTATCCAAATGTTATATATGTGGTTTGTATTCCTCCTCACCTTTTCATATAGTAACCCAGTTTTTTTCACTAAGCATTATCCGAATTTACTTATTGTCTACTATTGCAGGGATTAAAATCTTTTTTTAACAATACTTGATGTATTTCCATGTCATCTAAAACTATCTTACATCAAGCAATACTAAAGGATTGAGAACTCAGAATCGCCAACAAAAAACCAAGCGATTTTAATACTTCAGAATAGTATATCCGAAACAATATACAAATCTTTAAAAACGTCAAAATCCCTTAATTAACGTTTAAAATCCAATCCTTAATACGAATTTTATTGTTTTTTCCTATGAGGCTATCTAATCTGTCCGAATTAAAAACAGTATCACCAGATTCTATCTTTAGAGCAATCTCTGGCCAAGGTACATATTCAATGCCAACTCCATATTTCCCAGCAATCAATTCTGCCATTTCTTTAAGACTGTAATCTTCTCCTCCAACATTAAAAACATCATTTGCACATTTCTCTGAAAATGCAACATCAATGAAAATATTACAAAGATCTCCTATATAAGTAAGCGTTCTTCTCATAGAACCATCACCATAAAGAGTAATATTGTTGCCACTTTTAGCTTTTGAAAGCATAAATTCAGCAGTTCCATAAGATGAAGCATTTGGAATAAGCGTTCCATATGGTATGCACACCCTTAATATTGTGTAATTAACATTGTAAACATTGTTAAACTGCTGCAAATATTGTTCACATGCGAATTTATTGATTGCATATACTGTATTAAAACTTTTCTCTGAATCCTCTTTTAATAACCCCGTTTTACCTTTATATACCAAACGAGTCGATGGGTATACTATTCTCGCATTAGATTGTTGAACTCGATACTCTGCTAGTAAATTCAAAAGTGTCCTTTCATTAATATTAATAAAGGAATCGTACTCGTTGAATCCATTAGCACTTCCAGTTCTCCCAACAAACATAAAAACAACATCGCAGGATAAATCAATCTTTTTTACTGATTCCCGATCAGTCATATCAACACACATATATTTATCATAGTGATCAATGCTTTCATTCTCAATTCCATAAAGAGATAGGTCATACTCCGGATAATCCCTTTTTAATATGTAAATAAGGTTTCTTGCAATATATCCATTAGCTCCAAGAACTGCTATTTTTTTCATCTTTGTCCTCACAGAAAATCATAGAAATATAGTTATTCTTATCTGTTCCATCCAGCTAAATCTCTAAATTTGTCTACCAACTCAGCCTGCCTAAGCAATATAGAATAATTTTCTTTACGAACTCCATTATCATTTATACAGTCTACAAAATGATTAATAGACTTCAAAAAGGCATCATCTGAAGGCAAGAGGATTTCTCTATTCTCATTCCCATTTCGGATAATAGCCGTTGGTTGCATACCCGCAGGAGCTGTAAGTACGCGACCTGTTGTTAAACACCCCTTGCTCCCCCAAACTTCTAATTCGCATTTATAATTATTATCCATTCCAAAAGCTACTTGTGCTGTAACACCATATTGATTAACAAGTGCAGCCGAACCATAAATATCCACATTAAAATCATCAATATAGTTCGATTGTGCGTATTTAAGTTCTGCCGTGGAACCTAAAAGCATAGCAGCATACCTAATAGTATATCCCCCGGCATCTATCAGCGCTCCTCCACCTAAAGCTTTATTATATCGAAAATCATTTGCTTCTCTTCTTGGGAAACCAAAACAAATCCGATAAAGTCGAATATCCCCTATTTCCCCGCTCTTTACTATGTCATCTATTGCTTTTAATTGATTGTGAAAGGAAAACATATAATTCTCATGAAGAGCCAATCCTTTTACATCTGCAAGGTCAACTAAATTTCTAGTATCCTTAAAAGAAGTTGTTGAAGGTTTTTCTACTAATACATGTTTACCATTCTCCAACGCCATCTTTGCCCATTTATAGTGCAATGCAGGCGGTAATGGAATATATATTGCATCTATTTCCGAAGATTTAACAATTTTCTCATAACTATCATATAACTTCCCACCATACTGATCTATAAATACGTTAGCTTTTTCTTTTTCTTTATTCTGTATATCGGCAAAAGCGTTATCATTTATTTCAGTAGTTCCAAATCTTTCTTCTTTGTTAAAAATACCTATGCCCGTAAACTTCAAACTATCACACTTCTGTAATGCCGGCATAAATCTTCGTATAGCAATCTCAGAAGGACAAATAATACCTATTCTCATCATAACTCCATCCTTTATATTTTAATCAATGAAAGTAGATTCCTTAATTGAATATTCAAACAATTATTTACTTGAACTAAATAATTAAGTGTAGCATAATCTACCCATAAATATTCTTCAGGGGTAGTTGTCAATTCATCCGGATTAATCTCTAGTATAACATTATTATTTTGTTCATGATAAAATCTTCCACCCTCTTCAGAAAGGATAACATTTACCATTATTCCCTGTTTATTCTCATATTTTCTTCTAAAAATCTTCTCTATATTATTATCATTATATAAATAATGTGTTGGCTCCCACTGAATAGACGGTCCTATCTCCACTTTATCAAAAGATCCAATCTCAGATTTGATTTTTATCAAGAATTCTCTTTTATTATTAACTACTCTTGACAACAAGCCAAATGTGGCCATTCCTATGGCTTTAAATAAAGGTTGAAACCAGTGTTGAACCTCACGCCCTGAAATCTCAATATCATAATACCTAACCATAAAATCTGCTTGTTTCTTACAAGTAATACCATACTCATCAATTCTCCAATCCACAAGTTGATTCAAAGGCACAGTTGCTATCTTAATATCTCGGAACATTTTATAATTATTCAAACGATGGTATATCCACGGAATATAATCTTGAGGATTAGAATTAAACATAGAATTAAATAGTGAATAATCACTAAATAACTTTATCGCTTCGTTTCTTTCTTTTTCCGTCATTATTTGAGTAATAATAGGAAGTCCAGATAATACTGTCCGTGTATCCATATTGACAAGATTATCTACTTCCATTAATTTTTTAATCTGTCCAAGAGTCATCCATTTAAAATTGGGGAATATTTCAAACTCTTCATCAACTATCATAATCATATTACGATTACGTTTCTTATAAAATCTAGTTGCTTGCTCAGACTGAATTTGATCATAGATAATTTGATATCGCTCAGAATGTTCAAACAATTCAAAATATGTAGGAAGTTTGCCTCCATGTGCTCTAGTAAAATTACTTTTAGTTGCCTGAATTGTCGGTGATATCTGAACACAATTCACATTACCTGGTTCAATTTTGGCCTGCATAAGAAAATGTAGAACGCCTTCTATTTTACGACATATAATTCCCAAATAGCCTATCTCGGGCTGATTAATAATTGGTTGTTCTCCTGTGAATTCATCATTCTCAAAACGCCTCATACCCTTTATAGAAAAGAAACTCCGTTTACGGTTCATTACTTCTCCATTATAATCATCGTAAAACCAAAATGAATCTGAAAGAATACTCTTTTCTTCTATGTTTACATACGTGGAATTGTTTAAGTCCCTAATCCAATCGAGAAGATAAGTCGTAGAATTAACTTTTCCCTCCATATCAGACCAAGATTGAATAATGTCCATTATTAAACTCATATGTTTTGTCCTTTATCTATTTGTCTTCATAAAAACTTGTGTAAAATCAAATACTATACTATTCTTTACTTGCCTTCCCGAATAGCCATATATGTAGAATCATTGAGATACGTTTTCTTACATACAATGTCAAATGTACTTTCTTTATAATGATCTAGTCTATCAAACCAGATGTCCTCTTGATTCTCAATATGTATCAGTTTTTTTAAAAACTCCTCCGTTATCTGGTCTTTGGGGATTACTACAACGCCACAGTCATCACAAACGGCTATTGCTCCGTCATACTGATTCTGATGCTCTTCTTTCCATACTGTATTTATTTCTTTCTCTGGTTTGCGATTAAAACACCCTACTGGAGTATAACCACTACACCATATAGGCCATTTTTGTCTGATTAAAGCAGCCGCGTCACGCAACTTACCATTTACAACTATAGCCCGACTCTGATGATAAAGTAGAATATACTTACTTACCAGTTCACCAAAAATTGCTCTGTCTCCACAATCAATAGCATCAACAAATACTATTCCATCCTCTTCTATCTCCTGAATTTGTTCATGAACAGGCCAATTACTTTCTTCGTAAGCATATACCCATATTATTTTCCCCGCTTTATAAAAGCCTTGATTGCAGGGCATTAATCCCGGGATGACTCCGGATTTCCCAAGGCAATCCGCAACTTCTGTGGTACTTACTCTATTTCTTACAAGATAATCAATTATAGCTTCCCTTATAGCTTCCATCTTCAAGACCTCCAAAAAAGTTTATTCTACACTTCCTGCTATGGATAGCAAGTACTGTCCATAGTCTGTCATCCTTAACTCTTCACCTAATGCTTTTAATTGTTTTGAATCAATAAAACCTCTTCTCCATGCAATTTCCTCAATACAGGAAATATAGAAGCCCTGTCGATCCTGTACCGCCTCTACAAACTCAGCAGCTTTAAGCATATTCCCAGGTGTTCCGGTATCTAGCCAAGCCATTCCACGACCCAACAACACAACCTTTAATTCCCCCATGCTTAAATAAGCATTATTAATGGCCGTTATCTCTATTTCTCCCCTGGCAGATGGAACCACTTTTTTTGCTATTTCAATTACTCGGTTATCATAAAAATATAAACCGGGCACTGCATAATTACTTTTGGGAATATTCGGTTTTTCTTCTATAGATACAACATTGTTATTTTTGTCGAACTCAACAACTCCAAAAGCACGAGCATCTTTAACCGGATATCCAAAAACAGTAGCTCCAACCTTATTATCTATCGCCTTTCTAAGCATACGTGTTAAATCCTGACCATAAAAAACATTATCTCCTAATATTAAACAAACACTATCGTCTCCAATAAACTCTTCTCCTAATATAAATGCATCTGCAAGCCCTCTAGGTGTTTCTTGAATCTTATAAGAAAATCTCATTCCAAGACGACTCCCATCTCCCAAAAGTCTCTCATATTGAGCCGTATCATCCGGAGTTGAAATAATTAATACCTCTTTAATCCCCGCAAGCATAAGTACTGATAGAGGATAATATATTAATGGTTTATCATAAATCGGTAATAACTGCTTACTAACACCCTTTGTCATAGGATAGAGACGTGTCCCTTTACCACCCGCTAATATTATACCTTTCATGTTAATGCTCCTTATAAACTTTTGCTAAGAATAATCTCACATATATAATCCACATCTTCAAGTGATAGATCTGCATACAATGGCAACGTCAAAACCCTGTCTGCCAAATAAGCTGCAATGGGAGTTTTCTCCGGACCGGCAGTAGGATAATCCGCATAGCATTTAAAACTATTTGTAATTGGATAAAAATACTTCCTGGCTGTGATACCATTCTCCCCCAAAATCTTAAAGATTTCATCCCTTGACATAGAGTATTCATCAAACACTACAGGGAAATAAGCATAATTAGATTCTACATCTTTCTGAGGTTTACATAGTTTAATTCCCTTAATGTTATCTAAATGACTACGATACCTCTCAACAACTTTTTTTCTCTTTGCAATCTCGCTTTCAAGATGACGAAGATTACATAATCCCATAGCTGCTTGAAACTCACTCATCTTTGCATTTCCACCAACAAAAACAACATTTTCAGCATCACGAATGCCAAAGTTTTTCATGTCATTCATAGTCGAAACGAGACTATCATCTTTAAAACAAACCGCCCCACCTTCAATAGTATTAAACACTTTTGTGGCATGAAAACTAAACATTGAAGCATCTCCAAAGTTTGCAGTCGAAACCCCTTTGTATTTTACCGCAAATGCATGCGCCGCATCATAGATAACCTTAAGATTATATTTATCGGCAATTACTTTTATTTTTTCTATATTACAGATATTGCCATATACATGTACTGGAATAATAGCAACTGTCTTATCTGATATCAAGTTCTCTATCTTATTTTCATCAATTGTATAATCATCTGGTTTTACATCACAAAAAACTGGAACTAGGCCATTTCGCACTATAGCATGTGTAGTCGAGGCAAATGTAAACGGAGTTGTAATAACTTCACTGTCTTTCGAAAAATGCATGGCGGCTATTACATTCTCAAGTGCTAAATGTCCGTTAGTATAAAGAATAACATGAGGACATTTTAAATAATCCTCTAATTTTTGTTGTAATTCTTTATGTTCAACGCCCATATTCGTTAACCAGTGACTATCCCATAATTTCTTAATTTCTTCGCAATATTCTTCATAATCTGGCATAGAAGAACGTGTAACCAAAATCATCTCGGTATAACCTCCATAATTCAATTTAATAACTTTATATCCGTCACAATTTCTTCGATTTGCTTACTGTTTCTGGCTACTCCTATAGGATTAAACCTTTTTGCATCTTCTTCAGTTTTAAATCCAAATCCATAAGTTACTGCTATAAAATCCACACCAACTGAATTAGCCCCTTTACCATCACTTTCACCATCGCCAACATAAACCGCTTGTTTGTAATCATAACATCCCATTTCTTCGAGACAAAGTCTTATAATGTCACTTTTTTTGAGTTTTCCTTCAATATCAGACCCATACATATAGTCAGTGTATTTGTCAATTTTTTTTGCTTTCATTAGTCTTTTGGCATAGTCTTCACGCTTATATGTAGCTATACCTATCTTAATTCTAGCATTTCTCAAACTTTGGAATAAATCATAGATTCCATCATAGGGCTCAGCTTTTAAAAGATATTCTTCTCTCATGTAGATATTACGAAATACATTTGCCATTTCCATTGCTTCATTATCGTCAAGTTCAAATAATCTCTGAAACGAATTCTGTATCGGAGGACCTATTAATGTTTCTAACACCTTCTGATTAGGAAGTTCTTTTCCATATTGTTTAATAGCGTAAACCGCTGCTGATATAACGCCTTCTCTGGTATCCAAAAGCGTACCGTCTAAGTCAAACAATACATAATCATATTTGTACATAACCTTCACCATATTTTTCAAGTCAAAGACTCATAAATTGAATTTGTAAGGAATTGAATATCTATTCCATCAGAAAGATTTCTTATTCCTTCAGCTGTTACTTCATTTGAAGAGATGCTGTATTCATTATTCCCTGCGAAAGCATATTTTGAGTCATAATAATCAGTTGTTCCTGATGTAAAACCATCGAATCCCGCCAAATCAATCTTGTTTACTTCGGTCTTTTGAAGAAATGCTAAAGCCAGAAGCAACGCATTATCACTTCCCACTCCATTTTTATCAATAAGAGACGAAAAATTTAATACAAAGTCAGCCTTTCTATCAAATAAAGAAATATTTGAAGTTGTTATCAACTTTGCATTTGATACCTTGTCTGTAACATCTGCAAGTTTGCTATACCTTTTAGCATTGCTTACAAAAACAAAATCACATTCATATCTACTTGGTTCGAAATTAACCGATATAACAACTGGTTTATAATCTGATATAAAAGTATGTATCTTTTCTTCTTCTCTTCCCAAAGAATTACCAGGACCAAGAAGCAAGACTTTTTTGTCTTTTAGTTTTTTTGACAACTCCGAGACAGCCTTTGAATCATCTATAGATTGGGACTGATATTCCAAGTATGCATTTTCAATATATCTCTGATCGTACAAAAGTTTAATCCTTTCAGGTATAGCCGAAAGAATCTTATTTATTGAAGTAACAGAAAGCGTCTTTTTATCTAACAAAAACTGCACATAATTAGGGTGGCAATTCTGCATTGCAGAAATATAGAAATTATACCTATATCCCCAGTAATGCATCTGGTATACCGACATCAAATCAGTATCTAATATTTCAAGAAATTGATCAATGTCATAGTTCGTCCCATATCTTTCATTCATGTGCAAAGCAATTAGCTCACTTGCGGTATTACCAGCACTCTTACCCATTCCATAAACTGTAGAATCAACTATAACAGTTCTTTTAGTTTCCAGAGCCAAGAATTTAATTGAGTTACTAAATGCGAGCTGGAAATTATTATGTGCATGATATCCAATTCTGATTTCTGGATTCAAATTATTGTTCATTAAGTTGAAATAATTAGTTAACTTTCTATTATCTAACAATCCATATGTATCCACTATAGAGAACGCATATGGTTTTATTTCGTTAATCTTCTGTATGTATTCTAACATTTCAAAATCGGAATATGCAGTTATTGAAATAGCTTGAATAAAAAGTTTATAACCTTTCTCTTTTATTGCCTTACAAAAAGGCAATGCCTTTTCAATCTTTTCTTTTTTAAAAATCACCCTAATCCCATCTATAAAAGTAGATTCGCAATCTTCGATATTAGAAATATCGCATGTACCAAAATCTATCATAGCAACAGGGATAGCATGTTTCTTATCAATTCCAGAAAATACTTTGTTAAATGAATCAGTGTTCGGCTGTATAGTGTAGTTGATATCAAAAGAACGTCTGTCATCCAGGAAACCAACTTCAATGTAATCAACACCGGCTGCATCTAGACGCTTGTATGTTCCAGTAATTACACTATGACCAAATTTCCAGTCATTTACATATCCCCCATCCCTTAAAGTGCAATCTAAAAGTTTTATTTCTTTCATTCAATCTGTTCCTTCCCTACTTGCTGTTTCTGTATTAGTTCACGTACAAATATTAAATCTTTAGGTGTATCAACAGAAACATTTCTACAAGTTACTTCAACCATTTTAACTGGCATCTCTTGATCAATAAATCTTAGCAAGTCACATTCCTCGATTCTCTCCAACTTGCTTTTAGGTGTATCATTGTAAAGAGATAAAGCAGCCTTAGAAAATGCACCAATTCCCACAAATTTCATATAGTCAAAGTCCAATCCTCCTTTTGGAAAAGGTAAAGGACTCCGTGTTGAATAGAGAAGATTTCCTTTGGTGCTAATAACAACCTTTATATTTGTAAAATCAATAACTTCTGGTGCCGTCTTTATTTTTGTCATTGCATTTATACAATCTGACCCCGATTCTTTTGCCTTTAAAACTACTGTCTGTATAGCCTCAGGTTCAATTAAGGGCTCATCTCCACCTATAAATACATAGTAATCATAGTCCATCTTCGTTGATACTTCATATAGACGTGATGTAGGTGTATTATGTTCTGAAGATGTCATTATATATTTCATATTATACTTTTCGCATGTGTCTGCTATTCTCTGATCATCTGTAGCTACAACAAGTCCATCTAAAGACTCAACTTTAGATGCTTGTTGATAAACCCACCAAATCATTGGTTTCCCATTAATATCTGCAAGTGGCTTTCCTGGAAATCTTGATGACTGATACCGTGAGGGTATTACTCCTAAAGCAGTTTTCATTTTTTCATATTCCTCCATTCTCTTGACATACCAATAATAACGGCAACATTATATGGTTGTTCTCAATTCATTATTATTCATATCGGACTAAAAAAGAGTACCTTTAGGTAACTCAAAAACTAACCAAATTTACGAATTAACCAACTGGATTCAAATTCTCTATCTTTTTCATTAACCTCAAAAGATAAAACCGGTTCATTTTTTTTATAATATTTCTCTCCACCATCTATATCAAGAGTTATAGATGAAACCCTCGCCTTATTTACTTTAATATAACCATCCAAATCATTCTGCGGAATAAAATCACACCTTACAGTACCTAATGGTATTTCAAATGAAGTGCTCAACAAATTCCCTTCTCCATAATTTAAAGAAAATAAACTAATACTGCTTCCGTCTTTTTTTACACATTTCAAGCAAGAAGTAGGATACGAATATGAAACTGAGGAGACACTGCCCGGATAAAGGATTTTATTAATTTCATTGTTTGAAAACCCCCTGTTTTTCATAATTGTCTCAAGTCTATTTTCTTTCTTCATTATTTGATCTAATGTCATTCCTATCTCAGAGATGATAGCTTTTATATGCCTGCTTGCAATCTCTTTTATCATAGGTCCCCTTGAACGCCATTCCCAATAACTTGAATCAAACATGCAAGAGTTGGGTACAAAATAAACAAACAAAATAAAATTTAAATCATAATCACTTATTGGTCTTTCATTTTCTAAATCTTTATTTAACAAACAAGCATATGGTAGTGCCTTACTCATGGCCACAGCACTACGATTCCACATTGCTGCTTTCATTATCATTTGAGACTGAACGGTAACTATTCTTTTACTACTAAGAATGAAAGCGGCTGGATCATTCTTCATATGTTCTCTTCCAAATCCTGCCTGATCGAGCTGCATAGGATGTTGACGTGTAACAATCGATTCCTTTGGAAACCACCGTTTACATTCATAATAAATATCGTCATCCGTAACCGCATCTTTTTGATATATCTCAGGTGTAATATGAAACCCTTCTCCTACCACTCCGACCTCATATATCCCTTTTCGTTCTAGTAAGGGAATCAAAGGCATATTATGTTTTTTCCCTAAAAGAGCCAATATCTCATATTTGTTAAAAATAGGAAATCCCAACTCAAAATCTGTTTTTTGTTCATACAATTGTTGACACGCATCACTATTAAACAAATCTTCACCAATATGAGCCATATAAAGAGTCTGAAGATACCCATGTACTTTTCTAACTGCCGAAAAAACATATGGAATCAATGGACACTTAAAGTACTCTGCAAGATATTTAATTGATGCAAATGTATGTAAACAATTAAAAATACAGCTAGGGCGCTCTTTTTTTCTTTTCTTTAATGATTTTTCGACGAATGATATTATATAATCCTCTATCGGTTTATTTCTCTCATTATACAATTTTAATAATTGTTTTGTTCTAGATCCACTTTCTTCATATATTTCATCAAATAAATCATCAGGTATAAAGCATATATCTAATTCTCGTATTTTATCAATCGAAACCCTATCCATTTCAAATTCTGGGTAAAATCTATCAGCACATCCCTCTACTATTTCTTCTAAATGCTCTTTGAAATATGAATGTGTAACAATCAAAGTGTCTTCTTTTAATGCATTCGAAACGCTCTTTAAAAACCACTTATTTCTCTCCGCAACACCCATATATTCAGTATCTAATATTACCGAAATGACCATATGTACTATTCTCCTATGTTTTTATACAATGATTGAAAACTGATTTTTGATTTCTTCAATAATCATATTTAACTGTTCTCGCTTCTCAGTACATGCAATATAAAAACCAATTCTCGCAGAATCGTTTAAACAGTCTCCAATAACATCTCCCACTCCAAAATGAAGTTGATATTCTTTAATTGCTTGGCAATTATTTAAATAGTCAATACCTTCTATTGCTTTTACTTTACCTCCACCTATAGGTGTATCAAAAAACTTCATAACCGCACATCTAGATTTATAGTCATCCGAAATTACAAACTTATAGTCCTCAATATTTCCCAATGCAGCATTAATCAAGAAATCATAAGTTTCATATCCGGATAAATAGTGAGTTATAAGTGACGAAATCATATTTCCACCACCACGAGCGGCTATTTCAATCAAATAATATTCACCGTTCTCCAACTTATACTCTGCGTGAGTAAAACCGTATTCCAGTCCGGATGCCATAATATATTTATCATTTACAGCTCTAAGTTTATCATAATCATATTCAGGATCATCATAAGAAAAATATAATTCGTTCGCTATGCTAGGATTATGCTTATAATGGTCTTTTTTACTTATAGCTAATGTATAATGACTGGTTTTTGTTTTTATACCATCAATTGTAAACTCCCGCCCTACTATATATCTTTCGGCCAAAACAGCTTTCTCTATTCTTGAAAACTTTAAAGTCTCATCAAAATGATCCTCAATATCACTTATATTGTCTATCTTAAAAACTCCATGACTTGCATTACTATCCAACGGTTTTATAATTATCGGTCGTTTAAGACTCTCAAAAAACTCAATTGCTTCTTCTTTGGTTTTACATAATCTATATTCCGGATATTTAAGCCCATGTTCTTTGCAAAATTCACGCATCATAAACTTATCTGTAAAATACTTGATTACTTTAGAACTCTGTACTGTTAAGCCGAGTTCTTCACCCAATTTAGAAACCATAGGCATAGCGATGTCGCATTCGTCCGACATTACAGCATCTATCTTATTCTCTCTAGCAAATGCTAAAACTTTATCCCAATCAAAAATGTCAGATTGTAGATATTCATCTGCATATTCCCTACATGGACAATCCGGGTGGGGATCAACTAGTAATACGCTATAACCAAGTTCTTTGATTCTTTTACATAATGCCTTTACCCAATATGTTCCAGGCATAACTAATATTTTTTTACTCATGCTTTTATCCTCTGTTCTTTGAAGTCTTAAACGATTTTACTAATCCAAAACAATATTGGTAACTATCAAATCCAAATATCTTTGATATAAAAATATAAAATGTAGCCCCTAAAACAACCTGTAATACAAAAATGAACCATGGATTAATTGGAAGATACAATAACAGAAAACATATAACTCCCATAGCAGTAGAAAGCAACATATTGGGTATAATATCCTTTATCTGTTCTAAATAACTGTAATTTAACAGTTTTTTATTGGGCCATGCATTTACAATCTGGCTTGCAAAACTATTAATAATTCCTCCTATCGCAATACCCATCACACCATTCCACATGGTAGCTAAAAGTATAGTTAAACCTAAGGATACTTTTATTATTTCCAATCTCAAATAAATATCACTTTTGCCCACTGCCTTAATCGCATTTAGATTTGCCGTATGTATAACAAAAAAAGCATATGTCAAACAGAAAATACGAATATACGGTACAGAAGGCAACCACTCCTCAGATAAAAGTACTCTAACCAGGAATTCAGCACATACGGCTACGCCTGTCATAATGGGCATAATTACATATGTACTAGTCTTTATTGCTCTTCTTGTCATGGCCTTGACACGTTCGGTATCATTCTGAACTTCTGCCATTGAAGGCAGAAGAACACTATCAATAGCAGTATTAACATTACCAACTACCAGCCTAGGATACTTTAGCGCCTGATCATAATACCCTAAATCCTCCGTTGAATACTTCTTGCCAATTATCAACTGACGTATTTCTGTATAAATTGTATTTAATAGACTGGAGAAAAACATCTTCCATCCATACGATATCAATATTTTTAATCGACCTAATGAAAAAACTCTTTTAGGTCTCCAAGGAACTGTAATCCATAAAATAACAGTGTCTATGGTCTTGTTTAACAAATCCTGAACAACCAGTGCCCATATTCCATATCCGCTATAGGCCATATATATACCGACCACCCCAGCTACGAGAGTACCTGCTAGAGTTGAAAAGAAGAATTTTTTAAACAAAAAGTGTTTTGTTACATACGCCTGTTGAACATTCTTCACTCCAGAAATAATTATGGTCAAACCACTGATTCTCATAGGATCAATAAGATCCATCATCCCATAGAAATCAGTTATAAACGGAACAATTAAATAGAAAAGCCCATATGCAACTATACAAAGTAGTATATTAACAAAAAAAACTGTAGAAAAATCTAAATCATCAGATTTTTCTTTTTGTATTAACGCTGTCCCTAATCCGCTATCTACAAACACTTGCAGAATAGTAATAACTACGGATAATAGTGCTACTTGACCAAATAAATTAGGAGCTAAAACTTTTGCTATCGCAAAAGTAACTATAAGAGTTACTAATTGCGCCCCGCAACGTTCAAAAAATCTCCAAAGCATGTTTGAAAATATTTTTCTTCTAGATACTTCTGCCATATTTTCCTCTAACTTTGGTTATTAAAACCATAATGAGATTTTAGTCTTCTATTTCTAATTGCATAATAAACCCCAGGTAATAATTTCCAAAAAATGTATTTAGCTTTAAAACTCAGTGACTGTTTTTTAATCCATTTTTTTACTTTAATATCTTTCACAAGGTTTTTGTCACGACTTTTAACAGCGATATTATATGTATTTTCAGAAATACAATCTTGAACAACATAATCAAATTTTTTTTTGCTCCAGATATTATATGAATTAAGCATTTCATTGATTCGAACAAATACTTTACTATATGCTACTGGATCATTTTCCATTCTTTCACTCCATGAACCAGCGACTGCGACCCTATATACCGACATAATATCATGAAAACAATACGCATATCCACACGTTGCCAAGTATATCTGCCAAGTATAATCCAATCCACACTTTAATAAAAACTCTGGAGGATTCTTTGCATGTTCCATTTTTCCCATTATACTATTTGTAGCACAGAAATTACCTCCTCCACGGATTATATTCTCAATTGGAATTATCCCATCTTGGTCAGATACAACTATGTCAGATAAGAATTTGCCCGTTTCAGTAATCCTTTTAGAGTTATGAATACACAAAGTACACTCTGGATGAGATTCCATATACTCAATTTGTTTTTGTATTTTATTCATATCGGTCCATGAATCATCACCTTCACAAAAAGCAAAATATTCTCCTTTTGCTATATCAATCAAGCTCATTGTCAGATTCTTTTTCCCATACTGATTTTCTTTTTGATAAACTGGTTTTATGATATCCGGATATTTTTTTTCATATTCTCTAATTATGTCAGTGGTTCCATCTGTAGAAGCATCATCATTGATTAGTACTTCATACTTGTATTCAGTTTGTTGATTAACAAATCCTTCTAGCGTTTGTTTGATAAATCTACCATGATTATAAGCAAGACATATTATGCTCAACATTACCTTATTCATAATAAACTACTAATGCAAATAAGTATAAATGCACCTTTCTCCTTTAATAATATATAATCATCTAGTAATCAGTTTCAAATATAGCACCCAAAACAAAGTTGAGGCGCCCATAGCATTATAATTCTGAACACTTCCAAAAACCAATGTTATTACATATAGGTATACCAATAAAGTATTTAAATTCTTATTAACCAAATACCTTCTCTCTATAGAAGCTACTAGTCCACTACAAATCAAAGGACATACAATCAAACCTAACCAACCAAAATCCATCATAAATGGAAATATAGGAGTTGTAAGTGCGTTAAAAGTAACATCTACACCTATAGTTCTCCTAATTTGAGTTATTTGAGTAACATAATAATCTCCGCCTATATATGGAACATTAAACAAAAAAGTTGCTCCCATAAAAAAAACTGAAAATATAAACCCAAATGTTGCACGCCCAAAAAGTAGATTACCATTCCAAGGTGTCTCTCTAAAAAGTTCAGTTAAAAAAGAAAACGAACCACAATAATTATACATCAACTGTTTTAATGTATTTATTATGGAATTATCAGAATTTGTTCTTAGCGATGTTACAACAACCGCTGCGACAAATGCAACTCCTAATATTATAACTATTCTTTTGTGTTTTTTTATAGTGTATTTGACAATTCCAATTAATTTTTGTCTAGCTACTATAATCGTAAAAAAAGCGTAAACAAAATAACCAATAATTGAACTTCTTGCAGCAAATAATAATACAAACAGAATGGCATCTATAAAACTCAAAGATAATATGACCATTCTATGCTTTTTGCTGAGTATAAGTACTACCACAGCTGATAATATAGTTACGCTAAAAACAGGTTGTATTATAGTTTGACAAATTGTTAATTGGTTTGTAGACAGATACTCTGAAGAACCCTTAAAAGCAAACTGTCTGAAATCTGAAAAAGAATATCGATGAATCATCGAAATTGCTTTTGGGATAATGGGCAAACAATAAATCCAACTTATAGCATTTATTATAACTAGCCACTTAAGATTAATCTCTCCTTCTACCTCTTCTGTAAATATTATTTTTTCTAACCAGGTATTTGAAGTATCTATATTATTATTTTGATTAGCTTTTGTATAATAAAGATAGTATCCCAAATTAAAAACACCTATATTAATAATACATGCTACATATACAATTATGCTTGGACTATATAGTCCTCCGATACCAAAACCTGCAATTATCAAGCAGACTAGCCAAGTATAATTCATAATATTATTGATGTGTACCCTTTGTCCGTATCCCTTCTTGGTTATAGCAATGTTTAATACACACACACCAACAAAAATAAATAATAATATATATTCCATAACTTCCTCTACAAAAGCCTGTTAAATTATTACTTTAAAATGTAATAATTATATTGCTAACTTATCTTATATAACCAAATTCTTCATAAACTTTCTTATTAAAATAGTCTATCGAATATTCTTCCATGACAAGTTTTCTACAATCTTTCATAGTACTATTCGTCTTTTTTCCTACACCTAACACAGTCTTCTTTAAAGATTCCAAATTAACCTCAGCGCTATATATAATTACGTTATTCGTATTAACAAAATTCTTTAATCCGCTTGTATAAAAACAAATAACTGGCGTTTCACAAGCTAGCGCTATTAAACATGACAAAGGCATTGTATCCGTAGTACTTGCTAATAAATATACATCAGAAATCGAATAAATATGTGCCAACTCAACCTGATCATGTACATATCCTATCAATGTCATATTAGCCGGAATTTCTTCCGGTTTCAAATTACCATCATATCCAACATTAATAAAATGATAGTCACTATCCACAAGTTGTTTAGCGATTTCAAAGAAATACTCCTTAACACCTTTCCGAGGATTGGAATAGTTAGCAACAGTAAGAACTATAATTTTACCTCGTGGAATATCATATTTCCTATATATTGATTCATCCACTTCATACCGATATATACTCGTATCAACACCCCATGAGACTCGCTTCATAGGCTTGTCCTTCAGCAATACTGATTTATGAAAAACCTCAAGATTGGTCTCTGGCCCTAAAAAAACGATATTATTAAACCCTGAATAAGCCATTTTTTTTCGTAAAAAAATGGCTTTCGACCTGTCAAACAAAAAACTTTTAGGATAATCTTTTAGCTGAGGGCACTTTGAACATTCGGTCATGTATTTCTCACATCCTTTGTTAAAACAACACTTCCCAAGACCAGCATATTCATCTGGTGTAACATAAACCGTCCTGATATTTTTTTTCTTCAAGTAATTCAAAAGGCGTTTTTCGTTTAAGTAATAACCATGCAGATTAAGCAAAATAATCTTTTTGATTTTCTCTTTTTTCAGTTTATTAATTAACCTACTCGTAGCAAAATTAGAAAAGTAACCTTGATAACCAGTAATAAGTGTTAAAATCTTGTGAACAAGTACTTGTATCGGAGACTCAATTCTTATTATATGATCATCTTTTTCTTTAGGCCCTCGTCCATAAAACACAAACATTTCAAGGTCTAATTTATTCCCATATTCATATAATTGTTTAGTTAATAATCCTGTACTACTATATTCAAATACTGAGTTTATAATCCCGATTTTATCCACTATTATGCTCCTTGTACTATATCGCAGCAGTTATATCCCCTTTTGTTGTTCAAGATATTTGAAAATGAGATACTCATTTCCCTATTACTATTAGATTTTTTATTCTATCATTCTGTTCAGATGGTAAAAAATAATCTATTTAAAATAGCCTCTCATATATCTAATCATTTGAAATAATACTGAGGTCTAAAAAAGGCAAACCACTTCCACTCACCTTCTTTATAATATCCGGTATAAATACATGTTATAGAATAGTCTTTAGGAATCTCTCGTACTGATACCCGATATTTTCCACAATTGTATTGATTTGTTATCTCATATTGTTCAAAATTAGCCCCAAGATTCACCTTATCTTTGCTTTCACGAAAACTGTCTGGTACTTTATCTCCTTGGGTTGTTTCTAATTGATATTGAATATATGTATCATTATCATTAAAACCTAAATCTGGATCTGCTATCCAATATAGTTTCCAATCATATTGAAAGATATAAATTTTTTTATAAGAATTGCTTACAACACAAACTCCTTTTTCAATTACTTCTTGCAAAGCAGAACCTTTAAATTCAATATCCACAATATCATTTGGATTCACATGATAAAGTATATTATTCTTTATATAGGAATTAGTTAATATACCAATTTCTTCATCTTTGTTTGGTTTGATAATAATTTGATATATACAATCTTCTTCAAGTGAATTCTTCTCCACTTCGGCTGTAAAACCACATTGGGAATAATTATATTTACAAGAAAAATAATTATTTACATCCACTCTATTATTATATGTAACTACAGTGGTAATCCCTTTCTGTTCTTTAATTCCTCCATCTAAATCTCTTTTTAATTCTGTTCTTGTATCATATAGTAAAATATCAAACTTTATATTATTTAAAACTCTTTCCTGGTTTTCATCACTCTTGTTGATTTCAAAAAACCAGCCCCTAATAATATATTTTTCACCTATATCTTCTAGTTTTTCTATTTGATATGCATACTTATTGCTATCTTCACGCATTAAAAATGAACTTTCTTTAGTTTTAGAAATGCAATTATTTAAAAGAATAAAAAAGATTATTATAATCAAAACAATTCCTATTTCAATAACTCTTTTAATAATCCTATTTCTCATAACTAAGCCCTTCCTAATACAATCATTCATCATTCAAATTATATCAATTTGGAATTTTCAGAATTATACAAATTGCCATGCTAGCCATCCTCATATAAAGAAACGCTCTCTATCATGAGTCTCCTTAATCCGTAAATTCACCTCGCCAAGGTATCTGGATTTTTTTCAACTAAAGCAGCCTTTATCCAGCATAACTATAGTACCTCTCTGATATACTCTTTTCTCTATTAAAAATATTTACTTTTTATTCACTATAGTCTGGTAACAAATATCAACAGAATACTCTTTTTTAAGAAAGATAAATCCTCTTTCGCCCAACTCAATAAGATTTTTAGCTTCACATATTATTTTCACAATATTATTAAACTTATTGTAATCATTACTCTCCATCCACCAACCAAACCTTCCATCCACTATTATCTGTCCAATATCTGTATTATTGTCTGTTACAGCTAATATAGGAAGCCTAGCTTGCATATATGATAGTATCCTTGAAGGGAAATTAGGTATTGTAAACCGATGATCTAAAAACAACAATCCAACATCACAAGCACCTACCAAAGTATCATAATCTTCTTTAGGTAAACTCCGCATCAGTTTTACATTAGTAGTTTTTCCTTCTTTAACAAATTTTTCAAGGATACTATACTCTGTCCCATTTCCAACAATCAAAAAGAATGCGTCTATTATAGTATTACACTTTTTTAAACATTTAATAACAAAAGGAACTCCTTGTGGTCTTCCAAGATTTCCGCCATAAACAAATACCTTTTTATCAAGGGGAATTCCATACTTTTTTCTTATCTGCACTTTGGTCTCAGCATCCACGCTTTTATCTACAACTTCAATACTATTTGGACAAATCTCAACTTTCTTCGGATTAATTTCCGGATTATGTTTTATGACATAATCCACATTGGCTTGACTCATACAGCCGATATAATCAGAAATCTTATATAACTTTTTTTCTTTTTTCCTAAAATACTTATATAAAAGACCTTTAACTCCTGTCTTACTCAACATTCCTATATCAACTGCATTCTGCGGGAAGATATCCTTCAAAAGTAAATATGTCTTTGCGTCATCTCTTTTCTTTACATATTCAATAGCTGATACAAAAGTAATTGGTGGAGTAGAATACAAAACCAAATCAAACTTAACTTTTGAAAAGATTTTTTTTATAGCCTTCTTAAAAGTAGGCTCAATCATAATCGTCGAAATACCTTTTTCAACTATATTAGTTTTTTGGGTATTACCGATTTTAAGCCTAAGTATTCTAGTATTTTTTTCCTTCACCAAATGCGTATCAACATTTCTTCTTTTTTCAACAGGTGATATTGCAAAAACATTATGTCCATTTTTAACAAATTCTCTTAAAAGATCCGTATATATATTTCTATCTTGTAATGATTCAAATTCTAATAGCGTTAAAAATAGAACGTTCATAACCCATATCCTTCCATCAAATCATTCTAGTTATATCTAAAATAGCATCTACTTTTTCATCATCTGTTTCAGTTCTATATAATCCATTTGAATTTTGAAACCAAATATACCGCATTCCCAGCTGTTTCGGTGCTTGAAAATCCTTCGTAGCATTATCTCCAACATATACAATATCTGCCGGATTAACTCTCCATCGATTTGCCATAATCCTAAAAGCTATGTCACAAGGCTTACGAAACTGTATTCCCCCAAGTTCATCTGTGATAATAATATCGTCAACTAAATCGTATAAACCTAATGCTTCTAATTTCTTTCTCTGTCCTTCAGGTCTACCATCTGTGATAACCCCTACTTTTTTCCCTGAAGCTTTTATACTCTTTATAAGCTCAACTACTCCATCATATAGTTCAATATCCGGTTTGTGATTTCGATATATATCTATGACAATCTTTTTTTCTTCTTCTCTTCCTAATTGTTGTAATAATACATCAATCGCCGGTTTACCTTCTTCAAACAGATTAAATAACTGTTTTTCAAATCCCCCGCCCAGATATTCTGAAACCGCATGGAATCCAGAATTCACATAATCTTTTTCAGAATAAAGCGTATCATCTAGATCAAAGATAACGCCTTTTATCTCTTTTTTACCTTCTTTAATACATACCGATTGATCAAAGCGGCTGTATACTGCTCCATCAGCAATATCAGTTATATATTTAGGTGTTTCTCCTTCTAAGAGCTTAAGGATGGTTTCTACACTTCTGGCACCGGCCTTCATGGATAACGGAGCTCCTCCACCAAACCTCGGATTAATCTCTATATACCAGTCTATTCCCTGTTCATCTCTGATCAACTGTACTGTCATCGGTCCGCAAGGCTTAAACGCTTTACATAAGGCCTTTGCCTCATCGATCATAGTCTGATCCATATATATCTGTGTTTTAAGCACTTCACCAGCTCTAACCTGCATACGTTCCCGGGGTACTATGCTAATAGGTTCTCCATCCCAATCACAGAAGATATCTATAGTATACTCCCGTCCACTGACAAAGGGTTGCACTATGTAGTCTTCTATTTGTCCTGCATATACTTCCAGTTCTTCTTTATTCTCAACCTTGAACGCATTTATGCTACTTGATCCATCCTTCGGTTTTATAAAAGCAGGATATCCTGCCTGATACTCTCTCCAATCATTTACCGGCATCGGAGCATGAAGTCCGCAGTCAACAAAAAACTGTGAGGTATTATTCTTATCCCGACAGATTCTGATCTTATCAGGAGCACTTATCATTACTTTAGTTCCTATCTGTTCGAACCGTTCAAGATTCTCACTAAGTACTAAAAGATCAGTATCTATAGTAGGGACAACTAAGTCTATCTTATCCTTTTTACATATATCCAAAAGGTTATCTATGTAATCCGGAGCCTTCATAGCTACTACTTTCCTTACGTAATCGCAGTATGCAAGGGCTGGTGCAGTACCCGCCATATCAGCTCCATATATTTTTAGTTCTTTGTTCAGGACAAGAGCCGCTTCTCTAAATGCCTGCAATAACTCTATTCTTCGTCCTACTCCGGTAAACAAAATCTTTATCATGATAACCTTCTTCGTCTATAGTTTTATATTTTGCAGTTATGTATAATACTAGAGTTTTTCAACTATCCTTTTCGTGATAAACCATCCTAAAAATCAAACATACAATGAATTATATTCAAATTTGTTTAGCCCGAGCTTTTCATATGAATATCAATGTTTTTTTATTTCAAAATCACCCTTATAGTTCCCTGTTATATAATCAAAACCATTGAAGTTATATACTTTTTTCATTATTATCGCATCCTAAACAATGTTTCTCTACTTACTCTCATAACACTATTAATAATCAAACTGAACCGCCAAACTCCGGCCTTGTTCTCCCTATAGCATTTGGTAAAGTACGTATATAACAGAATTCCTCATTGGAGTCACCATCTTCAAATGTTCTTTCATTTGCGTTGAATCTTCGAAAAGCTTGCTTTTCATAAAAGTCTGTAACCTTTTTTTTGTGTACAGAATTTAAATGAACATGTGTTATTCCTACATTTTTTGATTGTCCATCTATATAGTTTATAAAATGTTCCATAACAAATTCTGCGCACGAACACTCTTTGCTATCATCAAATACAATTTTATAATTATTCTTAGAATACTCCTTTTGAATAGCAAAAGTCTCTATTCGAACTGCAGGGAGATTAACCTGTATCGTCTCCATGTTTATTCTATATTTTGCTCTTACGCAAGAGGCACAAAAAACAACTATTCCTATTAATGTAGCCTTTTCATCACCTTCTTTTTTTTCATAATACGCCATAATTAAATCACGATTATCGTAATCTGTTTTTTCCTTAAGTACAATGGTTTTGTTTTTTATTGCTTCATTTATATTCCTATTATAGGACAAAAAAGAATTTAATGATTGCTCATATTTTTCTACATTTTCAGGATTTACTATTCCAACATAAATATCTTTAGACAAAATACTCTGCATACTATGCCTTACTCCATATCTCTTAATGATTTCACTGAAGAGAAATCATATCTTTCCAAATGTGATACTGCCTCGGAACTTTTAGAAATTGCATTCATAATACTATAATTTTTGTAGTTATAATACTTCCTACTATTTGTAGTACTGGTTTTAAAACTGTAATTTTTTACGTTATTATTTATATTATATGTTCTATTTTTTTCCATCTTAATTTCCCTCAATTAACATACAATAACTTATTCCTATATCTCAATCTATAAAAACATTTTCATCCTCGTTAATCAATTATCAGAAAACACATCATAACAAGGCTATAAATTCGTGTTGAACTTGTTCATCAAATATTCTCTTTACATTATATTTCTTATTAGCACAATGAATACACTATTACTATTTCAATAACAGTCGCAAAACTCAAGCTTTCCCTCTGCTTTCCTTTCTTCAACCTCACCTTCTTTCAAAATACGGTGAAGATTTCGTATTATCTCATTTTTATCAGATTCATCTATTGCGGATTCAGTTTTCTTTACGTGACAATAAACTTTTATATTCATATTGTCTACTGAAAACAGTCTACCAATAATATCAGAATCCGTCATTCCTAAAGAATGGCCAAAAATGATCATTTTATCAGCCCCTTTGCTTAATCTATCCAAAATAACCGTCATATTGCTTTCTTGTAATAGCTTACTATTTTTATCATCAATCTTCTTTTGTTTACTTTCTTTTACTTCATTTAACCATCTGATATAATCATATTTTGTTGGATATTTCACCCGCTGAAAAGCTTTAGAAAGCTCCAAAAAGCTATTCTCATCAGAATCAAATTTTCCACCAAAAACTATATCTCCCTCATTTTCACCTGCAAGTCCATGAATATAATCAATATTTTTAACATACTTTCCAAAACATCTTTCCACAGTGTTTGTGTAATTAAACGAAATAATGCGTATATCATCATTATTGTCTAAATCATTATTAAGAACGGGTGGATAATTATCTACATCGAGTCTATTTACATATCTCGATAAATAAAAGTTTAATAACCATCTTAAATAATCCAAATCTCCACAGATTTTATCATGAATATCACGATAGTATTTCATATCAAAACAATCGCGCATAAAAGATAAGATATACGCTGGAGCATTAGTTCCAATTTCCGCGTCTAAATGGTTACTATTTTTTTCAACAATAGTAGTTATTTCCTTGCCAACCTTTGATATTTCTTCCTCAAAGTCTATCCACCGTACTTTACTATAGCGTTTTAAATCTTCTTGTTTTAACTCAAAATAATAAAGCCAAAAGTTTTCTTTTATACTCTCAAATTTTTTTACATAAGAAAACAAATTATTAGTTCTATTTCCTGCGTCTTCTTTTATGAGTTGTATCACTTTGTAATCTATATCAAATCGTTTCATGTTAGCAAAATCAAATTCTGACGGCTTTTGCGCAAACTCTTTCATTGCCTTCGCAAATTTCAAAAAATCATTATATGAAGTAGGTAGTTTTAAAGCTAAATCAAAACCATTTCCTAACACTAAAATAGTCATTATCTTCTCCCGCTCTTTATTAAAAATAATCCTATTATTTTTGAATTAACTACTAATACAATATTTCTTTATGATATCATAGCCATCTACTAATATCTTTAATCGAGTATATAATTCTATGATTTTATCCTATGTGCTTATTATCTTTCATTTGCCTTTATTTATACCCATGAACTCTTCCATTGTCGCAGAGGTATTTGAACTAATACCCTCTTTTTTTAAAACAATCTTAACTGTCTTAAATAATATACCGATGTCTGTAGCCATTGTAATGTGCTTTGTATACCATACATCCATCTTGAATTTGTCTTCCCAAGTCAGAGCATTCCTTCCATTCACCTGAGCATATCCGGTAAGCCCCGGCCTTACATCATGTCTGTGATGCTGCTCTTTGTTATATCTGGGAAGATATCTTACAAGTAGAGGACGTGGACCTATTATTGCCATATCACCTTTAAGGATATTGATCAACTCAGGAAGTTCATCTAAACTGGTTGAACGTAAGAACTTTCCATACACTGTCAATCTCTTTTCATCAGGCAGGAGGTTTCCGTTCTTGTCCTTCTCATTGGTCATCGTCCTAAACTTGATCAGCTTAAATATCTTTTCATGAAGTCCCGGTCTTTCCTGTGTAAAGAAAGGATTCCCTTTCATCTTTACAGCTCCAATCAGCGTTAAAGCCATAAGTATCGGTGACAACACTATAAAAGCTATTAATGCTATCCAAAAGTCCAAATATCTTTTTAAATATTTTGCATACATCTAAATTCTCCACTTAACTCAAGAATTATCTTCACAAAAAAACTTCTTAATCACTGTTAACGCTTTTCCTAGTATCGCCCCAGTAACTACAGCGAATACATCTAAGTTGTTCGTGATATAAAAAAAATCCTTTATAATGTGAGCAACCTTTACATGCATCTTGGGTAAGTATCACATCTGTTTTGGGACAATTATCCGAACCAATCATATATTCGTTGTAATCATTTTGCATAAACACCCCTCCGTATAAATCCTATTTTTGCTTCCTATACTATTCCCAACATATGTAATCTACTTCAATCGGTATTATGTCTTTTCTATCTTGCCCTTCTTCTAGTTTCACTGCTAGCATCTTTATATGCTCTTGAAATTCTATATAATACTCTGGAATAGTGCTGTTCTCCATCTCCATTTTGCTCCAAGAAAAACTGGAATCTAGTTTAAACGTCGGAAATTCTGTTTTTACTTTTCTAAGCATGACCCCATCCATAGGACAGTGGCAATTCCGAAAAAGTTCCCTCTTGCTTTCATCTGAATATACTGACAAGAACATATATTTCGCTGTCATATTTACTAGTTTTTGGGCATTTCCAAATGTAAAACCCAAATTACTATTACAACATTTTTCAATTGTTGCCAATACATCTGAAGTTTCCTTAATATTTCCGCTAAAAATACTATCAACATATTTCTTAACATGTTCTCGCGAATTATCTTTGATAGTCTTTTTTCGTTCATGAAATGAATCTTCCGATTCATCGTCCCATTTTTGAAATGCATTTCTTAAAGTGGCATCTTGAAATGCCATAGTAAATGCAAATTCAAATAACTTATATCTTATCTCTTCTCTATTCATATAAATCCACATGCTTTGCTATAATATTTTTGTATATTTGAAAATCATTTATTAAATCTAATCAGATTAAGGGCATATCGTATATCGTTTCCATACCCTTTAATTACATGAACATAGGGATACTCTATTACAATTTTTGCTGAATTCCAAGATAGTATAGTTTCTTTATTTGTTATTGGAAATTTAGCTTTTAACTCTATATAAAAACCATCTTTTAGATAATATTCACAACTACCTCCCGAAATCAACTCATATCGATCTAAAAACGGAGCAACTATTTCGTTTATTTCTTTTTCAAACATTTTCTTATCTCCTAATTGTCTGATAACCTTAGGCGTTAAAAAAGCTCCAAAATACACTTAAGTACATTTTGCAAATAAACCTTCTACTCTGTGTATCTCCTTCAATTATTTTTAAGGAACATTAGTTTTTATGTGTTTCGTAAAATCAGTTATTTCCAATAATCCTATTTTTGATTTAAAAACATTTATTATATCATCAGTAGTAATCTTACCACTTAAAAAAAGCTCATAGACTTTTAAAAGAGTCGCCGCAAGAATTATCAAACTACCATTTCTTTTTGCTAGGGATATTTGATTTTCATGAATGGGTTCTCTTTCCTCTAATGACTTAGTTCTAAACGAGTTGATAATTAATAATCCATGTACGTCACTATTATCTATTTTTTCTGATTTTTCGTCTAAATATCCCTGGTAGTGAACATCCAATTGCGAGATATGTTCACTTTTAACGTTTGATGTTACCCCCTTTATTTCACCAATAAAAACATCTTTTCCTATATTTATACAAAAATCTTCCTTCTTTTTATCAACAAAGTCTGTCAAATCACAATTTAAGATATCTTCTAGTATCTCAAAAACAACTTCAACTAACAAATCTCCATTAGCAAACAGTATCGATTTAATTCTATTATTATGCTTGATTACATCCTCGGCTTTTTCTATCATACCTTCTAAAGAAGCAATCTTTTCTTGTGTTTCTTTAATAGTGTTCTTTTGGTTTTCATCATCAAAAAAAACATAGTTCTTAACCCAATCAGGAATATCTTCTTCCTTTTGTAAAAAGAAATAATTAACAAACCCTTTTATTTTTTCTGATGAAGAACAAATATCTAAAGTAGTATAATAACTTCCATCAAAGTCTTTTATTGTAGTTATTTTGCAGCTTTTCTCAGATTTTGTTAAGCTCTCCTCAACAACGTCTATAAAATGGAAATCAGCATTAAAACTAACATCTTCAATAATAGTAGTTGTCGGTTCATAAATAAGTTTTTTTTCAATACTATCACAAGGAAAGCAATCCATATACTCGCTACGGTATGAATTATTGGTAATAATATTTCTAATCCGTTCACTATCCATATAACGGTTGCCGTGGTAATGGTAACTATACTCTCCATCTTGTGGGAAAACATAGACTATTTTGGCTTTTTCAGACCCATAAACCATTTCTCGTATTGCTCTCAAATCCGAAGAATCATCAAGTGAACCAATCGAAACTCCTGAAAAACGCCATAGTCTTTCATCAGATAAATCAATAATAACAACATCAAAATCATCTAACGCTACAGGTCGTGATATGTCAGAAAAAATTATATTATTGTCATTATTATCATTTTTCAACTGAAAATTTGTAGTAATAACTTGAATCAGCATATATCTAACACCCACTCGTATTCTTTAAATAAATGTTTGCTATATCACATTCATCTATTCAAAACACTTATGTATTATTTCTATCACTCTGTCCTGCTGCTCTTCTGTCATCTTATTATCACTCGGCAGGCACAGGCCTCTGTCAAATATATCCATTCCGACATCTTCTATGCTGCCTTCGATGTAAGCATTTGTCCTGGCTCTTCCGTTCCCGTCTTTTGTGATGAACGGATTAAGTCTGTATATAGGCTGCATATGCATCGGCTTCCATATAGGTCTGCCTTCTGCATTGATTGACGCTAAAGCTTCAAGGATTTCTGTAGGACATGTTTTGCCTTTTTCTTTTATGTAGCATACATCCTTTTCGCCCCTGACCTGTTTGCACATAGCATCTCTGTCTATTATAAGGCAGCTGAGCCAGTAGTTAGGTTCACTGTTCTTCTCGTCAAAAGGATTCATAGATACCGGAAGGCCTTTTAATCCTTCCTTGTATCTCTCATATATAGCCTTCTTCTTAGCTATATGCTCTTCCAAGTGAGGGAACTGTCCTCTTACTACACCGGCTATGACATTTGACATCCTATAGTTATAGCCCAGCTCTTCATGCTGGTACCATGATGCTGCTTCTCTGGCCTGTGTTGACCACTTACGTACCTTGTTAGCAGCTTCCAGGCTATCTGTAAGGAGCATTCCTCCGGCACTTCCGGTTATGATCTTATTACCATTGAAGCTTATGCAGTTATACTTACCGAATACACCGGTCTGCCTTCCCTTGTATGTAGCACCCAGAGACTCTGCGGCATCCTCTATGATGATGGCATTATGCTTATCACATACTGCTTTTAGCTCATCTATTTTACCGGGAGTACCATAGAGGTGAGCCATTACTACGAGCTTTACCTCGGGGTATATTTCGAATGCCTTTTCCAGAGCCACCGGATCCATATTCCAGGTATCATACTCTGTATCGATGAATACCGGTATACCGCCCTCATACACTATAGGGTTTACCGTAGCATCAAATGTCATATCACTGGCAAACACCTTCTTACCTTCCAGTGCCCCATGCCCTACCTGAGGCTGGCCATACAGGTCAAGTCCTGCGAGCTTCATGGCTAAGTGGAGTGCTGCCGTACCGGCAGAAAGTGCTACTGCATATTTGCATCCCACTTTATCACATGCCAGCTTCTCTACCTGATTTATGTTTTCACCTACTGTACTCATCCAGTTGGTCTCATATGCTTCTTTTACGTACTCTATCTCTTCACCATGCATAGTGGGGGAAGAGAGCCATACCTTTTTCTCAAATGGAGTATATTTCTTTGAGTTATCAAATGCCATTTTCCTGTTTCACCAATCTTTTCTTTAGATTTCCTTTACCCACAGCCCATGAAGGTTGCAGTATTCATACACTGCTACTGCCTCATCACCGTCTGCCAGTACGAATTCTGCCTTAGGCTCATCTCCTGCCTTGAGGTTCTTGATCTGCACTCCGCCCTTTGTCTCTAGAGCAATGAACTGTATATAGTGCTCGGGCAGCATAGGATGTATCACTTCACCTATCTGTACCTTTACTGTATTCCCTTCTATGGTTACTGCAGGTACATGCTTCTCCAGTGCTCCGTCCACTGCTCCGGGTACGAGCTCTTTCATGGGCTTGCCGCAGCATACTACGGGTACCTTAGAGTCTACGATTTTTGTTATTATGTTTTTGCATGTTTCACATATATAGAATTTTACCATCTTCCTACCTCCTTCTGATTCGCCTAAAACCCCTTATAGCACATGATAGCATATATAGGGAAGGATGTCAATTTAATGGCTCATTTGACCACAGTTTTTAAGTGGTCATTTGTGGTCAAAATAAAAACCGGTCTTTCGACCGGCATAGGGAACAGGGGACGGTTCTCTGTTCCCTATTCTAGAAAGCTTTTCCTGTACTCCCTTTGGTACATTTCATCTTCAGGGCTCAGTTGCATCGCTTTCATCATATTTTCTTTGGCCGCTCCATATTCATGTAGCATATAATATGCCACCCCTTTATTGTAGTATAGCCCTGCATCCTGAGGATCTTTAGAAATACCTTTGTCTATGTATTCTATAGCCTTGTCGTATTCCTTTAAATGGATGTAGCAGATCGCAATATTAAGCCATATATTAGATTCATAGCCTTTTTCTTCCTCTATCCTCTTGTATAGATCAATTGCTTTAGAGTATTCTTCTTGTTTTACCAGAATCGCTGCTATCCCATCTAATGATTCTATTCTTTTATAGTCAGCTTCAAATGCTTTACTATATGCTTCTCTTCCTTTTTTCAGTTTCCCTGTTATGGCATAAATCTTTCCCAGATAATAATTGGCCGCACCAAATAACTTTGGATCTTTTAAGGCCTCTTCACATTCTATTTTTGCATTCTCATATTCTCTTCTTTCTATCAGTCCATCCAGTTTTCTTCCAAATGGACGTGTTTTATCGTAGTATTTTTCCTGAAGCTGTTCTTGTATATCTTCCGGTGTGTTTTGAAGAAGTATATTGCCTTTTTCATCAAAGCTCAAAAGAATATTGAACTTCTTGCGAAATAATGTAATTATTCCCTCCAATTTTTCATTCCATGTATTACAATTATCCGGCACTTCTGTCAAAGTAACATAACCATTAATTATACTCATTATAAAATCTAACAACTCAAAGAAACCCATGTCTTCAATCTGAAATTGTCTACTTTCTGGTAGTGAGTACATCATTCTTGTTGATCCGATTCTTTCAACAGACATATCATTAAAATAATAATCATTTATTTCCGTAATATCTTTCAGTGGTCCAATACTTATAGTATTGTTATGCTTCTTAATATACTCTTGAAACACCTCGTTTTTGCTATTGATGATAATTCTAACTTCGCTTTGATTCCTAAAGGAACTATCCTTAAACAATAACTCTGCCGGGCTTTTAACCGTTATGTTCCTCTCTGTATATAAGTCCAAATACGTAACCGGGGATATAATTATCTCTTCTTCCTTTAACCCTATATTAATTAATGCAGAGTATATACGTGACATAAATTCTCTGACATTGGTTATGAATACTACCACAGGTTGCTCTAACGTATCTATTTTTTTATAGTCTTCCCTGTCGCAGCAGTCAGAAAAATCCCTAAAATAGCTTTTTGGAATACTAGCATTATAATGTGCCCTTCCATCCGGACCAATATGTTTTTCGAATGAATTCGAATGCAGTCCATATATGCAAAGGCATCGTAAATTCAATACTTCTTTTCTACGGAAAAACGTGTATCCGTTACTGTCAAAATAATCTATTTGACTATCCGTTTTAAGTTTTGATATTTCTTCTGATACAGTTCCCGTTTTGACAGCCTTGTATACTCCCTCCAGTATATCTCCCTGTCCCTTTTTCTCTATATTGATCCAGTCTCTTGATGTCCCAAAATATAAGTTCCCTTCCACAAACTGTTCTGCATATTTGCGTTTAGTACACCTAAATAGCATTAATGTGGAAAATGGTACCGGAACCCCAATCTTCGAATTATTATCATCCATAAAATACCATCACAGTCTACCTTTATGATAATACCAAAGCAGATGGTCAAATCCGTTCCGACTTATCTCTATCCCCGATGCTTCTCTGATACTATCTACAGCCATCCTATAATCCTTATAGTTATTAAGATCATACTTTGCCGCAATTTTATAGTATTTCAAATACATTGGTAACACTTTTTTGAGTATTCCGTCAAAAATAGAATAATTATCTTGATACTCCGTTCCCTCAAAAATATAAAAACAGGCATAATGACAATATTTACTTGCAAATGATAGATTATTTCTCGCCCTCTCTTCAGCAGATGTTATCCTGGATATTTCACGAATTAACATCATGTCCTTGTAGTCCGGATTCTTTAAACACTTAATGAATTCTGTTCTGTCAAATTGGTATAATCTTTCCGTTATCTCTTGTCTACCACACTTGTCAGCATTCAGATGAGTGCTATTTTCTCGGTCTACAGCTTCCACGCTGCCTTTTAGGATTTCCTTGTAAGAATATATACTTTCATTTACATTATCAAGCAGATCTCGTTTCAGCAGAGTCATCCAATACGCAGATGAACCTCCATACTTCACTTCACCGTTCCCTTTATAGATAGGTGCCGCACTGATATCGGTCGAACGAATATAAGCAGAGTCATTACGAATCATAGCCTCTACTTTGGCTACATTATCCCGCGTCAATTTCGCTAGCTTTTTCCCTTGAAAAATAACTTCCACTATCATCTTACTATTCGCGATTTCCAATTCATCCATTATAGTATTTCTCATAACACCCCCATCTTCAGTATCATTTTATTCTTCTATTTAAATATTTGTCCAGTACTAACAATAGATTACTTGTCCCTTTTATTGTCTTTTTAGATAATAGTTTCTTAGGATCCACCTTTGAAACAAGCTCTTTCTTCTTGAAATCTATTGCCATTTCTTTCTTTATTCTTTTTTCAACGCTTGCCCCCAGATATACTTCCTCTATATCATGACAGAACCAGGCCATTTCATAGTTGTTTTTCGTGGCAAACTCTCTTATTTCCTCATTTTCCTTAACTTGTACCGGATTTGTTTCAAGCAGATCCAAATCAACACAATAAATCACTTTTGAAACTCCTATATTATATTCCTTGGAATACTTTTGAATTTGACTTAAAACATGTCTCGATTTGTAATTAGTTTTCCCATTCATATATATAAATCTGATTTTAGTTGATTTTCCAACTTCATAAAACCATTTAATTGTATCATTTATATATATCGCATCTGTTTTTGCATGCTTATCCGCTTCAACACATAGTATTATCTGTATACCCATACATCACTCCCCAAACATTCCAATAAAATCAATGTCATCAACATTAAAAGGAATATCTTCTATCATACCGTTTCTATAATATCTGTCCGGAGCTGCATTTCCTGTTACTTTCCAGGATATTACCTTATTATCACTCGACAGAAAATCTATCGAATTTCTATTGTTTTTTAGCACTGACATAGGATCAAGATTATGTGTAGTAAAGCATAATTGTCCCTTACTATATTTGGTGAAATATTCTATTATTTTGCACAGATACACATCATTAAGATTAGAATCCATCTCATCTATAAATGATATCCCGCCTTCGTCAGCATTAACTAATGCATCATAAATCCGGATTAATTTCTTTATTCCGGTACTCTCAAATTCACGGTTAACACTGTACTTACCGTAATCCAAAACAAGCTCACACCTGTAAGTATCACCGTCATCACGTTTATCAATGATTATGTTTTTAAGATCATTCTTGAACAGTTTTATAAACTTATATAACCTCTCCACCTGTTTCTTATATATACGATAGTCTTCTTTTTTAACTATATCCCTACCTTTTGCATCCATATATGATATTTGCTTTTCAATAACTTTTTTCCCTTTTTCATCTTTAATTATATCGTTAACATTTAAATGTCTTATGCTATTACTAATCATGTACATTTCATGTCTGTCCTCTTCTTCCAGATAAATATTGATTCTTGAAAAAAAGACCAGTGTGAAAAAGGCTCCCCTTGAAAGATTACCGGCTAAGATTCTATCCGTATAGCATCTAGATATAAAAGAGCTCTCCTTTAAAAGATTAATTGTTTTTTCTTTTATTGTCTGATAATCATTCTCTAGTACAGACGCATATAATATCTGTCCCTCTTTTATTTCTATCAACGTTGCATACTTTTTGTTTTTGGTATACCCATTTATTACTTCTAGTTTCTCGTAACTAATTTCATATAGGTCCCTTTCATTTAAAGTCAACGTAATTCCATACCGATATACGTCAAAGACTTTCTCTCCATTATATGTAAATTCAAATTCTAGATTTAACGAATGCGTTTCTTTATTAATTATTTCAGCAAGTAATGTTTGTGTATCTGTTTGCTTTAAATAATTCGGACTAAAAACAATTTTTTTAGCGATACTGATAGCTGTAATAATAGCGGTTTTACCGGAACCGTTTTCGCCATATATTGCCTTCACCCTATGCTTTTCCGGATTAAAGCCTTCCAATACTTTGTTATAAAAATCCAGCTGTATTTCCTTTGATATATTCTTTATTCCACTTAATTTAAGATGTAATAAATAAAAACTCATAGTCTTTTTCTCGTGTTATAAAACACTTTCCCCTTCCTGATGATAAAAATACTATATCACAGTTTAAAAAGATTATCAATACTTTTTGTATTATATTTCTGCATACCATCCTTTGACTGTTTTAATTATTATATTATAAAACAGTATCTTAGTGTTTTTTAAGAGTTTCCACTTACGAATAGAACCTTGAACATTTGCGGTGACAAAATGTCACCACAAATGTTCAATCTAATACCGAAGTCTTTTCCCATATAGCCAGGCCAAACTATAAAAAGCCTGTGGGACGGGAGTCCCACAGGCTCATTGTTGGATAGAAATAATTATTTTTTCCCTTTTAATTAAGCGACTTTAACGTCGGGAATAGAAGATACTGAAAAAATAGGTGCTGAACCCCCTGTATAACTCTCCGTTACTATACTTTTTTATTCGTTATTTTTGTGCAGATTATACAAGTCTCCACAAGTCTGTGGTAAGCCGGTGGTAAGGTGGTGGTAAGTTTTCCTTACCACTAAAACATTGAAAAACCTTGCTTCAGCTATGGTAATCTTTCACAAAAGAAGAAAGCTCTGGTGGTAAGCAAAACCTTATCATTATGTTTTTCTTTTTAGTATAGAGATATATTTCTTTTGAAATTTGGCATAAACTGCCTCATTTATGCGAATACGTTGTTTTTGTTCATCTATTTCAAATAGTCGGTAAGTATGTATACCAATAGGCACTTCGATATATTTGTAATCGAAGCAATCAGCAAATACATAATCATCTATGTCCACGGGAATTGGTTGGCTCTTGTTCTCCAATCTGAATTTACTTAAAAATTTTCGTGCGCGTTCATCTTGGCAGAAAAACAGTCGATTCCATTTTCCAAATCTTCTACCGAAATCATCAACATATTCCAGAACAGCCTTCATCAAATCAACCATAATCTCCATATAATCATTCCTGCTTGTTGATATATCTCTTTAATAAACTTAAATCGCGCGCGTCAAGCTGATTGTCATTATTCATATCAGCAGCTTGCCAAACCGGAATGGCTATCGCCTCTGTGATAAGCCATTTCTGAAGCAAAACTACATCTGATTTATCAATAGCCCCGTCATTGTTCACATCACCTTGCCGGTAGACCAGAGCAGGCGTATTCGCCCAATTATCGCCGATTTCCTTAGAAATTGTCATGTTGTTTACCGTAATACTTATCACATCATGAAAATAAACTTTTTCGCTCCCGTTTCTGCTTTTAACAAAATGCCTTTTTTCTTCATCTTCATATATAGTTACGCTCGGCTTGAAAGCGAATTTTCCAATAGTTTGTCCTTTATCCCATTTCATATACTCAACTTCGTATTCGTTTCCATTTAGAAATCTATATAAGTGTTCGCGTAATTTGAATCCGCCTGCTTCTGAAGAAAAAGAGTTGTATTGAACGGCTGATGTTGTTTTTGCATTTGTCAAAGAGTAATAATATAATTCTCCATTTATTCCAAAGGCGTGCCCCTGATAATTATATTCAACAGTATTGTATCCGTCATACCAGTCAGGCAAATTTGCCTCACCGACGAAGCGAGGAAATATAATAGTTACACTCGATTCATCCCCAATGTCATTTGGCGCGTAATAAAAATCATTGTCTCCAATAAACCAAAAGGTAATATAGCCATCCGCGGAAATACTTGTTCTACACTTCAAATCAATCTCATAATATTTTCCTGTTCCACCTATTGTATCGACATACAATTCCGCAGTAAACGGAAACTCGTACAGGAACTCATAACCCTTTGTTTCCTCTGCAAAAATCATTTGTGGATTCATTGTTTCAGTAATTGTCACACACATAATGAGTATGCACGGTAATGTCTTCCATTTCATTTTACCGTTCCTCGCTTTCATCGTAAATAAGTGTAACATTATCAATGCTGCACAGGTATTTTTTGCCGTTGGTAGCTGATATTTTAATCATCCCGCTGTTCATAATCTCATAATTATCAATATAGCAGTAACGGGGGCTGTTCTCTCCCACTTTGATTGTCACATTGTTATCATCTAAAGAAACTGTTGTAGTTGCAGTAGTTGCCTTCTTAGTTCGTTCATAACCATAACGTACAGGTTCATTGTGAAATATAGCAATATTATATGGAATTTCTAACGAGGCTGATACACTTGGTTTTGCCTTGTAAGTTATATTTGTATTGTCGGCATCATCACTTGATTTTTCGGAACAACCCACGCACATCGTCAAAGAAGCTGCAATTATAATATATGCCGCCTTTTTCATGTTCATCTATGAACTCCTTTCACTTTATAGCCATATTCAGTTTTTTAAGAGGGAATCGCTCTGAATCGAGCAATGATAAATAATCTATACTCCTATTATACTCACAACAGGAATATAAATCCATTCGCAGAACAACTACACTTTTTCAACAATTTAGTATACTTTTTTCCGTTTTTACTACATCGGAACAATGAAGAACTTTTGTGCAAACTGCACAAAAATAGCGGCTAAGTACACACTTAACCGCTTTTAGTATATCCTAATTTTGATGTATGGTTATGTAGAGTTATAAAGACCGATTTTATAATACCACCGAATTTGGTGGTAAAAATGTGGTAAGCACCCTCACATAAGTCTCCACAACCGCATATAACCGTGCATAACTCTACAGAGATTTAAGTGTCGGGAA